>Ga0233442_1002697_pt1 | contig 11535 bp, 10 predicted proteins | sample SI_123_September_3_FD_182789 | JGI IMG/M metagenome (GOLD analysis project Ga0233442, IMG submission 182789) | Seawater microbial communities from Saanich Inlet, British Columbia, Canada - SI_123_September2016_150_MG | ecosystem: Environmental > Aquatic > Marine > Inlet | place: Canada: British...
TGTGGTTTTTGTTATTGTGTTTGGTTTGGTAGATTACTCGTTGGGAGAAATACTGCAAGGTCTATTTGGAAAATTCGTTGGCTCAGAATTTATTGCAGGAATTCCTGTAACTATTGGAATGATAGCCCTTTTCAATCCTGTACGCAGTAAAATTGAAAAACTGGTTGATGGAAAGCTGAATACAAGTGAGCTTGACTTTTTAGAGAAAACAGAAACTTTTACTCATAACATTTCCGAAGAAGGTGTGTTGGAAGGTTTTGAGGAGTATATCTGCGAGAACCTGATACTAAGGTTAAAGCTTACAAAGGTTGCACTGATATCTTATGATAACGATATGAAAGCATATAAATTCAATGAGATCCGAGGAAGCAATGTAATAGAAAACTCTAAAGTAGATGATGTTCATCTATTGCTTTTAGAGAATAGGATCCAAATAAATAATGGTGCTACAAATGAAAACCCACAAGAGATTTCCAGCTTCTCAATGATAATTCCAATAATTAATGACCCAGATCACAAATGGTTTTTAGCTCTTGGTAAAAAGGCAGATAAATCGCTTTATAATAAAAAAGATAAACTTGCACTGGTTCAGCTCACCGATAGGATCAAGCTCTCTCTCAAATTCATTTTAGCTTATGAAGATATTGTTAGCAAAAAATATCAGCAGACAATTGTTAAACATGAAGAAATAATAAGAGAAAAAGACCATGTAATACGAATGCTGAAAAAGAAACTGAACAAAATTTCGATATGATTATAAGATCTTGTGATTCAGCTTTGTCTACTAAATATATAAAAACTTTTGACAATAAATATATAATTGAAATTTATTAGATGTACTAAAAATGTTATGGAAATTAGGGAGGATAAATGGCAAATAAAGTATGGGAATATTTCTTAAATGATAACTACTCGTTCTCTGTTACTATTGATGAAGCAGGTAGAAAAACGGGGAAACTTGTTAATCTTGATAATAATGAAGTTCTTGCAGATAACCTTATGCAAAAGGTAATACCTGAGAATCTTCCAAATTTATTGAATGTTGCAAAAGTTGTTATTAGCGCAGCCTGGCAAGATGGGAAGATCCTTCCCGAAGAGAAGCAGGCTTTCGATGATGCCTTTTTGAATGTTGCTTTTACAGAAGAACAACGAGCTGAAATTGAAAAAGAGTTTGAAACACCTACACCAATTAAAGAACTCATAAATGACATAACTTCGTATGATCATAAAATGTTGATCATGGAAACTTCTATATTACTCGTTATTGCTGATGGTGAGTTTCATCCAAAAGAGAAGGAATTCATTGAATTACTAGCTAAAGAATTTGCACTTAAAACTGAAGATTTTGCACTTCTCTATAGAATTCTTCCAAAGCGTGCAAAAAAATATATCATTAAAGAAAAACTTCATGAAGGATTGAACATAAAAGCGGATGAGATAGAAATTCTAGATAAGTTCATTCCTAAAATTGAAGTTATTGAGCTTAAACATGAGAATGTGTATAGAAATTTAATGAGCAACTGGAGAAACAGAAGAACTCGTTATTCAAAAATAAAATCTTATTAAGCTAAAAGTTCTCTTATGAGAGATTTCATTCGTCATCCATCGGACATTCCGATTGCACATAAACATAGTGACGCTGTTGAATATACTAAAGAGAAACTGAAGAATATAGGTCATGGTGGTCTCTGTTTTAATTCTAGAAAATCTATTAAAGCAGGGACTATTATCAGTTTACAGATACACATTCGCGAACCTGCATTTGAAGCTAATGGAGTTGTAACTTGGTGTAACAAGGTAGATGACCATTATGAAATTGGTGTAACATTTAATGATGAACATACAGAATTTGGCATTCGGATGGTTGAACAAATTTGCTATATTGAACATTATAAAAGAGAAGTGCTAAAAAATGAAGGGAGAGTCCTTAGTGGAAAAGAAGCTGCTTTAGAATGGGTAAAGAAAAATGCTGCTGATTTTCCCAGATGACCTATTAATTCCAATATTAATAAAATACAATTATTAATTAACTTAAACAACGCTTAATCATTCATGTTTACATGCAATATTTTTTACATTGACGCAAAATAGCAGTCTTAAAAATTTCAAAAATATTATGAATAAAGATAAAAAAATTAGAATACTTGTTCTCTGGCAGATGATACTTATCTCAATTGCTGCTGTATCTATTCCTGCGCTCATTACCACCTTCCAAAAAGAGTTTGATCTTACAATTGCTCAATCATCTATAATCCCAATTATTGGTACATTAGCAGGATTTATCACAAATGTTCTACTCGCTTCCGTATCAGCAAAAATGGGATTAAAAAGACTCAACCTTTATTTCCTGGCAATTGGTTTAATTGCCGCTACAATCTTAGCGTTATCCAATAATATTTACTTCTTGCTTTTCGGTATCGTTCTTATAGGAATCAATACCGCTTTCGGACTTACAAATACCTCAACTATATTTGCACACTTAGATATCAAATACCAAAATTACAGCGTTCTACATGCCTTTTTCGGTATTGGCGGCATCATAGCACCAGCCATCATCAGCTTCCTATTTTTACATAACATAAGTTACCGTTATATCTATTATTTATTGATGTTTTTATTTGCATGTTCAGCAATATTTGTGGCAGCATCTAGTTTAGTAGAGAACAGAAAATACGAGAATATAAAAATTAAAGAAGCTTTTGGAATTATTCGCAAAAGTTTTGTTTTACCGGTTCTCATTATAATTGCAATTCAAGCTGGGAACGAACAGGGAATTGTTATGTGGAGCGGAAATCTGTTTGGTGATGCGTTTAATTATTCTGCCGAATCAGCTTCCTTGATACTAAGTTTCTTCTGGGTAGTTTTTACATCTACACGGTTATTAACGCAATTTGTAGAAAATAAAATTGGGAAATTGAATACTGTAAAACTGGGTATTTCACTAGTAGTAGTTTCACTTTCTTTATTGCTAATTACAAATAAACCTGTTTTCTTTTTACTCACTGCTGCTGCTTTAGCTCCCGTTTTCCCGCTTATGCAAAAATACTCGGCTCAAAAGTTACCACCGCGAGAAGTTGGACTTTTTAATGGGATGGTATTTGCCGTTGCCAGTTTTGGGAACATTGTAATTGCAGGACCTATGGGAATGATCGGAGATCATAATATAAAGTTTTCATACTTGATCCCAATTTTTGGAGCTCTTATAATTATTGGGATTCTCTTTCATCTTGCAAAACTAAAGAAAACAGGAAAAGTTCAAGTTACAACGAAATAGCAACATTTTTTGCAATTTTTTACAATAAAAATAAAAACTATTTGACAAATAAATTGTAAATATTTTCTTAGTAGTAGCTTTTTGCTACTAATCTTATTGACAGGTGGTTGTAAGCAACTAGGAGAAAATATGAAAAATGATACTTTATTACATTTATTGCGTGATCTTGGATTAAATGAATTAGAAGCAAATATCTATATCTGGCTTCTAGAGAATAAGCGAAGCACAGGTTACAAGATAGCAGGACAGATAAGCAAACCAGTAGCAAACACATATAAAGCCCTTAAAAGTCTTCAACAAAAAGGAGCAGTGATCAGCGATGATTCTTCTGGAACCATCTATTTTGATACAATACCTATTGAAGAGTTCCTTAATAAAATTGAAAACGAATTTAAAACTAAACGAGAGCAGATAGTTAATGAAGTTAATAAACTAGAAGTACAGCAGGAACCCACCGGGATCTATGAGATAAAATCAAAAGACCTGGTTTTTGAGAAAGCTGCAAATATGATCAGATCAACGGAAAATTCTATTCTCATTGATGGTTTCCCTGCTCCTATGAAAACCATAAAGAAATATCTATCTGCAGATAGATCGAAAGATATTAACATTTATGTAAAAAACTATTCTGGAGATGATATCGACAATGTACACCAACTGAAAGCCAATTTTAAAGACTTACCAATTTCTGAATTGAATGGTCAGTGGTTAATTGTACTTAGAGATACAGCAGAATCTCTAATTGCATTTTTCAGTAAAGATGGAAAAGAATTGATCCATTCCATTTGGACTCAAGATCCATTTATTTCTTTTATTTTATTTAATGGATCAGCATATGAATTTAATTTCACTGAAGTTTGTGAACAAGTATACAGCAATGAATCTAACAAAGTAGAAAATATGAAAAGCATAATTGAACGTTATAAAAATATCTATCGTTATATGCGTGTAGAAGAAAAAAAATATTATTGATACAAAATCTAAGTAAAGGGAGAGAAATTATGAAAAAACCATTGGGTGCTGCAATTTTGATAGGAAGTACACTAATTTGGGCGAGTGTGATCATTGGTTCTGCAGCAGTATTAAAAGGCACAGAATACAAAGAAGCCGTGAGTAGAATTCTATATTATGGTGTTATACTTCATGTCATGCTACTCAACATGATGCTGTTGTGGACTAAGAAGAAGAGTGAATTCAAATCTGGTTTGATAATTATTTTAAGTGCACTTATATGGGGTGGAGTTATGATCTGGACGTCCACTGTCTTAAAAGGTACCCCATTCAAAGATGAAATACGAAATGTAATAACAGGTGCAACATCTGCCCACCTTCTGTTCATTTGGGCACCAATTGGGATTTTAAACCAAAAATTGAAAAAAAAGAAAGAAATAGAAGATCAGGAGATAGATAAAAAAGAATAATAAACCACAAAACGTCAGATTATTCTTATCATTATCCCAATTTTGAAGGGAAGGGCACGACCTTCCCCTACAATTGTATCAATAATCAAAATACCATGAAAATGATTCGGCATTATTGCATATTCACCACATTTAACGTAATTGTATTGGTCTTGTAATCACAACCATCTTTCCTTTACAATCTCACCATATTCATTCAATATCATTTTGTTATTTTCAATTTTACCAAACAATGATATACTATTTTTGGTACAAATCGTTACAAAACAATAACCTGATGATGAATAATTATAATTTTTGTGTCTGTTTGCTTTGCGATTTCTCATATTCTTCATTTAATCTGTTGTAATTTCGAGTCAATTTGCTTGGGAATAAAAAAAGAATTGACGGATTCAACTCGATAAAATTTTTGAACTTTATGATAAAAAGTTAAAAAGATAAAATACGTAGGAGGAATTATGGGACGCAGGGAAGAAATATTAGATTCTGCTCTAGATCAGTTTAACAAATACGGCATAGCTAAGCTAACTTTAGAAGATATTGCACGTGCTCTTGGGCTAAAAAAAACAGCAATCTATTATTACTTTAAAAGCAAGGATGACCTTCTTAAAGAGATGATCGAAAGAATTATCGAGAATGTTAAAGATGAAGTAACCGAAACTGTTGATAAAGCAGAAGGAGTAAAAAATAAACTTCGGGCATTTATGCTTTGTAAAGTTTCTAGTATGAGAAAGAATGGGAATCTCTGGGAGCTATTCGATAAAGATTATCTTCCAAAAAGAGCAAAAGATTTTCTAATGCTCAAGAAGGGATGCATTGCCGAATTTGATTTTAATACAATATACAAGATAATTGATGATGGAATAAAAGAAAACAAAATTGAATATCTTATAAATGATTCTTTGGTTCTAATGATCATGGGCGTTGTATATGGGATTTTTATAGGAAATTTTGTAATTAATGTGAACTGGGATGAAAAATCTTTAATAGAAAATTCTTTAAAGGTAATTTTTAAAGGAATTGGATTTGATGAAGAATAAAATAAATAGATATTGGAGAGATGTTTAATGAAAAAAATTATCTTACTAACACTTTTAATGGTATCAATTGGGCTTAGTGCTGTAGAATTGAACCTAGAAGAAAGTGTGAGAATGGCAATTGAAAACAATAAGAGCTTACAAAAAGCTAAAGATGAAGTAGAAAAATACCGTTATGACTATAACACTGTAAGAGGAAATTTGTTTCCACAAGTTACTTTTTCTGGTGGTTATATGTTTAAACACACAAACCTGCCGGATTCAGCAATTCTAGAAATGCCAAGCTTATCATCAATGTTAGATTCTACAGCTACCGAAAATGATAACTTGATAGCAGAATATTTAGATAATGCTCTAGGTGGCTTTATGCCTAGCCAAGAGAATAGTGAATACTCTTTAGCTGGGAGCATACAGATGAGTCAGGCTATTTTTCTGGGTGGTAAATTAATTAATGGAATTAGCGTTGCCAGCAAATTGTATCACCTGCAAGAGAAGCGTTACTATTTAGAAGAGCAAAACATAATTTTTGCTACTAAAGATCTTTATTACAAAACCAAATTGGCTTTAGAACTAGCAAAAATTCAAGCAGATGCTTTAGAATTTGCAAACCTCTATTATAAACAAGTTAATAATATGTATACCGAGGGTTTGGTAAGCGAATATGATAATTTACGAGCAGAATTGGAAGTTAGGAAAATTCACCCTCAGGTTTTGGAAGCAGAAAAAAATGCTCAGCTTGCCTTACAAAGTTTTGCAAATCACCTTGGGCTGAAAAATTCTGAACTGGTTTTGAAGGATGATGTTAAATTAGATGATATGCACTTAATAGAATTAGAAGATGCAATATCTAGCGGATTAGATAACAGAATGGAATTGGAGCTATCTGCAATTGGTGTAGAGGTGAGTAAAGTGATGTTACGTTATGAGAAAGGAAATTTCTTACCAAATATTGCTATAACTGCAGATTACAATTTCTTTGGAATGGATTCAGAGAAAATTGAATCTGATGATTGGGGAAATAATTATTCTGTTGGAATTGGTTTTTCTATGCCGCTATTTACTGGTGGAGCAAATACCTATAAGATGAAAAAAGCAAAGCATACATTACATCAATCAGAATTAGATCATGAAACACTGATGGAATTGGTAGAATTAGATGTAAGGAATAGTTATTTGCAATGGCAAACAGACCTAGAAAAGGTAGATAATCAGAAGCAAAACCAAGAATTAGCCGAGATGGGATTAAAGATCGCACAAGCCAGATATGAAAACCAAGTATCAAATCAATTAGAATTAATTGATGCACAATTACAAGTGAAAACAGCGAAACTAAGTTATATGAATGCACAATATGCAGCTGTGATTTCTTATGAAAAATTATTAAAAGCTATGGGTAAAACCCTAAAATAACCAAATGGAGAGATAAGATGAAAATTAAAATAATTACAATTACAATAATAATTACGGCGGCTATATTACTTACCAGTTGTTCAGAAACTGAAGTTGCGGAATCTAAAAATATGGAACAACTTTACAAAGAAAATGGAATTCCTGTAAAAATAGAAACTATTAAAGCACAGGAATTCATATTAGAACTTCCATTTACAGCCACACTAACCGGATTGCAACAATCTTCTGCAAGTGCAATGATAGGTGGACGAATAGAGAAAGTTTTAGTAAAAGTTGGAGATCAAGTAGATAAAGATCAAGTACTTGTAGAATTCCCAGAAGACGCACCTGCAGGACAATATAAACAAGCTACCGCAGCCTATGAAATGGCAAAATCTACTTTTGAGCGTATGCAGAATTTATATGAATTGGGCGGAATATCTAAGCAGGATCTTGAAGGTATAGAAACACAGTACACTGTTGCTGCTGCAAACCTAGATGCATCTTCTCAAATGCTTAAAGTTCGAGCTCCAATAAGCGGAATAGTAACAGCTGTTAATGTTCGTGAAACAGAAAGCGTAAAAAGTGAAACTCAGCTTGTAACTGTATCTAATACTTCTAAGATGAAAGCTAAAGTGCTGCTTACAGAATCGGAAGTTTGTCAGGTTACAGAGGGACAAAAAGTAGTTGCAATTTGGAATGAAGTAAAGTTAGAAGGCAAAGTAGCACAAGTTGCCGTAGCCAAAGATATGAAAACACGTGCCTTTATAGTTGATCTGGAATTTGATAACACAAAAAACCTTTGTAAATCTGGTGTGATGGCTGATGTTAAGATAAGCACATATTCCAATAGTAATGCAATTTTATTACCAAGAAAAACAGTACTCAAAGATGCGATGGGACATTATGTTTATGTTCTTAAGGAAGGAAATGCAATAAAAAGAAATGTAATAATTGGTAAGGAGAATGGAAAATTAGAGATCATCGATGGCTTAATGATAGGTGATAAAGTTATTGTAGAAGGCTACAATAAACTTACGAACAATACAAAAGTTAACGTGATATAATGGAGCAATAAATGTTTTTATCTAAATTAAGTATAAACAGACCTGTAATGGTCACAGTGGGATTACTAATCTTGTTAATTTTTGGTGGAATGGCTTATATGTCTTTATCATTGAACCTTATGCCAAGTGCAGATATCCCGTTCGTTACTATTCAAACAGTATATCCCGGTGCAGGACCTGCCGAAACCGAAGCACAATTAACAAAACGGATCGAGGATGCTGTTTCCACAATTAGTAAAATAGATTATATAGATTCATATTCAATGGATAACGTGTCTCTTGTTATGATAGCTTTTGAACTGGGAAAAGATGTAGATGTTGCAATGGCAGAAGTAAAACAAAAAGTTGATGCTATCACAATGTTCTTTCCAAGCGATGCAGAAAAACCATCGGTAGATAAAATAGAGATGGGCTCAGAATCTATTATGGAAATAATATTAACCGGAAACTTCTCACCTCTAGAATTATTCGAGATCGCTGACAAACAATTAAATGAGAAATTCTCTCAGATAGAAGGTGTGGCAAAAGTAGATATTACAGGTGGTCAGGAAAGAGAAATTCAAGTAGAATTAGATGATAAAACTGTAATTGAAAACATGATCTCTCTACCTCAGTTAACACAAATCCTGGCAGCACAGAATATGAATATGCCGGGTGGACAATTCCAACAGGAAGATCAGGAATATTCTGTAAGATTGGAAGGTGAATTCGATAAAGTTGAAACCTTAAATCAACTTGATATTCCTACAGCATTTGGAGTTAAAAAGCTGCGCCAGATAGCAAATGTGACAGATAGTGGAAAACCAGTTCGTAAACGTTCCATATATTATAATAATATAGAAAAATTCAGAAATGAAAATGTGGTGAAATTAGCTATTACCAAAACATCAAATGGAAATCCAGTAGAGATCGCTACAGAAGTAAAAAAAGCTATGAAAAATATAAAGAAAGACCTTCCAGAAGGATCTGAGCTTAAGATCATCGATGATACGACCGATTACATTAGAGGCAGTATTGATGATACAATGACGAACGTACTTCTGGGAATCTTATTTACAGGGCTGGTATTACTTTTCTTCCTGCACGATATTAGATCTACAATTATTGTAGCACTGGCAATGCCAACAGCTATCATCTCTACGTTCCTATTTCTACAATGGTTTGGCTTTAGTTTGAATATGCTTACGCTAATGGGACTTTCCACCTCGGTGGGTGTGCTTGTTGCCAATTCTGTTGTTGTGTTAGAAAATATTTTCCGGCATAAAGAGATGGGAAATACCCGGCGTGAAGCGGCGGATAAAGGTACATCGGAAGTTACAGTAGCCGTTTTTGCTTCTACACTTACCAATGTGGTTGTGTTCGTACCACTGGCTATGATGGATACGATTGTGGGACAATTCCTAAAAGAATTTGCCCTTACTGTTACCTTTGCAACTATCCTCTCTCTGGTTGTTTCATTCACCCTTACGCCTATGCTTGCTTCCTTAATTTTACCAGAAAAAATGAAGAAGAAAAATGCGATCGGTGATAAAATTGAAAAAATGTTCCATACATGGGAAAGATCGTATCAAAAGAGCTTGGCTGTTGTTCTTAAAAACAAAAAAGTTTCTGCTTTAGTAGGAGTAGCAGCAGCTGTTTTATTTATTCTAACCATGGTTATTGTAGGTCCCACTCTGGGCTTCGAACTGTTTCCAAATACAGATGAAGGTAATATTAAAATTGAGTTTGACCTGCCTATTGGCTACAATTTATCGCAAACTGCACAAATGTACGATACTATAGAAAATATAATTATTGCACACCCGGAAGTAGAACAGGTTTTTGCTACTTTAGGCTCTCAAGGAATGGTTGATGAAAGTGTGAATTTAGCATCTATGAATGCAACTCTGGTTGATGTAACAAAAAGAGACAGATCCAGTTACGAAATGGTCGATGTATTTATTGAAGAACTATCGGTAATACCAAATGTAGATATTAGAGTTTCGGCTTCTTCTTCTTCTGGTGGTGGACAAAGCCCCATAGATTTTTATCTGCAAGGTTACGATACCGAAATACTTTCTGTTTTAAGTGAAGAATTTATTATTAACGCCAGAGAAATTGACGGACTAATAAACTTTGATAGCAATATGAAATCCGGAAAACCAGAGATCACTTTGTATCCCAAAAGAAAGGAACTCGCCGCCTCAGGCTTAACAATTTACGATCTGGCACTTACGCTTAGAAGTGCAGTTGAGGGGCTTACTGCTACCAAATACCGCGAGAAAGGTGAAGAATACGATATTGTAGTTTCATTAAATACTGAATCTGTAAATTCTCCGGAAGAGATTAGGAATATTCCTATAGTGAGTCCACGTGGAGTATTCAGATTATCGCAACTGGCAGACATCGATTTTACTGAAGGCACAACCAAAATTGTACATCGAGACAAAGTGAAATCTGCTCAATTCACAGGTGGCGTGGCAACAGGTTATGCGCAGGGTGACATTATGCAAAAGATCACCCAATTACAAGAAACGACGGAGCTTCCAAACGGATACCGCTTTATCTGGGGTGGTATGAGTGAAATGATGGAAGAGAATAACAGAGAGATGGGAAAAGCATTCTTTATTGCGATCCTGCTTACATATTTACTGCTGGCAGCGTTATTAGAAAGCTTTGCAAAACCTCTTCTAATTCTGGGAACTTTACCTCTGGCTTTGATAGGTGTACTGCTGGCTCTGTTCATCTTTGATATAAATATGGGAATGATGAGTATGATGGGAGTTATTATGCTTATTGGTATTGTGGTGAATGCTGCAATTCTGCTGTTAGATTATACCGAGCTTTTAAGAAAACAAGGTAAAAGCACAAAAGAAGCTTTGTTAGAAGCATGTCCTACAAAACTCAAACCTATCCTGATGAGTGCTATCGCTATTATATTTGGAATGCTGCCGATGGCTATGGGAATTGGAGAGTTTGCAGCTGAGATGAGGATCCCACTGGGAGTGGTTAGTATTGGTGGAATAATTGTTTCTACATTAATGACGCTTTATGTTATTCCTGCTTTGTATTACCTCACAAACAAAAAATATATTAAAGCAGAAGAAAAAGTTTAAAGCACATATAAAAATTAATGAGCCAATAGAAATTATTGGCTCATTTTTAAAATTTCAGCAACACCTTAGCGATATGTTTTTCTAAATCCCCATAATTTTATCCAGTTTATTCAAATAACCACCCAGATCATCTCTCTTATAGGCACTGATAAGATCTTCTTTAAAGTTTGGTGATCTAAGGGCAGTACTGATAGTTTTAATAACATTCAAATATTGTTTGGGGAATTTTTCTGGCGTTACAATGAGAAACAC
>Ga0233442_1002698_pt1 | contig 11535 bp, 9 predicted proteins | sample SI_123_September_3_FD_182789 | JGI IMG/M metagenome (GOLD analysis project Ga0233442, IMG submission 182789) | Seawater microbial communities from Saanich Inlet, British Columbia, Canada - SI_123_September2016_150_MG | ecosystem: Environmental > Aquatic > Marine > Inlet | place: Canada: British...
GCTTAAACTCATCATTGCCTATCAATGCAGCGAGAGATATCTGGATCGATGCAGTGCAATCGAGCCCCCTGGCATCCTCGAGTAAACCGGGCAAGACTCGATGAGCCTCGACAATACGGTCCACAGGCTGGGCAATAGAGTTGATTCTGGTGGTGTTATCAGACATTTTGGATCCCCCTTGTAGATTTGATATACCCAGCTAGCGACAATACACACTAGGGTCGCAAGCCAGGTCCGAAGGCGGAGATCTGCCACTACCAACAGTGGCATTATCGCGGCTTGTGTGGGGGGCGGTTTAAAATTACAATTTCAATTACAATTAGACTGTCTGCTTTGCTAGATGCATTTGCTAAATAAAAGGATGAGACCTTGTCAAACAACCAAGAACACTCAGGCGCCAATAACCAGCCTGAACCGATCAAAGACCTTCTGCACCGCCTTTCCGATTTGCAAAGCTCCATCGGTGCTCTCTCGGCCCAAAAAGACAAGCTCTATCCCGAGCTGACTCAAGTCTCCCGCTCCATAGAGGCCATGTTGGGCGATCAGGGCGGTAGCCCTATGTTCCAGTTTCCCTTTATCTTGTCCAAGATACTTGCCAACCCTGATATGGGCGCTGTGGTTTTTGGGCCAAATGGTCAAAAGCTTTTGGCCAATCCCAAAGCCGACCAGCTGCTGGGCAACGATCACAGTCAGACACAGTTTGAGACCGCCACCGGAGGGCGTCCGTTATCCGAGACGGATCTGCCCTGGCGCCGAGCTCTGGAGTTAGGCGAAGACATCGATTGCGACCTGAGCTGCCAGGGCAGGCTCCTCAAGATCCGCTGTCAGATCCTAAAGCAAGGTGCCGATCAGGAAATCGGCGGTGTCTTGACCTTTGTCATCGACAGCACTGAGCATATGCAACTAGCCCAGGAGCTCGAAGGGCTGACCCAAGAATTGTCGTCAAAGGTCGACAATCTCGCCGTGGCAGCAAAAGAACTCGAATTTATAAGCACGACTCTGGACTCCCTCAAGAGCCGAGATCGCGAGTTGGCAGACATCTTTAATAAGACTCAGCAATAAAGACTTTAGTGTAAGCTCAATTAGCCTGATCTGAGCTCGGCTTGGCCTGCTTTTGCAGTGATGCGACACCTTTGACCCTCTGTCTATGGCGATTGAGGACTTCGGCAAAAAACAGAGCCATGACCAAAACACCTGCGACAAGTTTCAAAAAGTATTCTTGTTGTTTGACAAAGCAGCAGGCAAAAAATCCCAGTACGGCTGATGCGCCATAGATCACATAGGCAACTTTCTTCTGGTCGAGACCTGCATCCAAAAGACGGTGGTGTATGTGCTGGCGATCAGGCGAAAAAATCGACTTGCCCTGAGCTAATCGGCGTACTACAGCCCAGCTAGTATCCAGTAAGGGAAAGAATAAGATCAGCACTACGAGAAGGCTCGTCGGCACTACTATGGTTGAGGCAGCGCCTTCTCCCTTGATAACCCCTGTCACTGATATTGCCGCCAATATAAATCCTGTCAGATAGGCCCCAGAATCTCCCAGGAAAATTCGGGCAGGGTTGAAATTCCATCTAAGAAAGCCCAGTAGGGCACCAGCCACGACGGCAGCCATCAAAGCTGCAAAAGGCTTGGACACACCGAGGGCGACAGACCAGATCGTGAGAGCCGAAATAGCGGAAACGCCAGCAGCAAGGCCATCCATGCCATCGATGAGATTGACGGCATTGGCTACTCCTACAAGCCAGAGCACTGTGAGAGGCATACTCAAAATGCCCAGCTCTATCGGTTGCCCGCCTATGAGATGGATAAAGCCCAGGTCAAGATCCATGTTTTGCGGGATCGGTATCTGCTTGACTCTCACACCAAGGCTATAGGCAGCGCAGCCAGCGAGGATCTGGGTGATGAGCTTATACTTGGCCTTGATGGATTCCAGATCGTCGATCAAACCCAAGATAAATACTAAAGTGCCACCGACAGCGATAGCTATGATGCCTTCGGATGCTCGAGCGTCGACAGGCAGTCTGCCGGCAATGGCGACAAGAGTGACGATAGTCGCGACCACGCTTATATAGATAGCGACTCCTCCCAGCCGGGGTACCGCAACCTTGTGAATGCGACGATCTTCGCCTGGTTTATCGACAAGATTGAGCTTGACGGCACGCGATCTGACCTCAGGCACCAGCCACCAGCTGATAGAAAGTGCAATCAAGAATCCTGGTATCTGCATAAACTGCAGATCGCTATGAGATTGGGTAAATGCCCACCAGATGCCCCCGGCAAGCAAGATAAACTGGCAAAGCCTGATCATCATGTTATGACCACGGCGTCCACGCTCGTCGCGATTGTCGGTTTTGATCGGTGGTTCGTTCATTACCTGACCGAGGTCAAATGACCTTTGTAGAGAGGATACTTTTGACAAAGTGCAGCGACATCGGCCTTGGCTCTTTCTGCGGCTTCGGATGACTCTGGATTTTTGAGCACGTCTGCAATGATCTTTGCTATCACCTGCATATCAGCCTCGACCATGCCTCGGCTGGTGACTGCAGGAGTACCGAGTCTGATACCACTGGTGACAAATGGCTTTTCGGGATCATTTGGGATGGCATTTTTGTTGGTGGTGATGTGCACAGCCTCGAGCAGGGCAGATGCCTTTTTGCCTGTCAAGGATACTGGCCTGAGGTCGACGGTCATGAGGTGGTTATCGGTACCACCAGATACGATGGCGAGACCCGAGTCTATTAGCGTTTTTGCCAACATCTTTGCATTGGCCACGATTTGCTGTTGATAGCCCTTAAAATCTGGCCTGAGAGCTTCGCCAAAAGCGCATGCCTTAGCTGCGATAACATGCATCAAGGGTCCGCCCTGGATACCTGGAAATACGGCCTTGTCGATGGCCTGAGCAAATTCTTCGTGGCACATTACCACACCGCCGCGCGGCCCTCTCAGGGTTTTGTGTGTGGTGGTAGTGACAAAATGGGCATGGGGAAATGGATTGGGATGGATGCCTGCCACCACAAGTCCGGCAATGTGAGCAATGTCAGCCATGAGATAGGCGCCGACCTTATCGGCTATCTGCCTGAGGCGTGCAAAGTCAATGATGCGGGGATAATTGCTGGCACCACAAACGATCATCTTGGGCTGCACCTCAAGAGCTCGCTTTTCGACCTGCTCATAATCAAGTCGCCCTGTTTGGGCATCTACACCGTAAAAATGAGCGTCAAACCACTTGCCTGACATATTGACGGGCGATCCATGGGTCAAATGGCCGCCCTGATCGAGCGCCATGCCAAGTATTTTGTCACCAGGCTGTAGCATGGCAAAAAAGACTGCCATATTGGCCTGGGCGCCGCTATGCGGCTGCACATTGGCATGAGGGGCACCAAACATTTGTTTGACACGATCGATAGCCAATCTTTCAACTTGATCTACATACTGGCAACCGCCATAATATCTCTTGCCAGGCAGGCCTTCGGCATACTTGTTGGTGAGTACGGAGCCCTGGGCTTCGAGTACAGCTTCGGAGACAAAGTTTTCACTGGCTATCAACTCGATGCCGTCTTGCTGTCTTGCGAGCTCAGCTTGTATATAGCCATTGAGTTCGGGGTCGGCATTTTTGAGAAAAGTATTAGAAAAGTCCACGAGAGCTCACCTTTGGGGGCCTGGATGCTCGATTATTTTAGCTGATTTGCTGTCTTATTATCTTTAAAGAAGATCAGGCAGCATCTCGAGCGATCTAAACTTTTTGCCTGCCTTATATTCGAGATAACCCTGCATCAAGCGACGCGCAGCAATGATGGGTTGGTTGGCCTGGACACTCTGATCTGGTTTGAGCGAGTGCGATTCTTGCGCTTGTTTCAAAGCTTCACCGACTTCTAGTTTTGATGCGCCTCTGGCAAGTATCAGGTATTTCCACACAAGTGGAGTGACATAGACCGAGGCTCGATTGTTGTCACTATCATTTTGCAGCTTGCGCAAGCGCAAGAAGCAAGTCTCGCAAACAAGCCCACCAAGCTCATAATTAAATGCCTTGAGACTGCGATCTGTGAGAGGAGCTCGACAACCCACGCAATAATCGAGCTCAGGATTGATTCCGATCATATCCAACAAAACAAATTCAAATTCGAGGGCAAGCAAACCAGGATTTTTGTCCGATTCGGCCAGCAAGCCCAGAAACAATGACAATTTGTCAAAGTATTCTTGGCTATCCTCGGTCAGATCTTGCCCAAAGATCTGGGTCAATTCGGCTAAATAGAGCGAGAAGGCAAGTCGCTCTAGATCCTGCCTCAATCTCTGGAAGGACTCGATCGTCTCGCATTGAGTGATGATGTCGAGATTTTTGCCCTTAGCCAGGAGCATACGATTGATGTTGAGAGCTTCGCTCTTGCCAGCTAGCTTGGTGCCTGGTCTTCTTGCTCCCTTGGCGACGGCGCGATGCAAGCCTCTCTCTCTACTAAAGAAAGTGACGATACGATCGGCCTCACCAAGGTTAAAAGTGCCGACATTGATGCCGGTAAGCGAAAATGTCGGCATTTTTTTGGTCGACTCAGACTATTTGGCAGTCACTAATTCGGGCCACTCAGTATGGACAAATCCTAGCTCGGGCTTATCGGTGCGCTCATAGGTGTGTGCACCAAAATAATCTCTCTGTGCTTGAGTGAGATTTTGCGGCAAGACTGCACAGGTGTAGCTGTCAAAGTAAGCAAGGCTGGCAGAAAGAGCCGGCACGGCGATACCGCGTTTGGCGGCTTCGGCGACTACGATTCGCAATGACTGATGGTGACTGGAAAGAAACTCGGCAAACTCGGTATCCATAAGGAGATTGTCGAGATCTTTGCCATCGGCAAAGGCTTTGCGAATAGCCTCGAGCAATTTTGCTCTGATGATGCAACCACCACGCCAGATACGAGCACATTCTGCCAGGTCGACGCCCCAGTTATTGGCTTCGGATCCAGCCTTGATCAAGGCCATACCTTGGGCATAGCTGATGATCTTGCTGGCATATAAGGCGTTTTCGAGATGGGGCACAAGATCGTCGGTGAGTTTGTCGCCGCCAGTGAGAGTCAAAGTGCCATTCTCATGGCGGATGCCGCTATAAGGCAAAAAGGCCTGGGCCGTCACTCTTTCAGTCTTCATCGAAGATAATACTCGAGCACACAAAGCAGCATCGATAGTCGGCACGGGAACGCCGTATTCGAGGGCGGCCTCGCTGGTCCACTTGCCAGTGCCTTTTTGACCGGCTTTGTCCAGGATCAGGTCGACCATAGCCTTACCGCTTTCTTTATCGTGAGCAGAGAGGATCTTGTAGGTGATCTCCACCAGGAAAGAGTCGAGGATACCCTTGTTCCACTCACGGAAAGTCTCTTCCATTTTTTCAGCGCTGTACCCGAGTCCACGTTTCATCATGTCGTAGATCTCGGCGATCAATTGCATGTCACCGTATTCGATGCCGTTGTGCACCATTTTGACAAAGTGCCCAGCACCGTCAGGACCGAGATATGTGACGCATGGACTGCCATCGACCTTGGCCGAGATGGCTTCCCATATAGGCTTGATCTGTTCGTAGGCTTTCTCGTCGCCGCCAGGCATGAGCGAAGGCCCGTTAAGAGCGCCTTCTTCGCCACCCGAAACACCAGAGCCGATAAAGTATAGCCCTTCTTTGGCCAGCTGTTTTTCGCGTTTTTGTGTATCGGTAAAATGCGAATTACCACCATCGATGATGATGTCGCCCTTTTCGAGATAAGGCTTGAGCTTGGCAATGGTATCATCCACGGCACTACCGGCCTTGACGAGCAAGATGATGCGCCGAGGCTTTTCGAGCGACTCGACAAAGGATTTTTCGTCAGGGGCACCAAAAAAATCTTTGCCTTTGCCACGACCTTCCATAAAGTCCACTACCTTGGAGTGGCTGCGGTTAAAAATCGAGATGCGGTAACCATTTCTCTCGATATTGAGAGCAAGATTTTCACCCATGACTCCGAGACCTACAAGGCCTATCTTGGAGAGTTTTTCAGCCATCTTTCTTATTCCGCCTCCGGTTGTTTTCGTTATTTTCGTCTATAGCAGGGTCGAGCAAGACTCGTCCAGATACCACTCGAGCTGGTCCTTATGCTTGAGTTGATTCATGAGCATCTGGCTTGGAAAGTCATGCTGCGGCTCGGTCAATACTTCTTTGATGATCTGGGCCTTGCCCGCGCCCTCGACCATCATAAAAATCTTGGATGCATTGACGATGAGGGGCCAGGTCATGGTCAATCGATGAGAGTCCATTTTTTGTACGTAGTTTGATGTGTACAGCACATCTTGGACATGGATGGCCGGTGAGCCTGGAAAGAGAGAGGCCGTATGACCATCGTCTCCCAATCCCATTAGATGGAGAGAAAATACAGGGATCTTGCCCTCGGCATTTTGCTCTTCTATATGGAAAAAGCGACGAAGAGTCTGGTCGTATTTTTTGCCAGCTTTTTCTGGATCCCTGTCCTGTTCGACAGTAGGAAAGACATTGGAAGATGGGATGGAGATATGGCTGAGCAAGAGGTCGCGCACCATCCCATAGTTGCTCTCTGGACTATCGGATGGTACGCATCTTTCGTCACCAATAAACAGATAGGTCTTGGTCCACGGCATCTCATCTTCGCTAAACTTGGCCAGGCGGCTGTAGAGTCCGCGAGGAGTCGAGCCACCCGAAAGAGTCATGGTGAAAAGGCCATGGGCTGCTACTTCGGCATGAGCCATTTCTCTGATTCGCTGAGCCATTGCTTCACACATGTCTTGCTTGTCAGGATAGATATGAGTATGGTAGCCGGATACGATCTTTTCCCTTGCAGCGACGCTCATTGTTTTTTTTCCTTTTTGTTAAAAGCTGCCATGATGCCCAGAGCCCTGAGATAAAAAGGATCAGTCTTTTTGCTGGTCAAAATCTGATCTATCGCTGATTCGCGTGGATCGTCCATCGGCAGCTCCAAATATTCGGTGGTGCCTTTATAACAAGACTTGATGACGCGGCTCTCAGCCTCGACCAAAAGGCCAGCATCTTGATTTTGACCTTGATCTTGATCAGGGGCAAATCTCAGTCTGACGGACTTTATGCCCTTGCCTTGCTCTACTGCTGAGTACACGATACGGGCCTTTATCTGCCGATCACCAGCCATGGTGATCTCATAAGCAGACTTGGCTTTGTCGATCATCGTCGACAGGGGACTGAGATTGAGTCGATCGGCCAGCCAGGCTAGATATAGCGCACCCTGGGCGATATCACTGGTGACAAGCTCGATGTCCGTGATCTCCTGGAGCATTGCCGGATCTATAGCGACATCGTCATCATCAAAGGTCTGCGCTAGAGCCATTCTGTAAGGCTTTATTAGAGACCAGGATAGATCATGTACATAATGCTCGCCGGAAAGAGCAAATATCGCCGGCACGCAACTGGTGGTCTGAGCGATTGCCAGATCGAGGTCGTCCTCAAGATTGTCAGCCAGCTCAAAAACTACGCGTTGAAAATAACCCAGAAAAGGCTTTATCAGAGCGGCATCCAGGTGAAAACCCGAAAGATAGAGAAAAGCCGGGAGATCAGGAACGATAAGAGGATTGATGACAGAGGCCAGAGACTCCCCAACCCCGTGCTTATAGGTCGTCTCGACGGTGATCTGTTCGCAGCAGACTTGTTTGTCTTTGGCCCCAGGCAAGAGGTGGCAGCGCGCCGAAACCCAGGCGTCTACTTTTTCCTCCAGATCTTTGTAGGTTTCGCCACTATCATCATCGGCTTCGTTTACCAGGCCCAGGATCACCCTGGCCGGATGCCTCAAACTGAGACCGGTCAAGAGATCGTTCATAGCCTCGACTCTTTGTTGATCGCCACTCCGACCGTCTCTGATCAGGATGCAAAAGTTGAGTACGCAGGCCCTGACCACATGGTCTGAGATCGGCAAGTCTCCTGTTTCTTCTCCGTCACGAGCGGACTTCCAGAGAGATGCCAGCTCTTTTTCGATCTTTGCCACATCGACTGCCGACTTGTTGCCGGTCAAAAAGGACATGGTGCGACTCGATTCGAGGTCTTTTACATCAGGGATATTTGCCATTATCGATCTCTCACAGCTTGCGCCAATAGTGGCCCCGTTGGGCTAGCATGTCGTCGCTTTCCTTGGGCCCCCATGAGCCGGCCTTGTAATTGGGAAACTTGGTCGGATTGTTTTTTTCCCAGTGCTCGATCACTGGTTGGAGGTAACGCCAGGAGGCTTCGACAAAATCGGATCTGGCGTAGAGAGAGGGATCCCCTTGCAGGCAGTCAAGGATCAAACGCTCGTAAGCAGTGGGGGTCCTGGTACCAAATGCGGTGCCATATCTAAAGTCCATATTGAGCCATCTTACGCTCGTGGTCGGTCCCGGCTCTTTAGTCGCAAACTTGAGCGATATGCCTTCTTCGGGCTGGATCTGCATCACCAGGACATTGCCCTCTGGATTGGAGGGTGCCTGAGAAAGTCCCGGGATATCGCCAAAGAGGTTGTTAGGAGTTGGTTTAAAATGGATCGATACCTCGGTGATCGACTTGGCCATGCGTTTGCCGGAGCGCAGATAGATCGGCACGCCAGCCCAACGCCAGTTGTCGACTTCGAGCTTGAGTGCAGCAAAGGTAATAGTATTGGAGTCGGGCTTGACGCTCTTTTCGGCGCGATAAGCTGGCACCTCCACACCGGCCACAAAACCTTGATCGTATTGACCACGCACTGCCACAGAGTCGATACGATTGAGATCGATTGGCTTCAATGCTCTCAGCACCTTGATCTTTTCGTCGCGCGTTGTCTCGGCGTCCATCGCTATCGGCGGCTCCATCAGGACCAGAGCGAGCAATTGCATCAAGTGATTTTGCACCATATCACGCAAAGCGCCTGCTTCTTCGTAATAGGCACCACGACCTTCGACGCCGATGGTCTCGGCATTGGTGATCTGAATCTGCTCTATATAATTACGATTCCAGATAGGCTCAAAAATGCTGTTGGCAAAACGAAAGACCATGACGTTTTGCACGGTCTCTTTGCCCAGATAATGATCGATACGATAGACCTGATGTTCGCGCATGACATCATGGATGTGATCGTCGAGCTCTAGCGAAGAAGACAAATCATGACCAAAAGGCTTTTCGATCACCACACGCGGCCAGGCTTCTTCGTTGACCTTTCTTTTTTCCACCAGACCTACTTTTGATAGACCCTCGATGATTGGCCAGTAGAGACTGGGTGGTGTAGAAAGATAAAAGACATTGCGGCCACCAGTGTTGTACTTTTGGCCGAGTTCTTCGAGCCTGGTCTTGATTGATGCAAAACCTTCGTGTGAGCCCGAATCAGCAGGTTGATAAAATAGGCAGGTCGCAAATCTGTCCCAGGCATCCTGCTCAAAAGGCAGATCAGGTGCAAATTTTTGCAAGGATTCGCACATCAACTTGCGAAAGCCCTCATCATCCATCACAGTGCGCGATGTACCAAGCAGCACAAATCCACGCGGCAGCAAACCCTGCAGATAGAGCGCATAGATCGCAGGCAACAATTTGCGTTTATTGAGATCGCCGTGGGCACCAAAGATAGTAAAGGCAAGAGGCTTGACCTGCTTTTCCAGATCGAGTCCGCTAATGAGCGGATTGCTCGCCTTGTCCTGGCTCTTATCGTTCGGAGCCTTCTCTTCCAGCATGGGTCGCCCCTTTCGCATAAAATGCAAACACGGTCGGACATTTGTCTATGGGCAAATATTAGCACCAAACATCTCTTGTTTTCTAATCGGGTATGACGTCGTCCGATTGTACGTTTACGATGTGCACGCCTCGGCCTTCGAGATAGGCGACCACATCGGCACCAGCGCCTTGCATGGGCCACAGAGGTATCTCGAGATGATTGTACGGTGTGTGCAAGATTATCGATGCGCTATCAGGGTAGGGATAATACTCGGCATACAGCACGTCATCGAGCAGGACCATGATCACTCCCTTGGTCTTGCGTGCGCGATCATGCACGGTAAGGACGATCTCGGACTGGTTGAGCTCGACAGAGTAATCTCGGTTGGCATCACGGATGAGCGACAGGCCCATGCAACTGATGAGAAAGGCAAAGGTGAGTGTGGTGCATGCCAAAAGAATGCCCCAGGCAAAGTAGAGAGCGGAGGCCATGACCGCCGCGATCAACCAGGCCACGACAAAACCCCAGCTCAAACCTATGGCGAGCATCAAAGGCAGAGCGCCCACACGCCTGCGAGATCTATCACTGGTTAACGCGATCGACACGATACGACCTCGAGCACTTGATAACATTGTGCCCAATATCCAGGTCAAAAGATCAAATATCAGGAGCTAAAAAAAGCGCTCATCACAATAAAAGTAGAAGAATTCCATAGACAATGCGCCACCATGGGCGGGATGAGGCTGCCAGTTTTTTCGTAGGCGAATGCAAACATAAAGCCCAAGACAAACAATTGCGAGGCAGCACCAAAATCGAGATGGATGAGAGAAAAGGCCAGAGCAGAGATGCACATTGCTGCCATCGGTCCAAACTTCCAGCGCAGTGCAGGATATAGAAAACCCCTAAACAGTGTTTCTTCAAAGATCGCCGGCATCACTCCCAGAGCGATGATAAAGATGACAAAGGCCAATGCATCACTACTGCCGATAGCATTGAGCAATATGCTGATGATAGGACTGCTCGATCCTTGAACATGAAATATCTTGGAGATCAGTATGCCCAGCGCCACATTGACCGGTATGGCCGCCAGATAAGTCAAGACGCCAATTAAGATCAAGGAGAAAGGACCATATTTTTTACGTGTCGAGTTTAAAGGCGGCTCAGTTTGCAAGCTCAGACGCGCCGTGCGCCAAAAAGGCAAATTATTTGGCTTGGTGGCAAACATATAGATAAAGATCAGGGCTGGAGCCATGCTCCAGACATAGGTGCCGAGAGTCATGAGCGCAATGGCAGTTGGACCATGACCGATACCCTTCAATTGTTCGAGAACTAGTTTGACAAACGGATTGGCGACTAGATTAAAGGACATCCAGGCGACAAACACGCCATAGACAACGACGAAACCATAGTTTACGGGGCTCCGGATCGCCAAATCAGCGCTTTGCCGATCAGCAGGTGACAATCTCTTGCGAGTAGCCAACACACCAATCAAAGTACAGATGCCGCAAAGAGTAAAAATCATGGCGATTGCAATCACGCCAAATATGCGCAAGACCTGGTAAAAATTTCGCTCTGTCAAGTCTGCCGCTAGTTTTGCATGCTTTTGCTTTTCGCCAGAGCGATCGTAATATTGGAGCTTGATAAAATCTCTAAACAGGCCGGGCCGTATAGATTTGTCAATAGTGGCCATCAATTTGCCATCGCCAGAGCCATGAACAAGACCGCTCGATCCATATAGCTGCAAGAGCATGTCTACTACAGGTGCTTCTGGCCCCTTTGCTTCGGGCATCTGCTGCAATTGCTTCAATTGATCGTGAATTGGAGCCTCGACCACGTGACGTGCAACTATCTCTTGCAGTCGATACTTGATTGATCC
>Ga0233442_1002700_pt1 | contig 11527 bp, 10 predicted proteins | sample SI_123_September_3_FD_182789 | JGI IMG/M metagenome (GOLD analysis project Ga0233442, IMG submission 182789) | Seawater microbial communities from Saanich Inlet, British Columbia, Canada - SI_123_September2016_150_MG | ecosystem: Environmental > Aquatic > Marine > Inlet | place: Canada: British...
GAGTATTACGACAACAGAGAAGTACGCCAACCATCTACGTTTTGAAAAGCTTTCCAAGTGGGTTTAATGAGTACCTAATTATTATTAAGTATGTCCGCAAACAAAGTACCTGCGCTACGCAACTAAACAAAGCCACCCCAAGGGGTGATTTCGTTATCATCGGCGTCTTACTCTCTGGTTAGTCTAAGTTGCCTACATTCCATACTCATGATACATAAGGGTGGGCGCAAGTAAAAACTACTCACTGGGTGAAATTACTATCATTGGCGTCTTGATTTTAATTTTGGGGTATATCCTATTGGGGTAACAATATACGCTCTCGTAAGTCCAGGTAACATATTGCTTTACGTCGTATTTATGTTACATTAGACGTAGTGTTTAAATAGTAACAGAATAAGGAGAAGAATGAAGAATATTGGATATTATATGCGTGTTTCCACAGTTGAACAAAATACTGCCCGTCAGGAAGAAAAGGTTGAGGCGTCTTGGAAGGTTTATAGCGATAAAATATCAGGCACTATTCCTTTTGAAGAACGCCGCATGGGTAAGAAGCTACTTGAAGACGTGGCGGCTGGTTTAATAGATGAAGTGAAAGTCCTTCATTTAGATAGACTTGGGCGTTCCACAGAAAATATTTTATCAACTATCAAGAATATCCACGAGCATAAAGTCTCCATACACATCATTGAACTTGGTCTGCATACTATGATTGATAAAAAAGAGAATATTACGGCCCAACTTTTGGTGACAATTTTATCAGGAATTTCTGAAGCAAATTACCGGAACCATCGTGAGGCGTCCCTCACTGGCATTCGCTTAGCAGTTGCCGCTGGAAAATATCATGGCAGAGTGAAGGGCACCACAGAACCGATTGAGAAGTGGGCGCAGAAACCAAAGGTTCAGAGAGTTAAGACCCTACTGGAGAAGGGCGTCTCGGTTAGACAAATCCGTGAAATCATGGGTGTAAGCTACGGCTTGTGCTATAAGGTTAAAGAACTACTCATTAAAAATAAAAGAACAGAAGCTGATGCCATCTACGATATACATGAAGATAGGGACTTCCGAGTGGTGAATGGCAAAGCTATACGGAAGAGGACGCCATAGGGGGGTAAGGGGATATACTCGGGACGTAGCCGATTCTTTCTTCATGTAACCCAAGTTGACCGACGTGCATATATCTGATATTATTTAACTCCACTTCTTTGTTTCATTGTGTTTTATGGTGTTTCAACCTGGTCTGCAAAATATTAACAATGGGAGAAATCAATTACTACTGACACGACCTCAGCCGGATTAAAAGCATATAGCGACGGTCTAAAATTTGACGCTAAATCAAAACATCAAGAAGCCGTTGACTCATTCACTCGTGCAATAAAATATGGATATGCAAATACAGATATCTATCTCCGTCGTGGTTGCTCATCACAGTTATTGCAAAATCATCAATTAGCAATTAATGATTTTAGTCGGGTGATAAATTCTCGCCCTGACGACTGTTATCCCTTATTCATGATATCGGTTTCGAAATATAGAATTGGCGATATTAAAGGAGCCATTAAGGATATTCAAATAGCCATAATTCTATCACTCGTTGATAACGAGACAAATGACGAATACCGTGAAAAGGCTTGGAGGTTGGGTTTTGGAACTCATACTGTTCTCTATGAAGCTTACCTCAACAATTTCAGGAGGAATGTGGATTAGTTATTGTAGATTTCTAATTCACCATGTTTGAGTTGTTCAATCCTAAAGGCACTTGTCCATTCTATATCAAATCTTAGTTTATCAACCGTTTGTGGGGGCAAATAACCTCCAAAGTTTAAACTCATAATGCATGAATAAATAATACGATTGGTATAACCCATAATGTTTGAACAAACCTTCAAAAACATTGACGACATTCTATTCAAAGATGCCGGAGCAGATAGCGAGCTTGACTACATCGGACAGACTTCATGGATTCTCTTCCTCCGCTACTTAAATGAACTGGAACTTGAGAAAAAGGACGAAGCTGAATTAAAAGGTCTCACATACTCATTCATCCTTGACGAGGAATACCGATGGCCACAATGGGCAATGCCTAAAAAAGCGAACGGTGAATTAGACCATCATGTTGCAATGACTGGACCCGATTTAGTTCAATTTGTAGATGGACAACTATTCCCATACTTATCCAAGTTCAAAGAGAAGGCTGATAGTCCCAGCACAATAAAATACAAGATAGGCGAAATATTTTCGGAGCTTAAAAACAAAATTCAAAGTGGTTACAACCTCCGTGAGATTGTTGAGTATGCAGACGATTTAGACTTCCAGACTACAACTGATAAGCATGAGCTATCCCACCTTTATGAAACCAAAATCAAGAATATGGGGAATGCAGGCCGTAATGGTGGTCAATATTACACCCCCAGACCACTCATTAGAGCGATTGTAGATGTAGTTAACCCACAGATAGGTGAGACTGTTTATGACGGTGCTGTGGGGTCTGCTGGCTTCTTGTGCGAAGCCTTTGCACACATGTCAAAGGACAGAGACTCATTAAGCACGTCCGATTTGAAAACGCTTCAGGAATCAACATTCTACGGAAAAGAAAAGAAAAACCTCGCATACATCATTGGCATCATGAATATGATTCTCCATGGTATTGAAGCACCGAATATTATCCACACCAATACCCTGAGTGAGAGCAATCGGAATATCCAAGAGAAAGACCGCTATAATTTGATTATGGCTAATCCACCATTTGGGGGCAAAGAGCGCAAGGAAGTCCAACAGAACTTTGATATCAAGACGGGTGAGACGGCCTTCTTATTCTTACAGCATTTTATTAAGATTTTGAAAGCTGGTGGTCGTGCTGGGATAGTTATTAAAAACACATTCCTAAGTAATACCGATAATGCTTCAGTATCGTTGAGGAAACACCTTCTTGAGACCTGTAATCTCCATTCCATTTTGGACATGCCCGCTGGAACGTTCTTGGGTGCTGGTGTCAAGACGGTCGTATTATTTTTTAACAAGGGTGAGCCAACAAAGAAGATTTGGTATTACAGCCTTCATGCTGGTCGCAATATGGGTAAGACAAACCCCTTGAATGATAGTGACATGTCGGAGTTCAAAGAACTTCAAAAGAGCTTTGGTGAAGGTGAGAAGTCGTGGATTGTTGATGTTGCAGATGTCAATACCGATACATATGATTTGAGTGTAAAAAACCCGAATACTCCTGAAGAAGCACCGTTAAGAAGTCCGAAGGAAATTCTTGATGAGATGGAACGCTTGGATTATGAAACGAAAGCTATTCTTGGAAGTATCAAAGAGCTGATATGAAACAAGGATGGGCATTAAACACTCTATCTGATGTTTGCGAAAAGACATCAAACATTAAATGGTCAAATAACACAGATATTGAATTTGATTATATTGATTTATCTGCCGTATCACGAGAGACATTTAACATTACAAATACAGTCTCTGTGAATTCTAAGAACGCCCCAAGCAGAGCAAAAAAAATAATCCATACCGATGATGTAATCTTTGCTACCACACGCCCAACATTGAAACGAGTTGCAAGAATATCATCAAACTTCAATAACCAAATTTGTAGCACAGGTTTTTCGGTGTTGCGGGGTCGCCCAAGCGTCATTCTACCAGATTACATTTTTTATTATTTACGAACCGTGTCCTTCATGCAAAGAATGGAATTACTTCAGCGAGGAGCAAGTTATCCAGCGGTAACTGATAAGGATGTAAAAGATACCCCTATTCCAGTCCCACCTCTCCCCGAACAAAAACGTATCGTCGCCAAATTAGACCAAGCTTTTGAAGCCATTGACCATGCAAAAGCCAATGTGGAACGCAATCTGCAAAATGCGAAAGACCTCTTTCAGAGCCAGTTGAATCAGATATTCAGTAAGGAGGGTGGTGGTTGGGTTGAAATTACATTGGGGGACCTTGGTAAAGTTTCAATGTGCAAACGAATAATGAAACACCAAACTTCTCCTGCGGGTGATATCCCATTCTATAAAATCGGGACATTTGGGGAAACACCGAATGCATTCATTGACAGCGATACATATCAGGAATTTAAGCAAAAGTATTCATTCCCTAAGAAGGGTGCCATTCTCATTTCAGCTTCAGGCACAATTGGCAGGAGAGTTATTTATGATGGTGAACCTGCATACTTCCAAGATTCAAACATTGTCTGGATTGATAACAATGAAGAGTTGGTTCTAAATGAATATTTGTATCAGTTCTATGGTGTATGTGATTGGAATCCCTCCAAAGGCGCAACCATATCAAGACTATACAATGATGATTTAAGAAGAATTAGAATCTCATTTCCTAACATTGATGAGCAAATGGAGCTCGTAGGAATCATGAAAAAACTGAATGAAAAAACCCAATCCCTAATACATCAATATCAGCATCAACTGAACAATCTTTTTGAAATGAAAAACTCTATCCTTCAAAAAGCCTTCAACGGTGAATTAAGTGATTAGATATGAATGGTGAAGAAGGTGTAATGTATGTTTATCCAGGGGCACCATTCATTGGTGAAGCTGTGATGCACCTTTTGTTAGCTTTTGACAATGAGCCACGAAATGATGGCAGGTTTTCACCCCTTGAACGTGAGCATTCACAAATTGCAATTGCCCTAATTATGGTAGCTCTTGAAAGTTTGGTGAAAATCAAACTTCATGAGCTTGATGACATTGAGCCCCATTATCGTGAAGACTTATTTATTACTACACTTGATGGATATACGAAGGAACACGGTGCTCTTGGTTTTTGGAATGAATTGCAAATAATCCGAAACCAAATTATTCACTCTGCATATTTTGAAAGTAGTGTGAGAGGAAGCACCAAATCAGCGGAAACAATCAAGCGTCTGAAGACAGCTCATACTTCACGATTTATTGACATGGACAACGAGATTACAAAGGCATGGGCGTTAAGCATTAACCCCTTGAGTGTTACACGATATGAGGCATTTGCATGTTTGCTATTCTTTTATTGGTATGGAAATAAGACAGAGATTTGGATTAGTAACAACCCCTTACACACACCCTATGTTGACAGTAGAATAAAATCAAACCTGCGTGGTGAATGGATAGATAGAGGTATTTATTCAACCCTCATTGGACACACTTCAAATTATATCCAGTTAATCGCTTTTTTATGGGGTCGTTTGTCTGATGACAAAAAGCACCTCATAAATATAAATTCAGTAGAACAGCTTGATATTGATTTGGAAGAATATCATAAGGCTACAATGACAATGTTAGAGATGACTAAAAACACGCATGTCGTTTATGGTAGTGGGAAAAACAAGTAGAATGAACGAAGCTGAAACCAGAGCCACTTACATTGACCCAGCTCTAAAAGAAGCTGGCTGGGGTGTCGTTGATGGCAGTAAAATCCGCATGGAATTCCCCATCTCCAAAGGCCGTCTCATTGGAAATGGAAAACGGAGTGCCCCTGATAAAGCCGATTACATCTTACAATATCGCAACCGCAACTTGGCAGTCATTGAAGCCAAATCCGATGAGAAATATTATACCGAAGGAGTTGGACAGGCCAAGGATTATGCCCAACGTCTTCAGGTTCGTTTTACATACAGCTCCAATGGGTTACAGACCTATGCTATTGACCTCCAGGAAGGCTCTGAAGGCGATGTAACGTCCTATCCAAGCCCTGATAAGCTCTGGGAAATGACCTTCGGTGAAGAGGATGTTAAAAATCCTGAAGATGGTAAATGGAGAGATAAGTTACATACCATTCCCTTTGAAACCCGAAGCGGAACATGGCAACCCCGTTATTACCAAGAAAATGCGATTACAAAGACCCTTGAAAGCATCGCCAAAGGCGAGAAGCGTATCCTTCTGACCCTTGCCACTGGAACAGGTAAGACAGCCATAGCTTTTCAGATTTCTTGGAAGTTATTTCATAGTAGATGGAATTTGCGCAGGGATGGTCAAAGGGTTCCACGTATTCTATTCCTCGCCGACAGGAATATCCTGGCAGACCAAGCCTTCAATTCATTTTCAGCATTTGATGAAGATGCTTTAGTCCGAATTACCCCTGCTGATATTCGCAAAAAAGGCAAAGTCCCGACCAATGGGAGTATCTTCTTCACCATCTTCCAATCCTTCATGAGTGGGGATGATGGACAATTCTATTTTGGTGAATATCCTGAAGATTATTTTGATTTAATTATTATAGATGAGTGTCATCGTGGTGGTGCTAATGACGAGAGTAATTGGCGTGCCATCATGGACTATTTTAGCCCTGCTGTTCAAATTGGATTAACAGCTACTCCGAAGCGTGATAAAAATATTGATACCTACAGATACTTTGGTAACCCCATCTATATCTATTCACTCAAACAGGGCATCAATGATGGCTTCCTGACACCCTTTAAGGTGAAACAGATACACACCACAATTGATGAGTATTTATACACATCAGACGATACAGTTGTTGAGGGAACGATTCAAGAAGGCAAAGCCTATACTGAATCTGAAATGAATAGAATCATTCAAATCCGAGAACGTGAAGAATATCGTGTAAAATTGTTTCTTGGAATGATGGAGCAGAATCAAAAGAGCATAGTGTTCTGTGCTACCCAGCTCCATGCATTAGCAGTTCGTGATTTGATTAACCAGCATTCGGATTCCACCAATTCTAATTACTGTCAAAGAGTCACCGCTGATGAAGGTGGTCTTGGTGAGCAACATCTTCGTGACTTCCAAGACAATGAAAAGACTATTCCAACCATACTAACAACATCCCAAAAGCTTAGTACGGGTGTTGATGCTCCCGAACTCAAAAACATTATCCTCATGCGCACAGTCAATTCAATGATTGAATTCAAACAAATCATTGGACGTGGCACAAGACTGTTTGACGGCAAGGATTACTTCACCCTGTATGACTTTGTTGGTGCACATAAGCACTTTCTTGACCCTGAGTGGGACGGTGAGCCGTTAGAACACGAACCCTGTGACAAATGCGGTCAGAACCCCTGTGTTTGTGAGCCTTCAGTTTGCAAGATATGTGGTGAGCGACCTTGTATCTGTGAAAAGCCAGAACATGAACGATGTAAAATCTGTGGGAAAGCTCCATGTGAGTGCGAGAAAAAACCCAAGCCCAAGATGGTAGTCGTCAAGCTATCGGATGGAAAAGTTCGTGAATTGGATTCAATGATTCAGACTTCTTTTTATTCGCCAGATGGGAAACCAATTTCATCCCAAGAATTCCTTGAGTCATTGTTCAGCACATTGCCTGAATTCTTCAAGAATGAAGATGAACTCAGAGCCATTTGGAGCAAACCAGATACACGCAAGAAATTGATTCAACGATTAGAGGATAATGGTCATCCAGTTACTCAACTTGAAGACCTTGCAAGTGTCATCCATGCTGAGGACAGTGATTTGTTTGATGTGTTAGCTTATGTGGCTTACAGCACCAAGCCTATCAAGCGAAGTCAGAGGGCTAAGTATGTGGAATCTCATTTCAGCCAATACGAATCAAAGCAAAGGGCCTTCTTAGACTTCGTTTTGAAGCAATATATTGAATCCGGTGTTGGTGAGTTGGATGACGACAAGCTTCCAGAGCTTCTTAATCTGAAATATCAAGCCATAGCGGATGCTAAGCTTGAACTTGGGGATATTTCATCCATTCGTGAGACGTTTATTGGTTTTCAGGAATATCTATATTCTACGGATTCATAAGTTCATCAACTTTATGGGGAGTAAGAATTTTGAATCGTAAATTATTCAACCTAAATATTTTATTAATTCTGATGTTTAATATCTTTGTGCTTTCTTGCTCAGAAAATCCGTTTGAGTCAAATAGCGTTGAAGCACCCAGTAACCTTCAGGTTGTTATAAATGCTGATAATTATATTGTGCTTTCCTGGACCGACAATTCAACTGATGAAAACGGATTCATGTTGGAGCGAAATGTAAACAATATAAATGGGCAAACAAAAGTTGTTGAGTTACCTGAGAACACAATTGAATGGATTGATTCTACTGCTCAGCAGTTTCTAACTTATGAGTATTTTTTATGGGCATTTAACTCAGAAAGTAATTCTGATACAACACAACAGTCATTTTTTGTAAAATTCAATGAAGCTGTTATTAATGTTCCATCTGACTTTCAGACAATACAATCTGCAATAGATATAGCTACTGATGGAGATACAATCATAGTAGCAGAGGGAACATACATAGAGAATATCATCCTTGATGGAAAAGATTTATCATTAATATCAACATTCTTTCGGCAACGTGACTTCGGTATAGTAGGCAGAACAATCATTGATGGCAATGGGACTGGTTCTGTTATCACAATACAAAACACCTATGGTAGAACTATAAAACCCTATATCGGGGGATTTACAATAACCAACGGTAACTCACATTACGGTGGTGGTATTCAAAATGAATCAGCAAATCCATTGATAGAGTATTGCATAATTGAATGGAATACGGCTACACAAGGGGGAGGTATTAGTTCATTTCGTTGGGCGTGGGGTGGGATTTCAAATTCCATTATAGCACACAATACCGGTATGGGTTGCTATCTTGCTGATAACTCAGGTCCAATATTTACCAATGTTTTGATTTATGATAATACATCAACTGATGTTGTAGATGGTATTGATTGCTTAGGGTCTTCTAAACCTAAGTTTGAAAACGTTACCGTTTACAATAATAATATCAGACTCGGACTGTGTAATACGATGTGGAAAAACTCAATAATATCACCGCTAATTGTCGGAGATTTTTCGCAGTGGATTAGGTATTGCAATGTAGGAGGGTATCAAGAACACGAAGGAAATATTTTCAGTGAATCTCAATTTGTTGACGCAGAAAATGGAGACTTTCATCTTCAACCAACATCTCCATGTATTGATGCTGGTAATCCTGATGAAGAATACAATGACCCAGATGGTTCAAGAAACGACATGGGTGCTTATGGTGGTCCAGGGGGAAATTGGTAAAAATGCTGGAAGAACATCCACTATCCGACCACATGCCAAAGAAGTCCCTCACGGAGGTCAAAATAAATGGCGAATGGAAAATCTATGGTCTAATGAGTAAGAACTTCAATACACCATATCAAAGAGGCAAGTATTTAGGTATATCAAAAGAAATCAAGATTGATGGTTCTGAGCAGAAATCGTTAAAGGTTGAATATCACTTTTGGAGCAAGAGTGAATAGTAAATGGAGGGCATTATGAAAAAGTTAGACCCACGTAGTGTAATAATTGGATTTCTCGTTGCTGTTATTGGATTTATGTCATTAGGAGCCACAGATTCAACATTTGATAGTATTACGGTTGGGGACATTAAATTAAAAAATAGTATGCTAAAGCTCATAGATACGAGTGGTGAAGATATTTTAACACTGGAAGCCAGGCCCAATTACCATGGTATGTATTTTCATAATTCTGATGGCATGCCAGTCTCTTCTTTAACCCAAACAGACGAGGGCAACGGATTGTTTTGGATAAACAATAAGGCAGGTGAAATCACTGTTGAATTAAGTGGTGGCGGGTCAATATCTATTAATGGAGATGACGGACAAGCAACTATCAGACTTGGGCAGTCCGTGTCTGGTAGCGGTACGATAGCTCTAAAGAATAAGGAAGGGAACGAAGTCATTGTGCTCGGAACTATTAATGATAATGGTGCCATTGAAATTAAGAATAAGGCTGGAGAAAATACCATCAGTGCTAAACACTCGACAGTGGGTGATGGTGTACTTATGCTAAATAACAAGCATGGGAAAGGCATTGTCTATATAACCGCTACTGAGGAGCAGGATGGTCAAATAGCATTAGCGGATAGATATGGAAAAATTCAATCGGGCATGACTGGGAAAAGAAAATAAAAAACTTGTATCCTGATTCTAATTATAGGTGGCTAACAGAGAATAATTATTATGAGAAATCTAATTAAATACAACGGTTATGATGAAGATGATTATGACGAAGAATGGCTTGCAGAGGTTTTTATAAATAATGAATGGGTTGAGTTTGATTTCTGCGATGCTGATAGAAAGGTGAAACCATCATATCTTTTGGGAGCATACTTGGGTTCATCCAAACTCACGAAGTATGATGGCGTTACCCAAGAGCTTTGGTCTGAGACCTACCATTTTTGGACAAAGGTTAACTAAAATTCAGGAGATACGATGATACGTCGTTTGATAGTTCTTACTCTGATTCAATTTTCCATACTCTTGTCACAAACACAAATCGCCGTAGTTGATTTTGAAGCACTGGGTGTTTCCAATGAAGATGCGAGAGCATTGACGAATAGACTTATGGTTGAGATGCATCGGACTAACAAGTTCATGGTTCTTGAACGTGAGATGCTGGATAAAATAATTGAAGAACAAAAATTTCAATTATCAGGATGTAATTCTGATGTGTGTTTAGTTGAGCTTGGGCAAATTGCTAATGTTCAACAAATCGTGGGTGGGACCATAAGTAAGGTTGGAGATATTTATACCATCACAGCACGGTTGATTAGTGTTGAGACGGGTGAAGTTGTTGAAAGTGCCCTTTTTGACCATTCTGGGAATATCAGCCAACTGATGAAGAGTGGTATGGAAAATATTGCGACTCAACTGGCATCAAATCCCCTCCCAAGCATTGTAAATTCCAACAATTCACTACATGAGACTGTGGCTGATATTGATGGTAATGTTTATGGCACAATAAAAATCGGTAGTCAAGTGTGGATGACGGAAAACCTGAAAGTGACACACTATCGTGACGGTCAACCTATTCCAACGGGACATGACGAGAATGCATGGCGCACTTTGAGCTACGGGGCATACTCGGGTTGCTTTGGAGCCGAAGGAGATGCTACCGTTTACGGATATTTATACAACTGGTTTGCAGTTAGTGATTTACGAAACCTTGCCCCAGATGGCTGGCACATCCCGACTGACGATGAATGGACGCAGTTAGAAATTGCCTTGGGTATGCAAAGTAGCGAATCCAACAAGAGTGGATGGCGTGGTGAAGACGAAGGAAGCATGATTGCAGGATTTACGGATTTATGGGATAACGGAGCTTTGAAATTCAAACCTGAATTTGGAGTTTCTAAGTTTAATGCAGTGCCCTCAGGTTGTAGAGGTCTGAATGGCAAATATTTTAACGAAGGTTACTACGGCTTAACGAAGATGGATATATTTTTACGAGCAATGGCACCCGACGCTGGAAATTATAAAAGCAGAGGTTCCTTTTCAGTCTTTTGGACTAAATCATCCGTAGCAAATCAAGTAGCATGGTATCGGTTGATAGATTGTTATAATTCGGGCATTTCCAAGGAGTACAATAATAAAAGGTTCGGATTCTCAGTTCGTTGTGTAAAGGATTAGCACCAGAAAAAAGAGATAAGGATTATTCATGACACTAAGCAATCTAAAAAGAATTGAACTACGCAAACAATGGGCAGATGAAGCTCGTGATTTCACACCATGGCTTTCAAGTGAAGAAGGGCTGGTG
>Ga0233442_1002720_pt1 | contig 11435 bp, 14 predicted proteins | sample SI_123_September_3_FD_182789 | JGI IMG/M metagenome (GOLD analysis project Ga0233442, IMG submission 182789) | Seawater microbial communities from Saanich Inlet, British Columbia, Canada - SI_123_September2016_150_MG | ecosystem: Environmental > Aquatic > Marine > Inlet | place: Canada: British...
TTTTGTATTCAATTTTCCATTGGGCAAGATCTTTATGGGCGATGGCGGAGCGTATTTTGTGGGCTTGATAATGGCGGTGATTGGCTTAATGCTAGGTATTCGTAATGACGAAGTGTCGCACTGGTTTATACTTTTATTGTTTATCTATCCGCTATATGAAACCGCGTTTAGTATTTATAGAAGAAAACTATTGCACAAAACGTATGTCAGCCAGCCAGATGCTAATCACTTGCATTCTTTGGTTTATAGAAAATTAATTTCCTGTGATCGATTCAAACACAACAAAGTTATCTGTAATAGTATGACGGCTCCAGTAATGTGGCTATTATCTTTGCTGGGGGTTATTCCTGCAGTCATTTGGTTTAATAACCAAACTATGTTAATTGTTTGGGCGTTTGTCTTTATGTTGATTTATACGATAATTTATCGTCGTATTATGCATTTTAAATTTAAGAGGTAATTAATGATGAAGATATTAGTAACGGGCGGTGCCGGCTATATAGGCTCACATACTTGAATTGAACTTATTAAAGCGGGCTACGGGGGGTTGTGGTTGATAACCTATGCAACTCTTCTTTAGAGTCTTTAAGGCGCGTGGAGAAATTGACTGATAGTAATATTCCTTTTCATAAAGTAGACGTTCACGACAAACAAGCTCTTACTCATGTATTTTCAGCAATACTCGATTGATGGGGTAATTCACTTTGCAGGCTTAAAGGCTGTAGGTGAGTCAGTTGAGAAGCCTATTGAATATTATGATACTAATGTAGGTGGCACCTTTATTCTAGCTGATGTGATGCGTGATTTTAATTGCAAGACTTTTGTGTTTAGCTCTTCTGCTACGGTATATGGTGATCCACATACGGCGCCTATTAAGGAAGATTTTCCATTATCAGTCACAACAACCCGTATGGACGCTCAAAGTTAATGATTGAAGAGTTCTTGCAAGATGTATTTGTTGCAGATGATAGTTGGCATATTGCACTGCTTAGATACTTTAATCCTATAGGTGCACATAAGAGTGGATTGATAGGTGAAGATCCAAATGATATTCCTAACAACCTAATACCGTACATCTCACAAGTAGCAGTTGGTAAGTTAGAAAAACTTAGTGTGTTTGGCGGTGGTTACAACACACCTGATGGTACTGGTGTTCGTGATTATATTCATGTGGTAGATTTAGCTAAGGTCATGTTAAGGCATTACAAGCACTAGAGAATAAGCCGCAGGTATTAACAGTGAATTTAGGCACGGGTAATGGCTATTCAGTACTTGATATGATTAAGGCTTTTGAAAAGGCCTCAGGTAAAGATATACCTTATCAAGTCGTTAATAGAAGGCCGGGTGACATAGCAACTTGCTATGCTGACCCTGCTTATGCAAAAGAAAAACTAGATTGGAAAGCAGAATATGAACTTGATGAAATGTGTGAAGATACTTGGCGTTGGCAGTCACAAAATCCAGATGGATACCCAAGGCATCGATAATGTTTAATATACGCAGTATTAGCTTTATACTACTATTTCATCGCAATATAAAGTGAATATTTGATAGTTAACATATTTCGAATTAAATATTAATATATAATCCTATTTTATACCAAAATTTATAATAGACACTATGGACAATTTTTTAAAATTAGTAACTAACAGAAACAGTTTAAAATCACTAACCAAAGATTTCTATATTGATGAATTAGAAAGATTCTCTCTTAATCTAAATATTATTATCGAACAGCGTAAAGAGCAAGAATTAAAACGCAAAGAAAAAAACAAAGAAAAAATACAAAAAATTGAAAATATAAAGCTACTATTAGCAGAACAAGGCCTAAGCATTAACGATCTAGTGGCTGATCCACTGCATCAAGCCCAAAAGTCCATCAAAGCCAAAACTAAACTACCACCAAAATACAGACTGGTTGACTTAGATGGCACAACCCATGAATGGACAGGCAGAGGCTTGCCGCCCAAAGCATTCAAGCAGCACTTTGACAGAGGCTACACTAAAGAAAGCTGTTTGATTATTAAAAATATTTCGCTTTAATTAGAGGAAATTAAGAAAACAAGATAAGTATACATTCAAAACCCCCGCAGAAATCAAGTTCACTTTTTTATATCTAACTCTTTAAACTTTTTATGAGCAACTAAAAAAGTAACTATGTCCGCTTTTTCTATAGCTTTTTTATAATCAACTATTTCAATATCTTTATACTCTGATATGTTTGCTTCAACTGCAAGTACCTGTAATCCTCCCGTTTATAACGCCTATTAAAAATAGAATCTCCGTTGTTTAAATAGCCTCAAGTAGCTTTCTTGGTGGAATCCCACCAATCGCACCCCAAGAGTATTTCCTCGCTTCGCTCAGGGCAACTATGAGGTCGTTCATTATTATATACCCACATCCATTGGGTTGCTAACGATTGAGCATGCTCAATCGAATCAAAGATATACAGGTTTAACCATTCGTTTCTTGCTGTTCTGTTAAATCTTTCTATATAGGCATTTTGAGTTGGCTTTCCTGGCTGTATGTAAATTAACTCAATATCCATTGCTTATACCCATTCTCTGAGTGCGTGAGAGATGTACTCTGGTCCGTTATCACATCTTATTGCTTTAGGCTTGCCACGCCATTCAATTAGCTGTTCTAATGGTTTAATCACTCTTTGCGCTGGCAAAGAGTGATCTACTTCAATACCTAAACATTCTTTGTTGTAATCGTCAATCACATTGAATATTCTAATCTTCCTACCTGTGTTTAATGAGTCTGACATGAAGTCAATCGACCAAGTTTGGTTAATAGACAGTGGCACGCTCAAAGCCTGCTGCTTATCGCGTTTGATTCTTCTTCTAGGCCTAATCCTAAGATTAGGCTCTAGTTGCTTGTAAATACGATACACGCGCCTGTGATTCCATTTAAAGCCTTTGGTGTTGCATAGATACATAAAGCACAATCCAAAGCCCCATTGTTTATGCGTAGTGGTTAACCGTAGTAGCCAATCATCAATTAGCTCATTCTCGGATGATAGCTTTGGATCGTATCGATAACATGTCTCACTGATTTTAAATGCCTGACAAGCTAACCTTACTGTTACTCGATGGTCATGGATAGCCTGTCTGGCCATCTCCTTACGTAGAGATGGCCTTAGAACTTTTTTGTTAAAGCCTCCTGTACGATCATTGCCTTTAGGCGCTCATCGGCGTACATCTTCTTGAGGCGTGCATTCTCTGCTTCTAGCTCTTTGAGTCTGCTAATCATTGATGTATCCATGCCGCCGTATTTAGCTCGCCACTTATAAAAAGTGGCGCTGCTCATACCGTACTCTCTGCACAGTTCAGGCACTGGTGTGCTTGATTGAGTATTTGCATGATTTGTGAATCTGATTTACGTGTTGCCTTCATTTGAATCTCCTTATGTTTTAATTATAAGAAAATTCTACTTTTACTGAGTGTTAACTTTTGGGAGGATTAAACTATAGACTCAATAATTCTCTTATTATATTCCCACTTGCCATGCCGCCACCATATAAATCAACAGAATACTCATTAGAAAAAATATTTTCTCTGTTTCTATACACATCAAGAATTTTTTCTTTATCAGCACCTACTAAAACATTAAATTTATTTTCAACTAGTTCTACCCATTCTGTCTCATCCCTTAGTGTAATACAGGACTTTTCAAAAAAGAATGCTTCTTTTTGAAGTCCTCCGCTGTCAGTCATAACCAAATCACAATTATCTATAAGCCAAACCATTTCTAAATAACCAATCGGGTCTATTACTGTAAACTCAACTTTTATATCATTTGTCTCTAAAATCTTTTTTGTTCTTGGATGTAAAGGTAAAATAACTTGTTTTTCTTTATTAACTTCATTAAGTGCAGAGATAATAGCAGTTAATCTATCTAAATCATCTGTATTTTCCGCTCTATGTATAGTTGAAAGAATATAGTTGTCTTTTATGTCAAAACTTGGTTTTACTGCTAAACTTTTATAGAACATGGCCCCATCTTGCATAACATCGCCAGATTTCACTATTTTAATATCAAGATTTTCATAGCCTTCATTTTTAAGGTTTTCTATTGCAGTATCTGTAGGACAAAATAATACATTACTTACCCTATCTGTAAGTATTCTATTTACTTCTTCTGGCATCTTCATATTGAAACTTCTTAAACCTGCTTCTATATGAGCTAGTTTTATGTGAAGCTTACTAGCTACAATAGCACCAGCTAATGTGGAGTTTGTATCTCCATACACCATTACCCAATCAGGTTTTTCTTTAACTACTACTTCTTCAATCTTTTCTATCATTTGTCCAGTCATAGCCCCATGAGATTTACCACCAATTCCAAGAAAGTAGTTAGGCTTTGGTATTTTCATCTCATCAAAAAATATATCTGACATGTTGGCATCATAATGCTGACCCGTATGAACTATAACTTCTTCTATTTTATCATGTTTTGCTATTTCTCTACTAACACTTCCAGCTTTTATAAACTGAGGTCTAGCCCCTAGTATAGTCAATATTTTCATTTTATTAGTTTCCTTTTTATTGTTTCGGTAATTAATTTAAATAAATAGACTGGTAATATTTTTTGCCTTTTTATTCTTTTTGGTTCTAAAGTAAGTCTATAAAGCCATTCAATGTGATTGTCTTGAAAAAATTTAGGAGCTCTTGTAATCTTTCCGGCTAATATATCTAAGGCACCACCACAACCTATAAATAAGATGTTAGGTAATATTTTATTAATTTTTGCAGCGAATTTTTCTTGTTTTGGTGAGCCTAAAGCTACCATTACTATCTGCGGTGTTATATCTTTTAAAAGTTCAATTAGTTCTTTTTCATTATCAAAGTAGCCATTTTCTCTACCAACTATATCAATATTTGGATATTTCATCTTCAATTCATCCGTAGCTTTTTTATTTACTTCTTCTGATGAGCCTAATATAAAAACTTTATATTTTTCTTCGTTAGCAAGTTCAAAAATAGTTTTTGGCAAATCTAATCTAATACTTTTTAATCCATGTAAAAATTTAAAACCTAACACTGCACCAGATCCATCCGGTACAGGTAGAACTGAATTATCTAAGATACTTTTCATTTCACTATCTTTTGAGTACATCATAATTTTTTCAGCATTTATTGCAGTGCTATAACCACCTTGATTCTTACTCAATAAATCTTTTATATAAACTTTAGCATCGTCAACTGTTTCCACTTGAAAACAAGGTGCCTTAATTATTTCATATTTTTTCATTTCCTACCTTATTTAACATATTTATCATATCGATAGATACAATTCTTCTATCATATCTAAGTACACTATCTCTTGCTATTCTTTTAAAGTTATTTAAAATTTCTTTATTATTATATAAATAAAATATTTTATCATATAGGTTATTTTGATTATTTACTTCAAATAGATATCCATTTTCACCATCAATTATATAATCTTGAAGTCCTCCAATTTTACTACCAACTACAGGAACACCACAAGATAAGGCTTCAATACCTACCAAGCCTAGACTTTCATTTAATGTAGTAGGAAAAATGAACAAATCTAACTTATTATAAAAGTCACTTAATTCAGAATGAGAAACTGAACCTACATATGAAACAAAATCAGAAATATCTAGTTTATTAATTAAATTTTTCATTTGATTAACTTCCCTTCCATTACCAGCTATTAAACATTTTAAATTTGGAATTTCTTTTTTTAACTTACTAACAACTTCTAAAAGAATATTCCAACCTTTTCCATCATCTATCCTACCAACATAACCTAAAGTGAATAAATCTTTATCTTTTATCCCATTAACATGTTGAAAAATAGACATATCTATTCCAGCAGATGGAGAAATAAAGATTTTTTCATCTTTTATATTAAATTTATCAATAACGATTTGTTTGAAATTATTTGAAGGCACTATAATAACTTTAGCTTTTTTTATTAAAGGAATGGCTACTATTTGTAATGCCTTTGCTATTTTACTGCTTGCAAAAACATCTGTTCCATGAAAATTTAAAATAATAGGTTTTTTAATAAAAGGCAAGCATAACAGCATGGGTAAACTAATATACGGTGGATAATGAATATATATTAAATCATAATTAAATTTAAGTATATTAAGTATAATTGATAAATAAAGTTTTATATATTTTTTTAATTTATCTAGTCTATTTATACCTTTTCCATATATTAATGATTTCGATACTATTTCAACCTTTGTGTCTTTGAATCCATCTGCAAAGTTTTTGACAAAAATACCATAAAATGTATCATTTGATGATGGATACATATTAGAAATTAAAAAAATATTCATTTTTTGACTTTTTTTAATTTAATGGCCGGTATTGATGTTACCGTAATAACTATTAGAATCTGGATTATAGATCCTTTTAGAAAATTGTTAAATGTCATAGCTAACTCCATTTGATAACCTGAAAATAAAAATATAAAATACATCAAAAAAATTAATTTTCCTGTATCATAGTTTTTATCTATAATTTTATACATGATTCCAATTGTTACTGCATAAAGAGAAGAAGCTAGTACAACTCCTAAAATATTATTATTATAGTAACCTTCACCAATCCATCCAGCATTGATTCCTGTTAATACATTTTCTACATTAATCAAATTTAATTCTTTACCTAAAATATTTCCAATAGATAAATCTGGTTTATCTGGCCATATAAAGGCAGGTATTAAACCTTGAAAAGCCAAAGAAAAGGAATTAAAAACAGGCTCTAAACCATGAGTAACTTTATATTCAATAATTCGATTTAACACAATGTATACATTACCTAACCTACCTATAATTCCATCAAAAAGAATACTTAATATTGAAGTATCAAAAGCTGTAAAGACTCCCAATATATCTCCTGAATCCATACCTTTACTTAACATAACAGATTGAGTCAAGCGTAGCATAGTAATGAGAATAAAAACAATTAAAATTAAAATTGCATATTTACTAAGCTTAAATAATTGCATTTTATTATAAAAGGAATATAGTCCAAGAAGCATTAAAATAGGAAAGATTACACCAAATCTTCTTCCTTGTAACATGGGAACCATGATTGTAATTATTAAATATATAAATGCTAAATATTTATATGTATAAAATTTATTTTTAAATACTTTCCCTTTTGTAATACGAAAATAATAAATAAATAGAAGCATAAATCCCCATAAATGTAAATTATTTAAAAATGTGATTAATCTTGGAATATTATTGATGGCATCATTATATTTATCTTCTAAAAAAAAAGCTCCACTTTGATACATATATATTTTTGCATAAACTGATAAGATTAAAAGAAAAATTGATACCAAAATAATATTAGAATTAAAATTTTTACGATATGTAGGAATTTTAATTATTTCTATTGTTTTAAATATAAATACAAAAATTGTAATAAAAATCAAAATACTAATGTTCTCCAATAATATGAAGTTTTTATTTAAACTCCAAAATATACTTTCTGGTTTAATATTAATTAAATAGAAACCTGGTAATATGAGGTATAATAATGATACAAAAGTAAATAATTTAATTGGAGTGAATATAAAATTATTTTTATCAAGTTTATATGCAATAAACAATATTAAAATACTGCAAACTAATAGAAGATTCTCAATAATCATTTAATTTTTTTTATTAACTTGATTAATTTATCTAAACCTGCTTCTCTACTGTACTGAAATAGTATGTTTTTATCAATATCTAAAGGTTTATATATTTGATTGATCAACAAAAAGTCATCTTTTGTGTTTTTACACCAAATCTGGGCAGGATAACTTTGTAAAATATCATTTATGCTTCCATAGTATTTCTCTCCTTCAGTAATTACTAAGACTGTCTTTTTTAATCCAATATAATCAAAAATTTTTGTTGTAGATTCAAAAGCATGTCCCCCTGTTAAAACCATTCCTATGTCACAATTAGCAATTATTTTTAATGTTTCTTTATAGCTTTTTTCCCCATAAACAATTATATTTTCATGAATATTGAGCATCTGATAGTCAGAACCTATATAATGGAAAACAATATTATTGTTATTAGTTATAAAATCTAAGAATAATGTTATATCTCTACCATGTGACAATTTTCCAGCATATACAATATCAATTGTTGTACTTAACTTATTTGATGTTAGATTAATTTCATTTAAATATTTTTCATTAAATCCATTATTGATAATTTCTATTTCCTTAGTACCATCTTGAATTAATAGATTTGAGCAATACTTATTAACTGTAATAATTGAGTCTGCTGTTCTATTGAATCTTTTTTCTAAACTCTTTTTCACGATTAATTTTAAAAAATTTTGATTTTTAAATAATGGATTTACTGCAAATGGGTCTCTATAATCTAAAATTATTTTACAATTATATTTCTTTTTCAAAAAATCACTTATTCCAAAATGTAAAAAAGGACCTCCAGTAATTAATACAGCATCATAATCAAATACATTGCTGTTAAAATATTTTTTTAAATCATTAATCCATGTAATACCATTGTCATTTGGAAATAATGATTTGTAAAAAGATTTTTTTGTATCTTCTACATGTATAATATCACTATGTTTTTCTAATACTTCATTACTCGGCTCAACTGCTGTAATTACTGTCGGTTTGATAGATTTATTGGATTTTTCATAAATATATTTTGCCCAATAAGAAACTCTTTTTGCACCAACACCTTGATATGGTTCAAAATAATATGCGATAAATAGAATTTTCATTTTTTTCCTTTAAAAACTTTTGCAATTTTTGCAGAAATTACTATTTGAAAAATATAAAATATACTAGATAAAATAGATATAGATAAAATTATATTTTTTGGATTATTAAATATAAAAAAAGAAGAAAGAATCATAATCAACAATACAGTCTGCATTAATAAATTCAATTTCTGTTTTTCTCCAATGTAAAACATAAAACTTAATGGACTAGACACAAACCTTAAAAATAACATTGGTGCAAGTATTTGTGCGTATTCACCTGCAATAGTCCAGTTATCTCCAAATACAAATACAAATAACTCTATTGAAAAATAATATAAAAACACACTTGGTACAAAACCGATTAAAACTAATTTATTAAATGTTATCAGATATATTTCTCTTGCATTACCATATTTTAAAAAATCTTTGGATGCTATTTCTTTAAATACATCTAGAAATGCTCTTCCTATAAATATTATAGGTACTTGTAGTATCCGTTGCGTTAAGTAATAATATCCAGACACTGTTGCATTAAAAAATAAATTAAATAATATATGAGGTGTTTGTTGTGCTATTGTATTAGCTAAAATTGCTGGCATATCATATTTTGGAAAATCTATATATCTTTTTGCTACTTCTAAGAGTTTTATTTTATTTATTTTTTTTAAAAAATTACTATCTTCTTTATAAATATTTTTACCTAAAATATACGAACTTATAAGTAGTCCTAAAATATTCCCACTTATTAAACCAATACTACCTACACTACCATATCCTAGTAGTAAACTAGTACTTGATGTAGTCCCACTTTGTATTATTCTATTAGTTGCAAGTTGTTTATATCTCTTTTGTCTATTTATCCAATAGTTTATACTTTGATATAAGCCAGTTAAAAATACAGATAAAGGTATTAAATACAAGAATATTGAAATTTTAGGATTCCCTAATAAGCTTGTAATTTTATAATTAAAAATAAATACAATAAGTAATGAGATAAAACTAATAAAAGTAGAAACCAAGATCGAGAGGATTACTATATTAACCGCATCATCTTCTTCTTTTGGAAGCAGTATCGCCGATTCATATCTACCTGTAGCCATTGATGAAATTATTGAAGCAACACTAATATAAAGTGCAAAAATACCAAAATCTTCAGGAGTATACATCCTAGTTAAAATCGGACTAATAGCTATCGGTATTGCTTGAGCAATCGTCGTACCTGTCATTAGAGTAATTATATTTCTGCTAAATTCTGATTTTGGTTTGAATCTTTGAATCAATTATAAATACCCACTAATATAACTAATCTCTTCATCTGAAATATAAGGATTCATCGGTAAAGACATAATCTCAACTGAAACTATCTCAGAGATTGGAAAGTCACCATTCTTGTACCCTAAATACTCAAAGCATTCTTGAAGATGCAGAGACATCGGATAATGAACGGCTGTAGGAACTCCTTGAGTCTTTAGTTTTTCTTGAACTTCATCTCTATTTTTCACTCTAACACTGTATTGAGCGAATGCTGATGTTGCTTTCTCATCTATATATGGAAGTATTAAGTTTTTATCTTTTAGTGCTTTTGTATATTTTGTCGCTACTTCTTGTCGTAGTGCTAAATCTTTTCTATAGTGTTTTAGTTTTACATCAACAATAGCACACTGGATTGTGTCCATTCGTCCACCCATTCCGATATATTTATGATGATAGCGTTTTGATTGGCCGTGCATTCTTAAGCTTTTCATCTTAGTCGCAAGTTCATCATCGTTTGTAAAAACTGCTCCTCCATCTCCAAAGCATCCTAATGGTTTAGCAGGGAAAAAAGATGTTGTAGAGATATCTCCTAGATTAGAGTCTGTTTTACCATTGTATGTACTTCCAAAGCTCTGTGCACCATCAATAATAACTTTTAAATTATGTTTATTTGCTATTGATTGAATAGCATCCATATCTACGGGTTGACCATAAAGAGACACTGGAATAATGGCTTTTGTTTTTGAAGTAATCTTTTCTTCTATTTTAGATGGGTCTATGTTGTATGTTTTCTCATCTATGTCTACAAAAACTGGAATTGCTCCCATTAGAGCAATAGTCTCTGCTGTAGCTATAAAAGTAAATGGTGTAGTTATTATCTCATCACCGGGTTTTATATCTAATGCCATCATAGCAAGTAAAAGTGCATCTGTTCCACTACTACAAGTTATGGCATATTTAGCACCCGTGAACTCTTCTAGTGAAGATTCAAGTTGAGTAACTTCTTCACCCATGATGTAGTTAGATTTATCTAAAACCGCCTGAATGTTGGCGTCAATATCAACTTTATATTTTTGATACTGCAATTGCAGATTAGCAAAATCAATATTCATGCTTAACCTATTACAGTAACTTGTGAGTCTTTTAATTGATATTTTTGGCCAGTATGCTCACATGTAGTCTGGGCATTGCCTATCACTGGCAAATCTAGTTTCTCGCCGTACTCACTCATCCAGCCAATCTGCCTGGCAGGCACGCCTACCATTAGTGCATATGGAGGCACATCTTTATTGACAACTGCACCAGCACCTACAAAAGCGTATGCGCCAACCGTTGTACCGCAAACGATTGTGCAATTTGCACCTAGTGTTGCACCTTTTTTTACAAAAGTATCCCTGTATTCATCTTTACGTTCAATAAGTGAGCGCGGATTATAAACATTAGTAGTTT
>Ga0233442_1002723_pt1 | contig 11434 bp, 11 predicted proteins | sample SI_123_September_3_FD_182789 | JGI IMG/M metagenome (GOLD analysis project Ga0233442, IMG submission 182789) | Seawater microbial communities from Saanich Inlet, British Columbia, Canada - SI_123_September2016_150_MG | ecosystem: Environmental > Aquatic > Marine > Inlet | place: Canada: British...
TATAAAAATAAAACATTTTTAGCAATTATTCCAGCAAGGGGAGGTAGTAAGCGCTTACCTAAAAAGAATATTCTTAATTTGGCAGGCAAACCGCTCATAGCTTGGAGTATAGAAGCCGGGTTAAATAGTAAATATATAGATAAAGTTATTGTAACGAGTGATGATGATGAAATATTAACTATATCTGAAAAGTATGGGGCAGATACTATTAAAAGACCAGGGAAATTAGCAAGTGATACAGCTACAACATTTGATGCAATTAAGCATACAGTAGATAATAGTGAAAAATATGATTATATTGTTTTACTTCAAGCTACTTCACCACTTAGAGATGAAAAACATATAGATGAAGCTATAGAGTTGCTGGAGTCAAAAAATGCTGATGCAGTTGTAAGTGTTTGTGAAATGGATCATTCTCCTTTGTGGTCAAATACATTAGATGACAGCTTATCTATGAAAGGTTTTTTAAGAGATGAAGTTTTAAATAAACGCAGTCAAGATTTAGAAAGATATTACAGATTAAATGGTGCTATTTATATTTGTGAAACTAATAAACTTTTGGAGAAGAAAAGTTTTTTTTTGAAAGATAATGTTTTTGCTTATGAGATGGACAGAAAAAGTTCTATTGATATTGATGAAGAGCTTGATTTTAAGATGGCAGAGTCTTTAAGTGAATAATAGAGAGTTAAAAAAGAAATTTTTCGATTTTGAAAAAAAATATAATCTATTTGACTTGAAAACTAAAGATGGGTACTTCTGGTGGGATATTGTAAGATACCATGTATATGTGGATATCTTATCTCAAGCAATAAGAAAAAATAATGACATACCTTCTGCTAATAGTAGAAATATTCTTAAAACAGTTAACTTTGTATTTAAAGATATATTTTACATTCTAAAAAATATATTTAGAAATATTGATTATTTTTTCTTTTTATATCCCAGAAGCATTGATAAAGATGGATTTTCTACTGACTATATTTGTCATGATACTCTAAGCTTATTATCAAAAAATAGTTTTCTTATTGATGGGTTAAAAACAAATAATATGAAAGATAAATCTTATTCTAATATTTTACTACAAGTTATTAGAAAAATCTTTCTACGTAAAAATAGAAAATATGATTTAGGTATTCAGAGAATTGATGAATTATTTTATACAGAGTTTGGTGTTAAAGGTGAATTTAAAAAGAAGATTGCGAATAATATTGCCATTTTTGAAGCAGATATATTATATTATAATTTATTGTTTTCTATTGTTGGTCCTAAGATTGTATTTATGGTGGCTGCTGGAAGAGAAAAAGGTCTAATGTATGCCTGTCAAAAGAAAGAAATAAAAACAGTAGAATTGCAACACGGGCAGATAAATAGTTTTCATATGTATTATTCATATCCTCTTGATATAGATTTTTCTAATCTTAAGACGGTGCCTTATGCATTTTGCAGTTTCTCAACTTATTGGCATGATACAAATTATCCAGTAAAAACCAAAATCGACATAGGTAATTCAGCATATAGTATCCCCTTAAAGAAAGATGGAAATAATATACTAGTGGTAACCCATGGCATTTACATGCAAAATTTATTTCCGTTAATGAAGGAGCTCTCTTTAAGTATAAAAGATCGAAAAATCATTGTAAAACTTCATCCTGAGCAAAGAGGTGCAGTTGAGAGCATTAAACTAGAATTGAAAGAGTTTAATAATATTGAAGTCATATTTAACGAAAAAAAAATAATGGATATTTTTAATGAATGCTCATCCATGGTTGCTATTCAATCTACTACTGTTTATGAAGCACTACAAGTAGGTGTAAAAGTTTTTTTGTATAAGAAACAAGATTATTATAGCCATGATGATTTGTTTGGAAGTAAAAACTTATATTTGGTTGATAATGTGCAAAAAATAGTAGATAACTCAGATCATCAATTTGTAGAAGATAAAAAAATGATTTTTTTTAAAAAGTTTGATGAAGTCAAATTTCTAAATTTTATTGACGAGCTGAAATGATTAAAGTTAACAATTCCGCTTTATATATGATAGGTGAGGTAATACCTAGAATTCTTAGTATTTTATTACTCCCAATATATACCCGTTACTTTTCACCTGATGATTATGGAATTATGAGCTATATTGATTCGTTGATTGTTTTTGTTTTTATGTTTTCAATATTATCCTTAAATAGCTATGTATTAAGAACTTATTTTGAACAAAAAAACCTAACGGAGCAAAAAAAACTCGTTGGTAATATTTTTGTTTTTATTGCAAGTTATAATATTTTCACGTTTTTCTTCTTTTCTTTTTTCTTAACTGTGTTACTTGAAATTTTAGGTAGTGAGATTAATTTTTTGCCACTTGTATTTTTAGCCTTAGTTGCTAATTTTTTTGAGACTTTCTCAATAATTCCATTAGTACTACTCAGAATAAATGAAAAAGCGGGACAGTTTATTTTTTACAGCCTTTCAAAAACATTCCTTCAGATTTTTTTAATACTGGCATTTGTTATTATTTTGGATTATGGGATAGACGGAAAGTACTATGCCATGATTTTAGCGAATTTCATTTTCGCTTTAATATATATAAAGATGATGTTAAAAGAATCTATTTTAAATTTTTATTTTCAGCAGATAAAATCAGCGCTAAAATTTTCTTTGCCACTAGCCCCCGGTGCCATATCTTTTGTAATATTGGATATCTCAGATAGGGTAATTCTAGAAAAATATGTAACATTAGAAGATCTTGGCTTATACTCTATAGCATATACATTAGGTTTTGGATTAAATGTTGTTATCAACGGGAGTTATCGTGCATTTGAACCCATTCTATTTAAAAACTTCTCTCATCATAATTTTTTAGAAATCTTTATAAAGATAAAGGATTCTTTTTTTGCACTAGTTTTTTTTGCTGCACTATTTCTTATCTTGTATTCTCAAGAAGTATTGAAAATAGTGGCTACAGATAGTTATTTTTCTGCAAGCTATATTGTTCCTATTATAGTCTTAGCAGCAATAGCAAAAGGGATTTATATGCTTTATGCTGTTTTAGCTATGTATGGTAAAAACACAAAAATAATAGGTTTAGCCATAATGTTTGGCGCTATTGTTAATTTGATCATTAATTTAGTTTTTATACCTAAGTATGGTGTTTTGGTAGCTGCTATCTCAACGGTTATATCATTTTTATTAATATCTTTTATTATTCAAGTAATATCTTATAAATACATCAAATTACCAATGTTTGTCTATGTTAAGGATTATTTATTACTTACATTGTTTGCAATATTAACATATGTATTATTTTATAAGATGAAAATTGAGTATTCCACTGATGTGACTATATTGAAAACATTAATATTTATACTATTTTCTCTCTTTATAAAGTGGTACTACAATATTAATTTTAAAGGCTTGTTAAAAAATGCTAACTAAGCGAAAAAAATCTACCAGAGTAAAACAAATTTATTATAAATTTAAATTTATTCTTGAAAGTTTTTCAAATACATCTAATATTGGTAAAAATACTTATATTGATAAAAATGTACATCTTGTAGGTTTAAAACATATAAAAGTAGGTTCAAATACTATTATCAGCGATGATAGTTGGTTAAATGTAAATGAAAGAATAGATAATAAAATAGGAATAGAAATAGGAAATAATTGCTATATTGGTAAGAGAAATTTTTTTAGTTCTGGGCAAAAGATTATAATTAAGGATTTTTTTATGAGTGGTATTAACTGTTCTTTTCTTGGAAGCGACCATATTATAGATGAGCCATTAAAGCCTTATATATTTACAGAAACAACAAACACTAATGCTATTAACATCGGTGTAAATGTGCGGTTTGGAGCGAATGTAACGGTTTTAGGCGATGTCACAATAGGACATGGAAGCATAGTTGGTGCTAATAGCTTAGTAATTAAACATATACCACCTTTTTCTATAGCCGTTGGAAATCCTGCGCGTGTTATAAAAAGGTATGATTTTGAGAATGTGCAATGGACAAAAGAGTTTGATGAACTAGATAACTTTATGTCAGAAGAAAAATATGAAAAAGAACTCAGTCAATATCATGGTCGTTCTTTGCCACTCTTAGCATCAGGTAAAAATTTTGGAGATTTGTGGTCATGAAAAAGATACTTATAACTGGAGCAAAAGGCTTTCTTGGTCAAAATGTTGCTAGATACTTTAAAAGTCAAGGGTATGAAACATTTGGCATAGGACATGGTGATTTACTAGTAGATGAGTGTATGACAATAGGATTAGACTATTGGTATAAATCAGACATTAGCGTTGACGCTATTAAAGATATAAAAATAGATTTTGATTTAATAGTTCATTGTGGAGGGAGTGGTTCTGTTGGTTTTTCTGTAGAACATCCTTATCAGGATTTTAAAAAAACCGTTGATGGAACACTGGAAGTTTTAGAATATATGAGACTTTACAATCCAAACGCTTATCTAATATATCCATCTAGTCCAGCCGTTCAAGGCGAATGTCCTGATGTGCCTATAAAAGAGGAGTATATTGGAAAGCCAGCATCCCCATATGGGTATCATAAAAAAATAGCTGAAGATTTATGTCAAAGTTATTCTGAAAAATATAGTCTTAATATTGCTATCATTCGCCTGTTCTCAGTCTATGGCGAAGGTCTCAAGAAGCAGTTACTCTGGGATGCATGCATCAAGATTAAGAATGCAAAAGATGAAGTCCTCTTTTGGGGGACAGGTGACGAAACAAGAGATTTTATCCATGTAGATGATGCAGTGTCTATGATGGATAATCTATATAAACTTAATGATAGGTTCATTATAATCAACGGAGGCATTGGAAAAAAACACACTATATTTGAAGTTGTTAACATGATAAAAAAATATTTAAATGTCGAAACCAACCTAATCTTTAACAATGAAGTGAATGTTGGGAATCCACAATACTATTGGGCTGATATGTATAAATTAAAAGAGTTGCAATTGAAATCAAATATTGATTTTGAAGATGGATTGGAATTGTTTGTCAATTGGTTTCAAAAAAATATGACTAATGTATAGGGTGGCATTTTTAGGGTATGAGTCGGATTATCAAGGTGGAATAAACTACTTTAATAATCTTTTTTTTTCGGTAAACAGCTTAACAAATCCCAAAATAAAAATTATAGCCTTTGTGGGAAAAAAAAGTAATTATCAATATAACTTGTATAGTAATCACGTAAGTGTTGTAAAAACTTCAGTATTAGATAGATTTTCTTTTCTTTGGCTTGTTAATAGGGTGGGGTATAGATTATTTGGGTATCCAATTATAATTAATTTTTATATGAAGAAGTATAATATAGATGTGCTGTCTCATTCATTTTATCATCATAGGTTATTACGCTACAAAACATTAAATTGGATTCCTGACTTCCAGCCCTTGATATATTCCCATTTATGGAAAGAAAAAGAAATAAAGACCTGGAAGCAAGTTTTTTATAAGCATATTAAAGAGAGCGACGGGGTGGTTTTGAGTAGCAACGACGCTTTAAAAGACTATACGAAATTCGCCCCTCTTTATGTAAAAAAAGCAAGAGTGTTACATTTTGTTTCTCAACCTTCTGTATCTTTGAATGTAGTGCATAATAAGAATATAAGAGAAAAATATAACGTAAAAGGAAAATTCTTTTTTCTTCCAAATCAGTTTTGGAAGCATAAGAACCATTTAGTTGTATTTGAAGCAGTTAAAATATTAAAAAAAACCACGAACATAATTGTGGTGTGCTCTGGATTATTAAAGGACTTTAGAAATAATGATAATAGTCATGTAGAAGGTTTGTTGAATTTTATAAAGGTTAATAATTTAAAAGAAAATATCAAGATACTTGGCATGATTGATTATGATGAGGTTTTGTGGTTTATGAAAAATTCTATTGCCGTTATCAATCCATCACTTTTCGAAGGGTGGAGCTCAACTGTTGAAGAATCAAAAAGCATGGGAAAGCAGGTGGTATTGTCTGATATAAATGTACACAAAGAGCAAAACCCTAAAAATGGTATCTTTTTTTATGCAGACAGCCCGTTAGAGTTATCTTTTATATTGGAAGATCTAATTTCTTCTGGTGGCAATGTATTTGACATGATAGAGGTGAAAAAAGACTTAGAAAACAGGGTTATTGAATTTGGAATTGGTTATCAAAATATTATAATTGAGCTACTAGGAAAGTCTAGGTGATATTTAATAAAAATTAAGGCAAGACATTGATCTTAAAAAAACAATATTTAAACAATTTTATAATAAATATCATTATAGTGTTATTTGTGTCTGTGGCAACATACAGAATTGTGTTTTATAATTATTCTTATTTAACTCAATTGCTTTTATTTTTTTTGTTTATGGTGGGCGCGAAAGATATATTGAAAAATGTATTGAAGTCGTCCATAAATGTTCAGAAACTATTGTATATTAACATTTTATGGCTAACTTCACTTGCCTTATATTCATTACTAATACAAGGAAACGAGCCAAGTTTAGTAATGAGGTTTTATTTTATAATTAATTTGATGATTGCAGCATTTTTTTTTCCTGTAAGTAAAAAAATACTTCATATATTTATATTAATTATTGCAATTCATGCCTTATATATTATTGGATTTGAATACAATATGATGGCACACTACAATGCTTCAAATTATGGAGAAGTGAGGTTTTATATTAACTCTATAGGTATAGGTGATGTTTATACTTATGATGAGGTATTTTGGAGAATTCAGCTTGCCGGAAATCACCTACTACCTTTGGCACTTTTTATTAGCATCGTAACATATAGAAATAAAAAAAGATTATTTTTAATTGCTATATTTTTAATGGCTTCAATATTTTCTGGTCATTTTGCTTTTTTAATTGCAATCTTTTTTTTCTTCACTTTTTATTACATTATTAATAGTAGAAAATCTTATAAAAATATAATAAAATTTCTCTTATCTTTTTTTATGATAGGTATATTTTTTGGATCCTCTATTGCGGATTACGTTTCACATACAATTGAAAGAAAATCAAACAGCCCCATCTCCACTAGAATGGATCAAACGAATATCTTAATGAATGATTTGTCTGAAAAAAATATATTTTTAGGGAGTGGATTGGGTAATACTATAGAGGAGGTGACATTGAATAGGGATTATAGGGGGATGATATATTATGAGTTACAATCTTTGTATTTCTTAAATCAGGTTGGATTTATTTATTTCATTTATTTTATATTTTTAAATATTTTTTTATTTATATTGAAAATGAAAGATAAAAATATTTATTTGATATATCTATCTTTTTTATTGTACGCATTAACAAACCCATATACATTCGATTCCGTACATATTGTGATTATAATTGTATTGTTATCATTAAAGAAAAATTTACAAACAGAAGGTTTTAATGACAAACAATAAGATTGTATGCCGCATGTCTGGAGGACTTGGTAACCAGCTTTTTGAACTATCATACGCTTTAAATTTATTAAATATGTCGAATATAGAGACTATACATTTAGATGGCTCTAGTTTGCAATTGTATAAATCAAAGCATATAAATTACATAAAGCATTTCTTTGATTTCTCTGGTGCACCATTTATCATAGAAGAAAAAAAATATTTCATTACAAAATTAAGACTTCCTAGATTTTTCGCGTTAAAAAAAGAAAATTGGCCACTAATTAGTGATAAAAATTCAGATAAAATCTGGCGATTAAATTCAAGTTGTATTTTGGATGGATATTTTATATGGGCATTGAATCAAAATGACTTTACAGCTATTTGTAGAACCCTGGAAAAATATCTAAGAGATCCTTTGAAAATAAATATTTTGGATGATAGTTGTGTTATGCATATAAGAGGTGGTGATTTTTTAGAGTTGGGATGGAATAAGCATACACCTGATACATATTACTTGAATGCCATGAGGGTTATGAGCGAAAATTACAACATAAAATATTTTATAGCTATAACAGATGATATGAAATATGCAAAAGAACTACTGTGCAAATGTAAATATGATTACGAAATAAGGTCAAATGATATGAAGACAGATTTTTATACAATAGCCAATAGTAAATATAAAATTATAGGTGGAAGTTCATTTGCTATATGGGCAAGTGCTTTGGGTTACAATGGTAAAGATGGTAAGTTGATAGCCCCCCCTTGTAAGGTTTTATTACCAAATCAGATGGAGGGTTAATGATATGAAAGGGTATATAAAATTTACACATCTTCTTCTTTTAATTGGACTTTCTTGGTCTTGTGGCTCTATTGCATTTTATGCATCGTACAATAGTTTTAATCCCAAAAATTATGGGGCTATAGGAAAGGGGATAGAAAATAAAATTATAGCAAGTGATATTACTAGTAATAAAAAATAGTATGGAAAGTACGAAGTAGGAGACACCTGGGATTATGTAGGTATACAAGAGGCGATATATAGTGCAAGTAATAGTAAAACAAATAAATCAGTTTTTATTGAAAGCGGAACATTTGTTATAAATAAAACATTATTAATACCCTCTAGTATGAAGTTTATTGGCGATGGTATTTCCAATACAACAATAAGTGTTAAGGGTAATGGTGGTATAGATGTAAGGTGCAATGTTAAAAATAAATATTGCGAGGGGTATGAGCTATCCTCCTTTAGACTTTATCCAGCATCTGAAAAATCTCGTTATGGAATAAAATTCATTTCTGGTATGAATAGCATAGTGATAGCAGAAATTAAGTATATTAAGATAGGGTATAATGCTGCAAATATTAGTGGATTGCACGTAGTATTGAAACGCAATGGGATTCTACTAAAAAACGATACGGCCGAGTCAATTATTAAAGATTCGTTTATGATTGGCCAATCTATTGATAGAGACAGTATCAATATCACTACTGGAGCCCAGTATACAGAAGGAATTATACTTAGTGGTAATACAATATATAATTTTACAATTGGTATCTTTATAAAAGACTCATTTGTAACAAAAGTTGTAAATAATTTTATAGATAATAGTACAGTGCTTCATACTGAATACCGGAAATTTTCAAATGGAATTGTAGCTCTTAATAGTATGAAAAATAGTTTTACAGGAAACTGGATAAAAGGCTTTGAAAGGGGGTAGTTCTTTAAGCGCTCCCTGTTACTAAAGAAATGCGCTATATCATAAATGACAACCACCTTGACTGGAATAAGCTAGGAATTGATGTGGAAGATAACAATCTTAATAATATTATAAATTTGAATATTATTACCGATTCAAATATAGGGGTTAGGTTGTAAACGAATTTTAAATTTAATACAATAAGTTTAAATCAAATTGATGCAAAAATTTTGGGTGTTGATATAGGCTACGGATCAATAAAAAATAGAATACTATTTAACTTAATGAGCAATAAAATAATAATTGAAAAAGATAATGAATATAAGCCATAATGGAGTGTACTCCATAATTGTGACATATAGGCCAATTATGGAAGATTTATATCAGCAAATAGAGGCTTTAAAGCTACAAACAGACTATGTCGTAGTTTGCAATAATTCAAGCTATGACATAGGGTTTGAAGATGATAAGGTTATTTTTTTTAATTTTAGAGATAATTTAGGTATAGCAAAAGCTCAGAGTATAGGAATGAAATGGGCTTTTAAAAATGGAGCCAACTTTGTACTTCAAATGGATCAGGATAGTGTTCCTGACAACGAGTTAGTGTTAAATTTACTATCCTCTTACAGTGAATTAACCGCCCAAGGTTATAAAATAGGCCTTGTAGGATCTCAAGATTATGATAAAGATACTGGAGTGATGTCAAAAGCTATAATTGATAAATCAAAGAAAATTGAAAATACAAATTCCTTTATAGTGTCGAATGTATTGAGCTCAGGCAGTTTAATTCCTCAAAAAATTTACAGTTTGATTGGTGGCATGGATGATAGCTTGTTTATAGATATTGTGGATTTCGAATATTGCTGGAGAGTAATAGATAATGATTATTTGGTTGTTAAAAATAAAGATGCGCTATTGGGGCATAAATTAGGGTTTGGCAGTGTAAAAATATTTTTATTTTTTACTATAAATATCGGAGAATCTTTCAGGCATTATTATCAATATCGAAACATTCTAACCATGATGAATAGAGGCTATGTGCCCTTGAGTTGGAAAATAACACAATTAATTAAATTAATATTTAAAATTATAATATACCCAATTGGATTAAAGGATGGCAAGGATAGATTTAGATATATGAGGATGGGTATAAAAGATTATTTAGGTGGTAAAAAAGGTTGCATATTAATACAGAAGTCAAATTAAATGATTGTTGGAAATGGCTTGATAGCGTCGGCATTTATTGATGCATATTCATTGGTTGATGACATAGTTGTTTTTGCATCTGGAGTAAGTAATTCAAAAGAAGTGCATTATGGAGTATAGCTGATTACGGCGAGGGTTTCTCTGGCGGGTTATACACACCCCATAACTGGTTTATGGGAATGTTGATAAACTATGGGGGGGCTTTATACAATTATGTATTCAAGTTTTTAGAATAGAGTATAAATTCAAGCCTACACTTTATTCGCTTATTTTGGGCGCAGGTGTTGCAAGCCAATGGGAAATTGGCCTTCCAATAATGCTTGTATTTTTAATGAGTCTTGTTTATAAAGGATCTAAAAATGAACAAAGGGAATAGCAGTGTACACTACAAAAAAACAATTAAATTTTCTGTATTGATGTCGGTTTATTATAAAGAAACCTCTCAAAACTTTAATAGGGCAATGCAAAGTATTTGGGACGAGCAAACTGTAAAGCCTAATGAGATTGTTTTGATTCAAGATGGTAAACTGACAGATGAATTGTATAGAGTGATTAGTGAATGGAAAAACAAACTGAGTAGCGTACTGAAGTTAATATTATTAGAAGAAAATTCTGGATTAGCGTCAGCGCTTAATGAAGGAGTGACAAGAATCACTAATGATTATATAGTCAGAATGGATACTGATGATATATCAACCCCTCAGAGATTTGAGAAACAACTAGATTTTATGAATAAAAATACAGATATTGATGTATGTGGCACTTACATTAAAGAATTTGGCGACACGATTGAATATTCAAAGGTTGTTACTTATCCATTAACTCATAATGCCATGCTAAATTTTTTTAAAAAAAGGAACCCTATAGCCCATCCAAGTGCTTTTTTTAGGAGAAGTTTTTTTGAGAAGTCAGGGCTATACGAGGTTAACGGGCATATTAGTAATGAAGATACCTTGATGTGGATGAGAGGTTTTTCATCAAATTGCAAGTTTGCTAATGTTGATTTTATTGGTGTAGAGATGCAGGTGGGTCGAGATTTTTTTGGTAGAAGGGGTGGATTTAAGAAAATGACATTTGATTTCAAAAATAGACTAACAGTTAACAAGAGGCTGCATTTTGGATTAGTAGCTTAT
>Ga0233442_1002730_pt1 | contig 11411 bp, 11 predicted proteins | sample SI_123_September_3_FD_182789 | JGI IMG/M metagenome (GOLD analysis project Ga0233442, IMG submission 182789) | Seawater microbial communities from Saanich Inlet, British Columbia, Canada - SI_123_September2016_150_MG | ecosystem: Environmental > Aquatic > Marine > Inlet | place: Canada: British...
TAAATCAAATTGAACGTAACATGAAAATTCAACGTGAATTGTGTCATGAAGCGCCTTTTTATATTTTAGGACCATTAGTTACTGACATTGCTGCAGGTTATGATCATATTTCATCTGCAATTGGTGCTGCAATTGGTGGATGGCATGGTGCTTCTATGTTATGTTATGTAACACCAAAAGAGCATTTAGGTCTTCCTAATGCTGATGATGTTCGTGAAGGAATCATTGCTTATAAAATTGCGGCACATGCTGCGGATATTGCACGTGGTCGTGAAGGTGCTCGTGATGTTGATGATGCAATGAGTGATGCACGTTATACTTTTGATTGGGAAAAACAATTTGAATTAGCTCTTGATGGTGAACGTGCTCGTGAATACCATGATGAAACACTACCTCAAGATGTATTTAAAGAAGCAGAATTTTGTTCTATGTGTGGACCTAAATTTTGTTCTTACAAAATCACCCAAGAAATCATGGATAATCCAGAAATGATTGCTCAAATTGCAGCTGACGCAAAAGCTGCTGAAGCCGCTGAAGAAGCAGCACTTTTAGCGTAACACTTTTTAAATAAATATTCTGAATTTCAGAATATTTATGGATACCTCTCTTCTTTATTTTCTTTTTACATGACATTACTTTTATTTTTCTTTATTTAAAAATTTACAATTTATAACTACTATTAAGTTCATCTTGTATAAAATGTTATGTGAGGTAAAATTATGCTACTTAAACGTTTATCAATACTATTATTTCTAATTTTCAACATACTTCATGCCAATATTATTTTAGATGATAATATAAAAAAATTAGACAATTTTGAAATAAAGTATCTGTATGATACTACCGCAAGTCTTTCTATAGATACTATTAAAACAACAAAATTTTCCAAAATAATTTCTAATCAATTTGCTATGGGTTACAAAGAAGGTACATCATGGTTTAAAATTAAAATCACAAATAAAGGTGATAATGAAGAGTTTATACTTTACTTAACAGAACCTTTTTTGGCAAGAGATTAATTTGTATCGAGCTGATAACGATGCTTGGCATGTCGAAAAAAATGCATTAAACATTAATTTAGAAGATCGAATGATAAAGGATGTTAATCCTGCCTTTTTGCTAAAAATTAAAAAGGGTGAAAGTCGTCTCTTTTACGTCGAAGGTAAAACAATTTCTTCACACATAGGGGAGTTTTTAATCTTTAGTTCTGAAGAGTATTTCAGACCTCAAAGATTAGGGGTAACACAGTTTTATATTATTTATTCTGTTGTCTTATTTACAGTGATGTTGCTGATTAGTTTGCTTTTTTACATGATAAAAGAGAAGTTGTACATTTACTATGTTGGGTATGTTCTTGCATTTGTAGTATGGCTTAGTATCTTAAGTGGATATTATATCTATTTAGGCTTTCCTAATTGGGATGAAGGTCTTCATGCAAGTGGAACGCTAATTATTGCATTTTTAGTACTTTTCTCTTCCGAATTTTTAAATCTAAAAAAATATTTGCCAAAGATAGCATCTCTTTTCCATATCTCTGCTATTGTTATTTTTGTAAGTGGTATTTTAATTGTCTTAAAAATTCCTCATATCAGCCTCTTTTTTAATATTTTTTCTTCACTTTTCTTTATGCTTTTATTTGGTGTTGTGATTTATATGCTCAAAAAAGATTATGATAGAAGTATTCGTATCTATTTTGTTGCATTGATGATTTATATGATTAGTATGGGGTTAATGACATCAACCTTTAATGCTATTATTAATAACAGTGATTTTAGTCGATACTCGTATGTCTTTGGCTCACTTATTGAAGTTTTTTTCTTCTCTTTTGTATTAGCAAGTAGATTTAACATTATTAAAAATGATAGGATTGATCTTCAAAAAGAGTTACTTAATCAAAAAAGTAGAAATGAGATTTTACTTGAACAAAAAGTCAGTGACAGAACTGCTGAACTTTTAAAAACAAATAGAGAATTGTTAGAGCAAAAATTTGAATTAGAACTTACTAAAGAGAAGCTTGTTACACAATCAATTACTGATGGTTTAAGTGGACTTTATAATAGACATTATTTTAATGAAATATCCAAAATGCTATATTCATCTTCAAAGAGAGAAAATGAAGAACTTTCAATATTAATGTTAGATATTGATAAATTTAAAAATGTTAATGACACCTATGGGCATAGTATTGGTGATAAAATTTTAGTAGGCTGTAGTAGAGTCTTTAAAGATATTGCACGAGAGAGTGATGTTGTGATTCGGTATGGTGGAGAAGAGTTTTTAATATTACTTCCAAAAACAGGATTAGAAGATGCCTTAGTTATGGCAGAAGGAATAAAAAATAGTATAGAAGATAATAAAATTGATATTCTAAATAGTAATTTAGTAAGTGTAACAATAAGTATTGGTGTGTCCAAACGAATTCCAAGTAGTGATAAAGATATAGAATCAATTATTAAAAGAGCAGATGAAGCCCTCTATTTAGCCAAAGAGAACGGAAGAAATAGGATAGAAACTATTATATAAATAAAATATTTTTTAGAACTGTTATTGCTAAAAGAGTATCCAAGCCTATAAACATAAACTATTCGAAACTTTTTAAGTAAAATTAACTATCTAGTGATATAATTCACAAAATCAGATAAGAATAGTCTTATTTAGCTAATTATTGAAAAAGGAAAAAAATTATGACTGAAGAAATTGTAAAATCAGCACTTTCAAGTGTAATGTACCCAGGGTTTACAAAAGATATTGTAACTTTTGGATTTGTAAAAGATATCGCTATTAACGGAACTGATGTTTCATTAACAGTAGAAATTACATCAAGTGCTCCTGAAGTGGCACATCAAATTAATGTAGAAGCAACTGAAGCACTTCAACGTGTTAATGCTACAAACGTTAAAATTAATGTTGCAGCGCCTGTTATGCCTAGAGAAAGTTCTTCTAAAGGTAAAAACATTGCACCTCAAGTTAAAAATTTCTTGATGGTAAGTTCAGGTAAGGGTGGGGTTGGAAAATCAACAACATCTGTAAATATTGCAATTGCTTTAGCAATGCAAGGGAAAAAAGTCGGTCTTTTAGATGCTGATATCTATGGTCCAAATATTCCACGGATGATGGGTCTTGATGGTGTTAAACCTGAAGTTCAAGGAAACAAAGTACTTCCTCTTAAAGCTTATGGCATTGAGATGATGTCTATGGGTTCATTAATGGAAGAGGGACAATCTTTAATCTGGCGTGGTGCTATGATTATGAAAGCAATTGAGCAATTTTTACGTGACATCTTATGGTCAGAGTTAGATTGTTTAGTAATTGATATGCCACCAGGAACAGGTGATGCTCAATTAACTCTTTCACAATCAGTACCGGTTACGTGTGGTTTAACTGTAACAACACCTCAAATGGTATCTTTAGATGATTCACGTCGTTCATTAGATATGTTTAAGAAATTAAACATTCCAATGGCAGGTATTATTGAAAACATGTCAGGATTTATTGCTCCAGACACAGGTAAAGAGTATGATATTTTTGGTAAAGGAACATCACAGCCAATGGCAGATGAATTTGAAACTGAAATTATTGCTGAGATTCCAATTGAACCAGCAATTCGTGAAGGTGGAGACGCTGGTAAACCAGTAACTTACATGATGCCAGATGCTGAAACTTCAAAACGTTATATGAAAGCTGCAGAGTCTGTTTGGGCTACTATTGAAGCGATTAATGAAGCGGGTGGTGTTGATAATCAAGCAATCCAACCTAATACACCTCCAGGTGTATCTGCATGTTCAACAGGTGGAGCTGCTGCAGCTGCACCACAACAAGCTGCACCTGCTTCATCAGGTGAAAGCTGTGGAACAGGATGTGGTTGTCACTAGTTAAAAAATAGAGCATAGCTCTATTTTTTAATCTCATATTAACATCTGTTTTTAAAGACTTTAACATGAGAGCTACTATCTTTTCGTCCTTCATGAAGTGCTATTTCTGCTTTTTGTATTAAATTTCCATTCTCCTCAAAAACAGCTCCAATTTCAACTGATATCTCTAACTTAAGATTAAAACACTCAAAAATTTTATTTTGAATATCCAAACGGATAGTGTCAACACAACTTTTGTCAATAACCTCATAATTAATCAGTGCAAAGTGATCACCTTCAAGATGGAAGGCTTCAAGATGAAAGAGTTTCATAACCTGTGTATCTTTACTGTACTCATTTTGAAGATAGGTCGCAATATATTTTAAAACTTTATCTCCTTCTTCATACGAGAGCGAGGCATTGATAGCCGAAAAGTTTTGAATATTTATTAAAATAAGATTCATTGCATTGGGTTGATCAAGTGTTTCAATAAGCTTCATCCTATTAGGGAGCTTGGTAAGGGGATGATACATCATTTTATTATAAAATTCATCATACTTTTCATTCAAGGCTACGAGTTGTTCATATTGCCGAATGGAAGTTCTTAACGTAGTATAGAGTTTCTCTACAGTAAGCTCAGTTTTTTCTTTATAATCATTAATATCGTAATTATCAATAACAGATTGTTCGGGGGCTTCACCGGGTTGTCCTGTTCTTATAATAAGCCGAATCATATCATTATGAAGTTCGTGACGAATGGTATTAACTAGGTCAAGTCCTGCTGTTGCCGTTTCCATAACAACATCAACTAGAGCTAATACAATGTTGTTGTGATTTTTTAAAATTTCTACCGCTTCTTCTGCACTATAGGCATCATAAATTTCAAGTGATTTTCCACATACATTCATACCACTTAATGCGGCCCTAGTCATAGAGTGAACACCTTCATCATCATCAATAACTAAAATTTTCCATGTAAGTTTAGTATTAGAATTTTCACTGTTTTCATCTGCAAACTCAAATATATCATTAGAAGAACTCATTTGGGGCTCCTTTAGAGAAGTAGTGTGTTAATAAAAACATTATAGCGTTTTTTATAGTTTATTAAATAAAGTTAAATTCACAAAAAATTCATTAAGATTTTCTATACTTGCATCAACAAAATAAAAATAGCAAAAAAGGGTAAAAATGAAAAATTTAATTTTAATGGGTTCTGTAGCAGCAACTCTACTGTTAACGGGATGTGGTTCAAGTGATACTGAGAGCGCAAAAGAGTATAGTGAGCCTAAAGTTGAAGAGGTTGTCAGTGATGTTACTCAAGAAGTTGAAACAGAATTAGTAAAACTAACAACGGCGTCACGAAGTGTAAGTTTTATGGTAAATAAAGAGGGTAAGTCACTTTATACTTTTGATAGTGATACTTTGGGCGTAAGCAACTGTGAAGGAGGATGTAAAGACGCTTGGCCAATATTTGAGGCTTCAGTAACAGAAAATTTAGATTTTTCATTAATTAGTTCTACAACACAGAGTGCTTATAAAGCTCATGCGCTTTACTTTTTTGCAGGTGATAGTGTTGTAGGTGATACCAAAGGCGATAATGTTAATAAGGTTTGGCACTTAGTTTATCCTTCATCAGATTTTACCACGACAGAAGATGCAAAAATAACAACAGCAGTTATGAATCAAAATATTTTAACTTCAGCAAAGGGTGCAACACTTTACACATTTGATAATGATGCGTCAGGTGTTAGTAATTGTAACGATGAGTGTATTTCTGTATGGCCTGCTTATAATGCTCAGGTTGATACTTCAACACTTCCTTTAGGAATAACTGCTGATGCTTTAAGTACTATAACTCGTAACGATGGGAGTAAACAGCTTGCTCTTAATGGAAAAGCACTTTATACATTTGTGAATGATACCTCAGTAGGTAATATAAATGGCGATTGGGTTAAAGGAGTTTGGCATGTGGTTGAGTTAAGTGCAACACAAACAAAAGCTGCAGATGTGATTGTTCAAAATCCTGTAGAAGAGCCAATAGTTACGGAGCCTACAACTCCAGTCATTAATGCTTCTGTTGTTTTTGGTAATAACGGTGCAACAGATTATACCATTACAACATCGAGTAACTCAGATGTAGCGTCAGTAGGAGCGAATGATCCCACGTTAAATTTAACGGTAGGAAAGCGTTATATTTTTAGTGTTACTAATTTTGCTTCACATCCTCTTCACTTAAATGATGCTTCTGGCACAGTACTTCTAGGAATGGGTTCTCAAGCAGATACTTTTGAATCTGATAGTGCTGTGAACTTTATTGATGATGGTGCAGGATCGATAACATTTACATTAACACAAGAACTTGCCAATCAACTTAGTGTGTATCGTTGTCAATTCCATGGTGGCATGACAGGTTCCATTACGATTTTATAATTTTACTAAAATATACTTTTTTCAAACAGTTGCAAAAGCTCTTGTTTGGAAATAGTATCATGATGTTTGTGTACCTCTTCAAGTAGTTTTTGTGTAATAGTTTTTACTGCGTCATAATCATAATTTTTGTCTTCTTTAGTATTTAATGCTATATCTAACATCTTTTTAACACGTGTTTTAAGTTCAATAATATCATAAGGCTTAATCATAACATCGTTAGCACCATTTTTGAGTGCTTGAGTATGTGAGTTTTGATCACTGTACGCGGTGACAACTATAATAAGTGGTTTATTATATATGGGATTTTTCAGTTCAGTTAACGTTTGAAATCCGTCCATTATGGGCATAAAGAGATCAAGTAACATAACATCAATTTTTATTGTTTCAATAATTGCGAGTGCTTCTTGACCATTACTTGCAAAGTGAAGGTGATATCCTTCTTTGAGGAGTATTATTTTTGCCAACTCTATATTTTGTGACTCATCATCAACAATTAAAATATTTGGAATAGTTATCATGATAGAACTTCTTTCGAATCTATTACAGTTTTTTTAAAAATGACTTTAAATGTAGAGCCTACGTCTCGTTGACTCTCTACTTCAATTTTTGCTTGGTGCATTGTGGCAATAGCATCACAAAGGGTTAATCCTAATCCACTCCCCTCTATCGTACCTTTGTTAGTGTTACACCGATAAAACTGTTTGAAAATATGTTGTTGGTCTTTTTTAGAAATACCATAACCATTATCTTTGATTACAATAGTAATTGACGTCTCATCTTGAGCAAGAAGTACATCAATTTTACCTCCATGCGGAGTATATTTAATAGCGTTATTAATTAGGTTGTAGAAAAGTTGTTTACACTTATCATGATCAAATAGATACTCAATATTTTGCGCTGCAATAAATGATACTTTAATCTCTTTTTCATCTGCTAATGGTTCTAATAACTCGATAACATCTACCAAAAGTGCTAAAAAACTGTTAGTTTTAAAATCTATTTTTTCATCTTCAAATTCACAACTTAAAATAGTTTTCATATGTGATATTAGTGTGGTGAGTCGGGCCACTTCTTCGACATCCATAACCATTTTTTTGCGTACATCAAGAGGAATATTATCATTTGGAATCTCTGATTCTAAATGCGTTCTAATAATAGTAAGTGGGGTCTTAAGTTCATGTAAAAATTCTCCTAAAACATCGCGTTGTCTTTTTTTATAATGGTCAAGTTCATTCATTAATTTTTACTTTTAGCAATATAACCAATAGAGCGTATCGTCTCAATAATACCATCTCCAATTTTTTTACGAAGATTTTTAAGGTGAGCATCAACAGCATTTGAACTCCGCTCTACACACGATTCACCCCAAATATGTTCTGAGAGTTGTAGCCGTGTTAAGGTAACATCAATGTTATGTAAAAAGAGTTCAAGAATCATAAACTCTTTCGCCGTTAATTCAATAACTGTTCTTGCTCGTTTTACTTCACGAGACGTGGTATCAAGTGTTAAGTCTTTTAAAGTAAGTAGTGATGAGGTTGCTTTTGTGTAACGACGAAGTAGTGAGCGAACTCGTGCTAAAAGTTCAAGATTAGAAAATGGTTTTGAGAGGTAGTCATCTGCACCTGCATCAAGTCCATTAACTCTATCTTCAATGTGATCACGAGCAGTGAGCATCAGTGTTGGAATAGTATTTTCACTGTTTCGAAGTTCAGTTATTACTTCAATTCCATCCATTTTAGGCATCATAATATCGAGAAGAAGTAGGTCAAAATGTTGTTCATAAAGACGATTTAGTGCCTCTTCTCCATTAAATGCTTGCTCAACTTCATAACGTTCATTTTCTAATATCTCTTTAACATTATCAGAAATTTTTTTTTGATCTTCAGCTATTAATATTCTCATTGTATCTCTTTATGAATTTTAAATTTAAGTATAAAGGTACTACCACAGTTTTCACCATCACTTAGTGCTTCAATAGACCCTTTTAGTTTAGTTACATAGGCCTTTACAAGTGCTAAGCCTAATCCGGTACCTTTAATGTTTTTAGTATTTTTTAGACGTGTAAATGGGGTGAAAATAGTAGAGATATCATTCATTCCAATACCACTATCTTTTATCATGATAAAAATAAAACTATCTTCTTGATTTATGGTAACGTCAATTGTTCCATTTTTCGTGTATTTTATAGCATTTTCAATAAGATTAAAAAGAACCTGTTGATAGGTGTGTTTATCTATCATGATAATAATATTTTTTATATTTTCTATTAATGATAATGTTACGTTCTTCTTGTTACTTTGTACTTGCATTAATTGCACGACCTCTTGCGTAAGTTCGTTTATATTAAAGGGTTGAAATGTAAAATTTTTATTATCATGATACTCTTTAGTTGAGAGTGAAAGAATATTTTCAACTAAACGTAGAAGGTGCTTTCCTGATTTTTCAATGTTGGAGGGGAGCGTTTTATACTCCTTTGGAACTAAATTTTCTTGATCTAAAAATTGAGAAAAACCAATAATAGAGTTAAGCGGTGTCCTAAATTCATGTGACATTTGAGAAATAAATTGGCTTTTAACCTGTGCGGCATGATTAGCCTCTTCAATAAGTTTGAGTTGAGTCTCTTGTAATAATTTTCGTTGTCTGAATAGTTTAACACTGTAGTACGTAGCAAATAAAAGTAGGAGTGTGACCAATACAATAGTACCGATTGCAATACTACTCCACAAAGAAAAAAGAAGGGTATTTACGTCTTGTTTGGTAAGTGAACTTGTAATGGTTATAGGTAACGTTTTACTTTTATAAAATCGGTGGTGAACAGTATCATGACCTCGGTACTCCTTGAGAGTATAGTTTTTTTCAGAATTTATTTGTAGTGTTGTTTGGTTGACCTGTAATGTAAAATTATAATGGTTATTGGGGAAGTAAAGTTTGAGTGAATTATAGGGAATATAAATGCTGATAGTACCAATTTTTTTATGTTGCTCACTAAGATTTGAAATAATATCATGATGGAATATGAGAGCGTTATTTAGAGATTTTTTTGTTGTTTGTGCTATTACGGTGTATTCGTTATTTAACACTTTTAGTTCAATTAAAAACTTTTGACTGAGTTTTTTATTTTGAATGATTTTTAAAATACGTTTGTCAATATCGTTGATAATAATATCGTTAAAACTATCCAGTTCAGAGAGAAATTTCAACTCGTCTTGGAGTTGATGCATATCGAGTTCAATACTGTTGGAAATGCTCACTAAAGTTACCATTTGATTGGTATTTATTTTTTCTAAAAGAAGAGTTCTATTTTTATCATAAAAGTAAAAGAGTACTAATGCAAGTAATGAAAATGATAAAGAGATAAGCGATACGAGAAAACGAGTACTCATTTTTTAGTGACTTTGAAACTGTGAAACTATTTGAAGTGAATGGTGATGTGTGCTATTTTGTACTATAGCTTTAGGAAGATAACCAATAGCACCAGGAACTTGAGTAATATAAGCAAGCATCGCTTCATTAGAGGAGACAATATAAGGTGCTTTTACCCCTTTAAAGTGCATTTTATCCCAATATCTACTCCATTTTGAATTTGAAATATTGAGTTGGTTTTGAACAAATATTTCTCGAATTTTATTGTTAGCTTGAAAGTTGAGAGGAACAAGTGTACAGTTTGAATTACTTTTCTGTTTTTTAAGATAAATCTCTTTTAGATTAAGTGTATTAATACCATCACAACTTTTTGCGATAATAACAACATAAACTTCTGCTTTTATTGTGCTAAAAAGTAGTAAAAAGAGTAGTAGTATTTTCATGAAATAGACATCTTAAAAAAGTACCGAAAAGGAGATGTGAACTTCATCAGAGGTATAGGCTTTACCTCCGGTACGCTCTAAATGTCGAAATTCAGCTTTGTAAGAGAGTGCAGAGTTTTCTCTATAAATATAACCACCAATGACATTACGTTCATCCCAACTTGCTTTATTAACACCATCGCGAATTTTTTGACCTATACGAAAACTAAGATACTGTTTTTCATAGATATTGTGAACATATTGGGTATACCATGATAGGTCTTTCCACCATGTTTGTGTTGTTGTGTTTGTACCCCATTTCCCATCTTTATAAAGTAGTTCTGCAGAGAATTCGCTTTCATCTAGTTCTACGAGAGTATTGGCACCACCAAAAACACAAATTTCTTTAAAGGTATCCGACTTGTATTGACCATAATTTAGGGCAACACGTGAGAGTAAGCCAAAGGTATAACGTAATTCGCCACCACTGAATTTTGAAATGGGAATACGAGATGTTGAGACAGCTTCAGAATTTTGAAGTTGGGTAAAAATAGAATATTCAATACTTTGTGCAACAGTGCCGTGAAGCTGTACTCCTGTAATAATATCAGGGAAAAACTCTTCTGCTACTAAAGGTCTAATATTACTCCAACGTAAAGCATTTATATAAGTAGGATTGTAAATCCCAATAGGGATTAAAAAACGTCCAAGTTTAAGGTTAACTGATTCATCAAGAGTGATATCAGTATAAAAACGTCGTAATTCCAGATTTTGTGATGAGGTAGTATCACTTTGAAGCATTGAGTTTTCATAGGAAAAGAGATTTTCATTTCCATACTCAAGTAAAAAACTGAAATAAGAAGTGTAACTACCATAAAACATAATAGCTGCATTTTCAATACCAAAATGATTGGTTGTGTTAATAGTTGTTTCAATAGTGTCAAAATATGAGGTCTTGTATTTGAGACTGAGATGCCCCGCTAAGGTTAATTGGAGTTGATTTTTTTCATAAAGTGTAACTCCACGACCAAGAGTGTATTTATCACTATACTCATTGGCATGAAGTGGAGATAGAAAAAAAAATAGTAATAGTAAAAATATAAAGTGTTGTCTCATAATCATTCCTAGTATTTTATCATATTATAAATGTTTTGTATGAAAATTACGTGAAGTTACTTTTAGTGTCGAGTGATTATCTTTTAGTCAAACAATGGTGAAAAATGGCTTAATGAAAAATACGGGGGTCTAAATAATCATTTTTTCTTATAACTTACTAAATAGTCATCGACCATTTTTAACTTCAAACTTTTAGTAAATCCATTGTGAGACCACTGCACAGTAAATC
>Ga0233442_1002734_pt1 | contig 11396 bp, 7 predicted proteins | sample SI_123_September_3_FD_182789 | JGI IMG/M metagenome (GOLD analysis project Ga0233442, IMG submission 182789) | Seawater microbial communities from Saanich Inlet, British Columbia, Canada - SI_123_September2016_150_MG | ecosystem: Environmental > Aquatic > Marine > Inlet | place: Canada: British...
ATGTAGCAGTTTGCTTTGCTTTTATAAAACTTTTTATTAGGAATGTATTGAGTTTAGAGTGAAGATCAATTGCAAGGTCAAATTTGAGTTTTCTTAGATTTGTTAGAAGTGTGTATTTCTCTTCCCAATAATGTATTTCATCCACACATTCAAACATCTCTACTATAGAAGAAAAAACTCGTTTTGTAAGATAGTGAATTTTTGCATCGGGAAAATCATCTCTCACAGCTTTTACAGCAGACTGAGTTAGAACAATGTCACCCAATGAACTGAGGCGGATAATTAATATTTTTTTCATTTGTAAGAAGCAGGATTAGTAAAATTAATCCTGTTTAAGTTCCCTAATTATTTCAGGTACTTTCTTTATAGCTTCAACTATTTTGTCAGCATTCTTACCACCGGCCATAGCCATATCAGGTCTGCCGCCACCTTTCCCACCAACTAGCTCTGCAACTTTACCAATAATTTTTCCTGCATGATATTTATTTGTAAGATCTTTTGTTACAATTGCAAGTATAGAAACTTTTCCATCGACTTCTGCAAAAAGAACACCAACACCTGATTTTAGTTTATCACGCAGTTGGTCACCGATCTGACGCATCATTCCAGGATTTTGTATGTTGATTTTGGCAAGAACAACCTTAGTTCCATCAATATCAATTGCTTTTTGAACAAGTTGGTCTAAAATATTTCCTGCAGATTTTACCCTTATTGTTTTAAGCTGAACATGCAGTTTCTTATTTTCGCTGATCATCTTGTTTATCTTTTCTATAACAGATGAAGAAGGAGCATTCAGTTGTCTTCCTATCTCATCAATTTCATTTTCTAATATCTTTACATATTTTTCTGCTTTCACTCCGGTAATTGCTTCAATTCTACGAATTCCAGCAGCAATTGATGACTCAGACGTAATCTTAAACAAACCAATTTCTCCGGTAAATCTCAAGTGTGTTCCACCACAAAGTTCTTTGGAATAACTCCCCATATTTACAACTCTAACAGTTTCACCATACTTCTCACCGAAAAGTGCAACCGCACCCTCTTTTTTTGCATCTTCAATACTTTTCACTTCCGTTTTCACCGGTAGACATTCGCGAATTTTCTCATTAACCGCTCTCTCAATAATGTCAAGTTCATGCCTGCTAACCTGCTTAAAATGGGTAAAATCAAAACGCAGATGATCAGGATGAAGGTAAGATCCTTTTTGCTGAATGTGCTCTCCTAATACACTTTTAAGTGCTTTATGCAAAATATGCGTAACAGTATGATTTCTGGCAATATCCATTCGTCTTTCAACATCAATTTCTGCTGTAAATTCTACATTCTTAATTTCGCCTTTCTGCAATTTTCCAATGTGAATAAATTGGTCTGCATCTTTTTGAACATCAGTAATTATTATTTCACATTCGTTATTAAATATCTTTCCACTATCGGCAATTTGTCCACCTGATTCTGCATAGAAAGGTGTTTTATTTAAAACAATTTTAACTTTATTATTCTCTAAATTATATTTCAAAATTCTACAAGTTGAAGAATCCTTTGTGTAGCCAACAAATTCTGTTGGAATATCTTCTGATAATTCTATCCAATTTATATTATCTGCTTTCAGATCAAATTTTGCAGCATCCCGCGCACGCTGACGTTGTTTTTCCATCTCAACTTTGAATCCATCTTCATCAACGGTTAATCCTTTTTCTTCTGCCATTATTTTGGTAAGATCAAGTGGAAAACCAAAAGTATCGTAAAGTGTGAAAACATTAATGCCAGAAATTTCAGTTTTTGTTTTTGCAACAATTTCCTTAAATTTCTTCAAACCATTTTCCAACGTTTCATTAAATCTTTCTTCTTCCGATCTTATGATCATTTTCACATGAGTCTGCTTTTCTTTTAATTCACTAAAATGATCACCCATCAAATTCACAACAACATCAACAAGATTATAAAGAAAAGATTCCTTCATATTCAATAAATGTCCATGACGAACCGCTCTTCTTAAAATGCGGCGTAACACATATCCGCGTCCTTCATTAGAAGGCATTCCACCATCAGAAATCGCAAAAGTTAATGCACGTATGTGATCTGCTATCACACGATGCGAGGTTCCACGCTGGTCAGTATAATATTTTATTCCCGAGAATTTTTCTATTTGTGCTATTATAGGTTGGAACACATCGGTATCATAATTGGAATTTTTATTCTGTAAAACCTGGCAGATTCGTTCAAAACCAGCACCTGTATCTACATATATATTTTCTAAAGGATTCAAATTTCCATTATCATCTCTAAAAAATTGAATGAAAACAAGATTCCAAAGTTCAATATATCTGTGACAATCACCATTCACTTTACATTCATGATTCTCATCATCCTTCAAATTACAAAATTCTTCACCTCTATCTATGTGGATCTCAGAGCATGGACCGCAAGGACCCGTATTTCCCATTTCCCAAAAATTATCTTTATCATCATGATATTCTATGTGAGATCTATCAATATCTGTTTCATTTTCCCAAAGCTTAAATGCTTCTTTATCAGATGTATGAACAGTTGCATATAGTTTATCTTTAGGAAGTTTCCATACATCGGTTAAAAGTTCCCAAGCCCATTTAGTTGCTTCCTTTTTGTAATAATCTCCAAAGCTCCAATTACCCAACATCTCAAAAAAAGTGTGATGATATCCGTCTCTTCCAACCTCATCAAGATCATTGTGTTTTCCACCTGCCCGAATGCATTTTTGGCTGTTCACAACTCTTTTATATTTAGGTTTTCTCTTTCCTAAGAATATATCTTTGAATTGGTTCATTCCCGCATTTATAAAAAGAAGTGTGGGATCATCTATTGGAATAACCGGTGCTGAAGTAACAATTTTGTGCCCCTTTTTATTAAAAAACTCTATATACTGTTTTCTGATCTCATTACTGTTCATTTTTTAAGCTCCATAAACTTAAATTACATAATTTTTACCTTTTGTAAAATTCGATAAGTTATAATTTCTGTAAAGGAAAAAGGGAAGGCGTTGTATCGTAAAGTTGTACGTTACGATAATAAACGATGTACAACGTCGCTGTACATTTTTTCAACAGAACCGATCGTACCCAAAATAAACAAGCCAAACCCTATGATTATTTTCTCTAATTTGTAGATTCTAAAAAATTCTAACCGTATTGAATATCACTTTTTAGAATGGAATACAGTTTCAAATCTACAAATTCATCATTAATAAACATTTTTTCTCGTAACACGCCCTCTAGGTGCATACCTGCATTATCCAGAACCTTACCAGCTGCTCTATTCTTTTTCAAGCAGAAAGCTTCAATCCTATTGATATCGGTTTCGTCGAAAATGAAGGAAATCACTCTGAGTAACGTTTCTGTCATTATCCCTTGCCTGTGATGTTTTGGAAGCAACATGTAATGAACTTCAACACATTTGAATTCATCATCGTAGTTAATTAACTTAATAATGCCAATCAACTCACCACTTTCCTTGAGCTCAATTCCAAAACAACTTGGTTGGTTATTTTGGTAGGAAACTAAAATTTCATTTATATACTCAGTAATTTCGCTCATATTATCTAAGTGATTCCAAACCATTTTCTTATCAATTTGAGAATTAGTAAGTAGTTCAAATAAGTACTCTTTATCTGCTTCGGAAATCTTTCTCAATATCAGCCTTCTAGTTTCTAGACTTGGATTATAATCCATGTTCTTCTCCTCGAAATTTTCTATTTATATACGGACAAGCATTGCAATTTCAAGCGAAAGAGCGAACTCCTATCCTAATGGAGCTTTTTTCTAAAGTCTTAATTTTTTGTCCATTAATACTATAAATTGATATGTCTACATGACCTTGTTCAATAGCGGAAAATAAGGTAATTGTACTAGGATTGAATGGGTTAGGATAGTTGGAAAAAATGGAATAATAAAGATATTCCCCATATTTCCTCCAACATAAATTTCTAGTTCTCTTTTTCATTTCAATAACAACATCTTCCTGCTAACTTCAAAATCACCGGATATTATTGTATAGAAATATATTCCACTTGAAACAAGTTTACCTGATTCATCATCACCATTCCAAACTATTTCATTCATTCCCAGTTCAACATTGCTGATTTCTAATTGCTTTACCCTTTGTCCTTTTAAATTATAAATTGAAATATCTATGTCGCTTTGTTCAACAACAGAAAAAGAGATAGTAGTAGATGGATTGAAAGGATTAGGGTAGTTTGCTAATTCTACAACTTTAGGGATTGAATTATTATGTGAACCAACCAGTGGAGTTAAGCTTATATTTATTTCAGTGATCTGACTTGATATAACAACTAAATTCTCAGGATGAGTATAATACAGATAATCGTCATGTTCACAAGAAAGTTGATACTCTCCCGGAGGAACATCAATAGTGTAACTTCCATCAACAAAAGTTGTAGTTTCATATTCACCTAAGGTTATAATTGCACCTTCTATTGGTACCCAGGTTGAGTCTTCTAAAACTAATCCGGCAACAGAGCCATCCTCTATTGTCATTGGATATCCTTCACCCCAAAAAGCTCCATAAATAGACCCATCAAATGCATTTTGTGTAAGATCATATGTGGTGGAACCTGTTCCCTCCTGCATTCTCCATAAACCTACTAATCCTGTTTCAGATCCGGTTAATGGATTTTGCATATCCATCATTATTTCACTTTCTGTTCTGCAAATATTCCAAATACGTACTTCATCAACTTGTCCATCCCATTGCCTGTTTACGTAATTATTATAATGTCCTCCTATGTAAACACTGCAAGGAGATTGTGCAATAGAGCCAGAAAATGCTGAACTTCCAGCTTCTGCACCATTTATATATATTTTTAAAGTGCTACCGTCAAATGTTCCTGCAACATGCGTCCATTCACTATAGGGAATGCTACCCTGCGGAGCTTGAACACCAAACCAGCCGTAAGAACCGATCTGAAATTGTGGGCTATTTACATTTGAATAATCATCAATTCGTAAAACATATCCCGATTCTACAGAAGACCAATCATCTTTGGCAACAATTGTTGGTAAACCAGAATAATTTTCCATTTTCACCCATGCTTCTACAGTAATTGTATTAGCTGGATTCAATTCTGGTGCATCCATGATCTCAACATAATCATCAACACCGTCAAAATAAAGGCTATAATCCTGTGCAAATAAACATGTAAAACTTAAAACAATAAAAAATACTACCAATTTTTGTTTCATTTTTCTCTCCTCTAGTACAATAATTTCATTACTTTAACAACAACATCTTCCTGCTAACTTCAATATCACCTGATCTAAATTTATAAAAATATATTCCTGATGAGACTGGTTGGTTGTTTTGGTCAGTGCCGTCCCAAATAACATCATTAATTCCCAATTCCAAATTTCTAACTTCTAGTTTCTTTATCTTTTGCCCTTTCAGATTATATATGCTTAACTCTGTGCTCCCAGTGATCTCTGCGATCAAATTGAATGAGATCGTGGTAGATGGATTAAATGGGTTTGGAAAATTAGTTAATTTAAAATTCATAACTTCTAACTCATAATTCTCTACACTGCTTATTTCACCAAAATCTCCTAAGATGTTCTGAACTAAATTTTCTGCCTGCTCTTGCTCCATATAATAGAGTGGAAATCCTAAAATATAAGTTTTATAATCACCGATAAAACGCTGTCCGCAAACTGCATTTTCCCAGGTCGGATCATTCGAGAAAGAATCGTATGTGAAAATAGCTTCAGCATCTTCTGTTGGCAAAAATTTATTAACATACTGCAGATTATCTCCCCAGTTTGGGAGTGGAATTTTACCTATATCAATAGTAATATCAGAAAAACCATTTATTCCAAAAGCTCTAGCAAAATCAGCTTGATCGTGAAATGCTGATTCATCGAGATAGAGAAAATAATTCTGAAAATCTTCTGAGATCATGCACAATTGTTTCCAACAGGAAGCTAACAAATTCCCACCTGCTAATAGATAACATTTAATATTGTATTCACTATCAACAAATGGATAGTTTGAAATATCATCAGCATGCCAAATTATTGTAGAGTAATTAGCAATTTCAGAAAGCGGAGGAGTTCCTTGCTCTGCAATATCCCAAGTTGAATAGGAATAATCTGAGAGCAAATCAGCGTAATATTCATCAACTTCTTCATCGGTTGGGAACGGTGATGAAACTAAACCATCTAGAGTGCCATCGACAACTAATATCCCTTCATCAAAAGTAAAATTAACCGGAGTTGTTGATATTTCATTTGAATAACTGCTTATATAATTCCCATCAGCTTGGAATACAGCAGCGATCTTGTAGTAATATTCCTCCTCAAGTGTAACTCCATCATCATAATAAGCAGTTCCAGTTCTAGGTTCTGTATTTAGAAGAACATAATCTTCTCCTGCCTGTTTTCGGTAGATATTCATTCCCTCAATTGAAGGATCAAAAAAATCATTCCAGGTAATAACAATTGAGCCATCGCGTTGTAATTCGAGATCTTCCAGCACAGGAATTTGCTCAGTGAATCCATAATTTAGAACCCAATTATCAGGATCAAATTCAAATGATACCAGATCATCAGGAAGCGTATCAACGCAATAATTCAAACCATCTTCCACCCAAAAGCTTCCATTGATATCGTCATTGATCTTGTATGGAACGAACATCTGGAATGGATCTCCAGAACTTCCCTGAGAATGTACAGTAATCTTGAGTGAATCTTGAGTTTCCGACGTATAAACAACATATTGATATTGAGGTCTGCCATAATTGAGATACCACTCATCAAAGAACCAATCGAGTTCTCCACCATAAACATTTTCGGCTGCATTTTCCAATTCATGAGTTGTAATATTCCCATAGATCAATTCTGGATCCTGAAAGAAATTCTGCAGCATTGCAAAGAATTGGTCATCTCCCAACAAACCACGCAGCATGTGAACCACCCACGAACCTTTGTTGTAGATCACAATATTAAAAATGTGCCCTCCACCACCTTCTGGATCACGATACAAACATTCATCAAGTTGAGAGCCGGTATCTTCAGCTTCCATATATGCTTGCAGACCTTCAAAACCAAAAAGATGTTCTGCCCAGAGTGCTTCACTGTAGGAAGCAAAACCCTCTTTGAGCCATACATGATCCCAACCTCCAATGCTAAGTGCATCTCCAGCCCAATGATGACCCAACTCATGAGCAACTGTATATTCTGCAGCAGGATCGCTTATGTAACCTGAATCAAATGAAGTAACGGTTTGATGTTCCATTGCCAATGCGCCTAAATTTGTACAAGTTGCATGACCATATTTTTCGGTAATAAATGGATATTCTCCGTAAGTATCAGAATAAAAAGTAAGCATTTCCTCACAAAGTGAAAAGAGTGCAACACTCATATCATACTGCTCTGGATAAACGAAATTATCTACCATCATATTGGTCCCGTTATATTCCCAATTAAAAGAATAAGTCTGATAATTTGTAACTGCAAAAGAGGTAAGATATGTGCAGACAGGATATGCCTCGTGCCAGTTTGCAGTATTGGTTCCATTCCCATTATTTATAACTTCTATAAGTGTTCCGTTAGAAGCAGAAATATATTGGGAAGGATACGTAATGCTTATATCCAGCGAATCTGGTTTGTCTGCCGGAGTATCTTTGCAGGGCCACCATTTGCGCGCACCTTTTGGTGAAACCATCGTAAAAACAATTGGAACGCCAGCATGTTCCTGAAACTTCATTCCATCGTTAAGTCTGTTCTGTGGATTACCAGAATATTGCACTTCCAGTTCAATTATGTCACCAGTATTGTAGGAAGTTCCCAAATCAATTTCTATTAGGTCATCGGTATGAGTAAAACTAAGTGAAGTGCTGTTCATGATGATGTCATCTACATCCAGATCAGTTGTAAAATTAAAACTGACAAGTGACACATTATCATCCAGAATTTCCAAATGAGAAATCACAATTCCTTCTACATAATGCAGGTCAAAATCCACATCGATATCAATAGAATAATAGCGAACATCATAGCAATCCATATTTCGCATATCTTCTTGCAGGTTATCCATCCATCTTGAATAACTTTCTGCCTTCATCCTGGCTGCTTCATGTTGCTTTTGTACAATATATTCAAAATCCGGCATTTCAACTGCGGATAATGTAAGAATTAATGATAGAAATAAAAATATTAAATTTTTGCTCATTTGTTATTCTCCCTTCAAATTCATCTGTTCCCAACTTCATAAATAATTATAAATTAGGCAATAAACTTTTTTTCTTAGTTATCCATGTTACAAATGAATTATACAGATACTCTCATATGATCACATCTATGAGAAATATTGTGGGAGATAAAGAGTAAATATTAAATTAGCGTTTTACTATGTTCACTCTCCAGCTTCAATAACCTCTTTTTTACAGCCAATCCACCACCATATCCTACAAGTTCTCCGTTTGTTCCAATAATACGATGACAGGGAATGATAATCCCAATAGCATTTGCTCCATTGGCATTGGCAACTGCTCGTACTGCTTTGGTGTTGTTAATATCTTTTGCTAATTGTAAATATGTGGAGGTTGTTCCGTAAGGTACTTTCATCAAAGCTTCCCATACACTCAATTGAAAATCTGTTCCAATTGTTAAAATAGGAACATCGAATTCCGCTCTAACTCCAGCCAGATACTCGTCTAATTGCTGTTTAGTTGTTGTTAAAATTTCATCTTCCTGCTCAATAAATTCTGCATCCAATCCTTTCTTTATCCTGTTATCAACGGTTGTTCGCATTTTTCTGTATCGAAAATCCAGCAAGCATAAGCTACCATCAAAAGAGCCTAATATCATTTCCCCGATCTTTGTTTTGTAATATTGAATATTTATTTTACTCATAAGTAATTCCTACTTTTCAGCAACTTCTTTTAAAGCCTCTTTTATGTCTCCTGGTGCACTCATAATTTTTGTAAATGATCCCATCGTAAGGTCAGGAAAACTAAGTGCAATTCTAAATCTGCCGTGCAGGGCATATGCTTTGTTACCAGAAACCACCATTTCATAACAAAGATAGGCAGTATGCTTAAAATTAGCTTTATCAATTTTATTCATGACTGCTTGATCACTACCACCTTTTTGGGTTAAAGCAATACCAAATACGGTCTCTTTTTTGTTGGGAATATCTATTCGATAAACTTTGCTGACTCCACCTTTTTGTGCTTCCAATCCAGCTTCTACAATTTCAATCCCTTCTTCATAACTTTCATATTCTGCCAACTCGTATGGATCATCGAAATAAGGCATTGCCATCATATAATGATATTTGCGCAGTTTCTTAATTTTTACACCATCTTCAGATCCAAATGCTTCACCAATTCCAAAGCATTTCTCTAATTGAATATTTAATTGTTCTGTTTCTAATTCCATTCTATAAGCATTAGACCAATAAACAGGATTAGTATAGGCAATTTGTATTTTATCATCAATTTCTGTAAAAGCTACTCTCAATGCTGCACCATATGCACCGAAATCTGTTTTTGCTGCATCATTAATTAAGTTTTCATTTGTAAAAATAACAACATGTCTTCCAGCAAATGGAGAGTATTCTCCTACTATTTCAAAACCATTTTCTTCTAAAACAGCTTTTGTTTCACTCATTTTTTCTGGTATACTTCCAGCAGTATTACTAACCATAAAATATGGTTTCTCAGCAGCAAATAAACTTAAGCACGTAATTAATAAAACTGATATAAGTAATAATTTTTTCCACATTTGTTTCATATTCTCTCCCTTTTTTTAGATCTTTGTGAATGTTATCTATTTTGCTGAATCGTTTGTTAGCGTCAAATATATTTTTTTATAGAATTTCACATCCTTATTGACAATATTAAATCGGAATTATTTATAAAATCGTTTTGAAAATGTTAACAGGAGAAAATAAATGAACAAATTTTGTTGTTTTATAATATTAATATTATTTACAATTACTTTATCCGCTGATTTTACAATAGAAAAAAGTTTAATTGATACGCTAACAATTCGAGCTGATGAGAATTTAAAGAATCTACCTGAAGATGTTAGGAATGTTTATAATTCCTATTTGAGATCTTATCCTGATGGTTTAATGGCTTACTTGATCTCAACTGAAAATAGCGGAACTCTCTGGGATACAGATCCGAATAATTTATTAGAGAATTATCTAGTTTTGAAAGAGCTTTTTGCTATGGAAGATTATGAAAAATACCCTGATGAATTTGTACTCTCTTACATTGCCAAAACAACTGTCTCCCACGAAAAGTTAACAAATTATCGCAAAGTATTTTCCGATCTGGGGCTCTTGGATTATGTAATAAAATATCCTGATCTTGAAGAACGATTAAGACGGGTAACACTATGGACGAGAGAGAATATGACGTTCGTTTCTACTTCAGGAAGAACGCAGGATCCGCTTTCCGTTTTACAAAAAAGTAATATTGGAAGATGCGGTGAGATGCAGGTTTTTTATATAGCAGCGTTACGAACAATTGGAATTCCAGCACGACCAGCCTGGACACCGTGGTGGGCCCATACAGACAATAATCATGCCTGGACGGAAATGTTTATTAACGGTGAGTGGCATTATGCAGAAAACACATCTCCTACATACAATCTTGATGATGCCTGGTTCAGTGCTTCATCTCAAATGACACTTTTCATTTTAGCTCGCAGCAGCTTCCCAGATAGTACAGATGATGTAGTTTCTAAAGGGAAAAATAACAATTATGTAAATTCAACACGCTACTATCAGGATACCAGAGAGATCACATTGAATATTTTTGATGAAGAAAATAACCCGGTAAAAGATGCGAATGTTAATATTTGTGCATTCAATTTTTCAATGTTCCGTCCGCTGTTAACTTTAGAAGCTGACAGTACTGGAGTAAGCAAATTCACTGTTGGTCAAGGTGGATTTCTGGCAATTGCATTTAAGGATAACTTGTTCGATTACGTACTTGTTCCCTTTGATGAGAATTCTCTTTCTGCATCTTATGATCTTGTAATAAAAGACCAACAATGGGAAAATTCAGATTATACTCTAGAATATCCAAAAGGGAGTTCGGAAGGTAAAAAGAACCCCGAGTTTTTCACCGAGCTAAAAAAACAGGCTGAACAACAATATAATGCTCTTATCAAACAACTTGATGAAGAACCAATTCCAGATTTTGCTCCGCAGGATTCGGTTTTTGTAGAAGTGTTTAAAAAATGCAGAAATAATAAACGATCACTATTAGATTTTATTGGAGAGAATGAAAATATCCCATCTGATTTCTGGAGTAAACTTCTGCAAATAGATGTGAAATTCTTATGGGAAGCAAATACAATACAATTCCAGAACATTTTTAATACTTTCCTTCGTTT
>Ga0233442_1002742_pt1 | contig 11371 bp, 11 predicted proteins | sample SI_123_September_3_FD_182789 | JGI IMG/M metagenome (GOLD analysis project Ga0233442, IMG submission 182789) | Seawater microbial communities from Saanich Inlet, British Columbia, Canada - SI_123_September2016_150_MG | ecosystem: Environmental > Aquatic > Marine > Inlet | place: Canada: British...
AATATCATCAATAATAGGTGAAATTTACTCAGTTTTTTCAGAATATATATTTGAAAAACCTGATAAAAGTTGAAAATTTAATTGGGAATAATTTAGGCTACTTTAGAAGTGGTTTTTAGAGGTTCCCATAAGTTTTAAAGTTTTGCTAAAATACAGTTATGAAAAATAATGAAACAAATCATGATAATAACTTAGATGACAAGAGAGATAGTGTCTTTTCAAAGCCTATAGAAAAGCAGTTCGAATTTGATGCCGATGTTGCAGCAGTATTTGATGATATGTTGGCACGTTCGGTTCCTTTTTATAAAGAGAGTCAAAAACTTACTATCCGTTTTGCAGTAAATGCCCTTCAAAATGGTGATTGCGTTTATGATTTAGGGTGTTCAACTGCAAGTATGCTTTTAGAAATGGAACGAGAAATAGCTAAAAAAAATGCACTGACTGATGTTCGATTAATAGGACTTGATACTTCTGATGCTATGCTACATCATGCATCAAAAAAAATAGATATTTATAACTCTAAAGTAGATGTTCTTAATCAGGATATTATGGAGTGTTCTTACCAAAAGTCTAAAGTAATGATTAGTAACTATACTTTACAATTTGTACGCCCCTTAGGACGTGAAAAATTAGTTCAAAAAATTTACGATGCACTTGATGATGAGGGTATATTCATTTTTAGTGAAAAGGTAGTAAGTGAAGATGTCACATTAAATAAAGAGTTAATTGATTGCTATTACGATTTTAAAAAAGAGCAGGGTTACAGTGCGTATGAAATTATGCAAAAACGTGAAGCGTTGGAAAATGTGTTAATTCCTTATACTCAAGATGAAAATATTAAGATGGCACTCAGTAGTGGATTTAAGCATTGCGAAGTTTTATTTAAGTGGTCAAACTTTGCTACATTTATTGCAAAAAAGTAGAATAAAATAAGCAGGCGTATTACCAAACATTTTTATCACGTTCTTCTGCTTCAAAAAGTTCAGCAGTTTTAGAAGGAAGTTGTTTCACCGTCTCAAACTCTAAAATTTCATTTTCATCACATACTTTGTGGTATTTTCCCTGAATATCGTAATACTCTTTACAGTGATTGTTATATTTTAGTGAAATTCCGCGCTGATTAACACAGCCTAAAAAAAGTGTTGAGAGTAAAATAATTGTAAAAAGTTTCATAAAAACAGTGTACCTAAAAATAGAAATAAAAGGCAATGAATGCAAACTAAAGTTATAGAGATATTTAAAACATTATCAAAAATTCCAAGATGCTCTTTTCATGCAGATAAGATGTATGAGTATTTACAAAGTGAAGCTAAAAGCTATGGATATACAGTAGAAGTAGATAGTGCAAAAAATATTTTATGTTCTAAAAAAGGTTCTAAAATAACACTTCAAGCACACTACGATATGGTTTGTATTGGAGAGGCACCCATTCTTGAATTATATGAAGAGATAGAAAATGAAAAAACATGGTTAAAAGCTAAAAATTCTACATTAGGTGCAGACAATGGTATCGCTATTGCAATGATGGTGTTACTGATGCAAGAGGGTGAAGCTGTTGATGTACTGTTTACTTCTGATGAAGAGGTAGGATTAATTGGAGCACGAGAGTTAGCGCTCGAACTTAAAAAGAACCTTCTACTTAATCTTGATAGTGAAGAAGAAGCTATCGTAACTTTAGGCTGTGCGGGTGGTGTTGATGTTAAAGTCAATTTTCCTATAACACGAACATCTAAAATTGGAAAGAGTAAAACTATCTCTTATCATGATGAAAAATATTTGGGTGGTCATTCCGGTGTTGATATCCATTTAGATATTCCCAATGTACTAAAAGATGTTGCAATGAAACACCAAAATAGTGAGCTAGTTAACATCAGTGGTGGTGAGCGACGTAACTCTATTGCAAAAAGAGCTGAGGTTGAGATTTATCATGATACTAATAGTAACGACAACAAGGAACAAATTGACGTTATTACTCAATCAAAAGTAATTTTTGAGATGATTAATGGCTATAAACATGGTGTTTACAGTTTTAACAGTGAGCTTAATATTGTTCAAACCAGTGCTAATCTTGCTATGGTAAAAAGTTATCATGATAGCGTTGATATTGATATAACTATTCGTTCAATGGATAATGAAGAACTTGTACATCTTTTAGATGAAACAATTCACTATTTTGAAAACTTTGGTGCGGTGGTGACTTCAGAAGGGTTTTATTCACCATGGACTCCTAAAGAGAATATTTTAACTAAACTAGTTTTTGACGCTTCAGAAGAAGTTTTTGGAAGTAAAACAGCATTAGGCGCTATTCATGCAGGTTTAGAGTGTGGAATTTTAGGAGAAAAAATGCCTAATTTATTAATGGCATCTATTGGACCTGATATTGTCTACCCCCACTCAACACGTGAAGCGGTAGATATTAATTCGGTTGAACGTGTTTTTGAAGTGGTTAAAAAAGTTTTAAAAAAACTCTAAAAGCATATTCAATGGTTATTAGCGTGCTTTAAAACTTTTCGTTGTTTTACACATATCTTTTAAAAAACACTCTGTATCACATTTAGGACTTTGTGCGGTACAGATATAGCGACCAAATAGAACCATACCTTGATGTAAAGCATGAAGATTATTTTTGAATTTTCGGACTAGCGTGGCTTCGGTTTTAAGTGCAGTTTCATCGTCACTTAAACCAAGTCTATGGGCTACTCGAAAAACATGAGTATCAACAGCCATCAAGTTGGCTCCGGTATATTCAATTAAAACAACATTTGCAGTTTTTTGCCCCACACCTGCTAGGGTTATTAACTCTTTGGCGTCGAGTGGAATTTCTCCTTCATATACTTCAATAACACGCTGTGCCATTTTAATAATGTTTTTGGCTTTATTATTAAAAAAAGAACAGCTATTAATGATTTTTTTTACCTCTTCCACATCAGCAACGGCAAGTGCTTCAACATTCGGGTACTTTTCAAATAGAGGAGGGGTTAAAATATTTACTCTTTTATCGGTACATTGTGCGGATAGAGCAACGGCAATAACAAGTTCATAAGCATTAGTGTAAGTAAGTTCTGTAACTGCTTCATCATAACGTTCTATAAAACGTTCATGGATAATTGCAATCTCTTTTTTTGTAGCTTTTTTCATATTTTAATTATAGCATTTAATATCTATTAGTATATCTTCATTAAAATTTCTATATTAAAAATATAGGAAGATATTTATGAAAACAAATTTTAAAGCGGTTGCGCTCACATTATTATTAAGTTCACTCTCTTATGGTGCTACAGTTGCTACAGTTAATGGAGTTAAAATTAACTCTGATGAAGTAGATCAAGTACTGATGCAAGGGACTCAAGGACGTTTTAATGAGCTACCTGCAGAAAAGCAAAATGAACTTCGTAAGAATGTTGTAGAAGGTATGATTACTCAAGAACTTGTTTTTGCCGATGCTAAAAAAGAAGGCGTTATGAATTCTTCTGAATACAAAATAGAACTTGAAAATGTTTTACAAAGAGTAAAAAAGCAATTGGCTGCAAAAGTTTGGGAAAAAAAGCAATTTGATAAAATTGATTTAGCCGAAAATGATATTAAATCATACTACAAAAATAATAGTGAAGAATTTATGGAAAAAGAGCAAGTTCATGCTCGTCATATTTTAGTAAAAACTGAAGATGAAGCAAAAACTATTATTGCAGAGTTAAAAAGCTTAAGTGGAGATGCTTTACAAGAGAAATTTATTGAATTAGCTAAAACTAAATCTACTGGTCCTAGTGGTCCTAAAGGTGGAGATTTAGGTTCATTTGCTCAAGGTCAAATGGTACCAGTATTTAACAATGCTGTTTTTAATATGAAAGTGGGGACAATTACGATGACTCCTGTTGTTAGTCAATTTGGATCTCATGTTATCTATTTAGAAGATAAAACTGAAGGTACAACATTATCGTATGAAGAAGTTAAAAAATTTATTGAGCAAAAACTGAAAATGGAAAAATTTAAGTCTGTTATGGAGACTAAAATGTCAGCACTTAAAGGTTCTGCAAAAATCACTTACGGTCACTAATTAATTTTATTACATCTTCCTTCGAGAGTTGACTCTTTTAAGTTTGACTCTCAAAAAATTTACATTAAAAGAGATGATTGTATTCATCCTCTTTTAAGTGGAAATAAATTTAGAAAACTCTCTTTTTTATACCATACTCCAAAAGAAAAATATAGTAAAATCATCTCCTATGGTGGTTCACAATCTAATGCCATGCTTTCTATTGCTGCACTCTGTCATGATAAAAAGTGGGAGTTTGAATACTACACAAAAACAATTTCTTCTCAGGTTAAAGAACAACAATGTCAAAGTAACTATAGTAAAGCAATAGAATTAGGAATGACGTGTATTGAAATTGAGCATACTAAGTACCATGAACGAATAGAAGCATTACATTTAAACTTTGATGCATCTATGTTAACATTAGCTCAAGGTGGAGCTAATATCAATGCTGAAGAGGGTATTAAAGTGTTAGCTACGGAAATAAAAGAGTGGCAATATTTCAATAGTATTGAAAACCTCAAAGTAGTGACGCCATCGGGTACGGGAACAACAGCCTATTTTTTAGCAAAAAATTTAGAGTGTGAGGTGTATACCATCGCTTGTGTCGGTAATGAAATGTATTTGAAAGAACAAATCTCAAGTTTAGGTGAATACCCTAGTAATTTGACTTTTCTTACAACACAAAAAAGATATCATTTTGCGAAGCTTTATAAAGAATTTTACGAAATCTATCATGATATAAAAAAAGCAGGAGAAGGAATTGATTTAGAGATTGATTTACTTTATGCACCAAAGATGTTTTTAGCATTGAAAGAAAACGGTATAAAAGGTGATATCTTATATATTCATAGTGGAGGTTTAATAGGGAATGAAAGTATGGTTCAGCGGTACGAGCATAAAAAAAAGCTCGCACGACACTAGAAATTATGTAGAAAATTTTAGTTTTCTAAAAGATGTCCAACAAATTTACTCATGTTATCTAAAATTTCTCCACCTCTACGATAGGAAAGACCACACGCTTCATAAGCAAAGAAAACACCTGCTTGGTATTTATTTCCCTCACTATCTTTTACAAAATCAACATATTCTTGATAGATTGGCTTGTAGTTTCCATAGGGTCCCTCTTCACTTGCAATAGTTTTTCCATCAACAACAATTTTTGTGTTTGCACCTTCTCGACCAAACATACGTTTTTCAACATAATTACCGTCGATAGGTTCAAATGATGTTTTTAAAAGATAAGGCGAATCTGGAAATAGATCACACATTATTTTCATTAGACCTTTAGATTGAAAAATTAATGTGTATGCCGGATTTAAAATAATGGCTTTTTGATTTTGCATCAAAGTGTTTAACATGGTTGCAAGTTCAGGCTCATCAATACCAATATCTTCCCATGGGTAAAGTTTGAACCAATATTCGTAATCAACATTATCAGTATCAAAAATACCATCTTCGTTGAACTGTGTATTTTGTAAAAATTCAAAGCCTGTTACAAAACCTGCATCATGAGCAATTTGTTGAAGAAGTTTTGTTGTTGCTTCCTCCTCATCATGACCTTCTATTGATGAAAACAAAATTTTATAATTATCATAACGCTCTTCAAAAAGTTCAACATCATCAAATAGTGTAATTAAGCGTTTAAAGTTATCAGAAATACCTTCATATACATTATTGAATTGAGACTCTTCATTTAAGTTGTTGTGTTTAAGAAGTGCCCATTGTAAAATGGCAGTTTCAAAAAGTCCGGTGGGTGTATCAGCATTAAATTCAATAAGTTTGATAGCCTGTCCATCAATTCCACCGGCTAAATCAAAACGTCCATAAATATGCCAATGCACATCATTTTCCCATGATTTTTTAATAGTGTCAACTAAATTAAATGGAATTCCTAAATCAAAAAAGAGGTCATTTTCAATAACATGCTCTGCTGCTTCAACATACATATCATATATTGTATTAGCCGCTTCATAATAATCTTCGGCTTCTGTGTGCGTTACTTTAACTAACGCATCACTAACATATTTTGAACCATCAGTATCGGTGTGCCATGTAAAGCCTAATTCTTCTAAGGCATCATCTGTTATGGCATTTAATTGTTGTAATTTAACCATGCTTTCTAACCACCAAAACGTGATGAAGAGGTTGAAGATGATTTTTGTTTACTACCACCAAAAAAGCTTTTTTTACCACTGCCACCACTTTTACCCGATGTTCGAGCCTTATGTGTTGCAGAACGATTAACCGTATTACTATGCTTAGAGAAGTTTTTATTATTCATCAATGCGTTACCAATCATATTACCCATAAGTGAACCTGCTGCAACTGCTAAGATAGTTCCTGCTAGTCCCATGCCTGCTCCACCTGGTGCTTCATTCAATTCTGAAGTTCCATTTTGCATTTTTTGATACTCTTGTTCAGCAAGCATTTTCATCTCTTGTTCAGACATGAAACGTTCCGTCATACGGCCATCAGCATCGTATTCACGTAGAATAGCGCGTGTAGGTCCTTCTGTAGGAGTCTCTTCAACAACAATATATTTACCGTTAGTTTGTTGTTCAATGACTAAAAATTTATTTTTAGCCTCTGCTTCTTGTTGTCCTGAACATCCTGTTAGTGTGGTCATTGCCGTTGCACCCATGGTTCCTATAAAAGTAGCATAACCTAATGCTTTAATGTGTTTTTTAAAGTCTCTATTTTTAATGTTAGTAGTTTTTTTCAAAGTTTTCCTTTTTAATTATGTCAGTTTTTTCAAGTTCAAATAATTTTTTTGTCTCTTTATCATAAAACAGAACCGTACTACGACCTTCAAAGTAGATGTTACCTCTATAGGTGTAACGGCTATCTTCTAAAACAATATTATCTTGAACTAAAATTGTTTTACCCAGCCAAAATCCAAAGGAACTAATAAAAGTACTTGCAATACTTATAAGTACCAATATACTCATAACAATAGGCATAAGAATTTTTGGCTTTTTAAGAAAAAGTATCATGACAGTTAAGATAACAGTTGAAGGTAGTAAAATATAATAACTCTGATTATCCCAAAAAAATGGATTGAAAAATTCAGGTACTTTATAAAAATCTAGATAATGAAATTGCATTCCTAAAAAGATAAAAAAATCAATTATCATGATAACAAAGAGTGAGGTTAGAAGTGCTTGAATAAGTTTAATCATTATCGTAACCTTTTAATGGTTTTAGCACGTAATTTATATATTTTTGAAGGTATACTCTCAAAAAGTCCTTGTGCATCTTCAATAATTATATCACTAACAGAGTGACAAAATAATTTATTATAAGAGGAAGATTTTTTATTAGCAGAAGTAGAGTAAAACCAGTTAAGTTTATTTATGATAGTTGAATGTACCATTGGTTTTGAAATTCTAATAGCAAAGTTATTAATAACAAAGGTTGTCTTTTTTTCTCGACGAACTCTATTTTTAAAATGATTTGGAACACGTGCAGGACTCTTTATATATGAATCTAGCGAATTAAAAAGGCGTAAAAATGGTTTTTTTTCATCACGTAATTTAATAATGGAAAGTTTATGTGAATTTTGAGAGGCCAAACCAACAGTAGTGTCGGTTTGGAAAAGATAAACATCATCAGACTTTATCATGATAGTAATTAGTCTTCTAAGTAGTCTTGTATCGCTTGAGGCGTATTCCAAGAGTTGTCACCCATTTTTTCTAAGGCATCAATGGTTGCACGTGCTGCAGAAAGAGTTGTGAAATACGGAATACTTTTACGAAGCACAATTTGACGAATTACAGTAGCGTCACCTTTTGCAGTATGATTATCTGAGGTGTTAATTGCCATAGCAATTTCATCATTTTTCATTACATCTTCAATATTTGGACGACCTTCAGAAATTTTAAGAACCTCTTTACATGCAATACCTGCCGCTTCAATCATTTTTTGAGTTCCACGAGTTGCAATTAGGTCAAAACCATTATCAGTTAACCCTTTTGCAATTTCAACAGCGTGTTGCTTATCTGCATCAACAAAAGATAAAAAACAGGTACCTGACGTTGGAATAATATTTCCAGCAGCCATTTGAGATTTTGCGAAACTAACACCAAAAGATTTACTAATCCCCATAACTTCACCCGTTGATTTCATCTCTGGAGAAAGTACCAAGTCTGCACCATACAGTTTGTTAAATGGAAATACTGCTTCTTTAAGTGAAACATGATTTTTAAGACGCGGTTTTAAGAGACCATTTTCTTCCATTACAACATTGTAACGGTCATAAAATTCAAGAGCATTTCTAAGAGGATCACCCATCATAACACGAGTTGCTACTTTTGCTAATGGCATACCTGTCGCTTTTGAAACAAAAGGAACGGTACGTGATGCACGAGGATTGACTTCAATTAAATAGACTTCATTTTTGTAAATTGCATATTGAACATTCATAAGACCAATAACACCTAATCCAAGTGCGATAGTCTTAGTTTGTTGCTCTACTTGTTCTTGAATCTCTTTTGAAAGATTCATTGGAGGTAATGAACACGCACTATCACCTGAATGAATTCCTGCTTCTTCAATATGTTGCATCACTGAACCAATATAAACATCCGTTCCATCACAAATACAATCAACATCAAGCTCAATTGCTTGGTCTAAAAATTTGTCAACTAAAACAGGCGCATCATTACTTACTGAAACAGCTTCTTTCATATAAGTACGAAGTTCAGCTTCTGAGTAAACAATACGCATTGCACGACCACCAAGAACAAAAGAAGGGCGTACAAGTACAGGGTAGGTAAGTTCTTCAGCAATTTTTACGGCTTGTTCTGTATTCGTTGCAAGACCATTTGCAGGTTGTTTTAAACCAAACTCATTAACGAAGTTTGAAAATTGTTCTCTATCTTCTGCTAAGTCAATAACTTTAGCTGGAGTTCCTGCAATTTGTGCACCAATAGCAGTTAATGGATTAGCAAGTTTAAGTGGAGTTTGTCCTCCAAAGTGAACAATAATTCCATTAGGTTGTTCGTTCTCAATCACTTCACGTACATGTTCAAAGTCAATTGGCTCGAAGTATAAAACATCTGAAGTGTCATAATCTGTTGATACTGTTTCAGGGTTACAGTTATACATAATAGTTTCAATGCCCATCTCTTTTAAAGCAAATGCCGCATGAACACAACAGTAATCAAACTCAATACCTTGACCAATTCTGTTTGGTCCACCACCTAAAATAAGAACTTTTTTCCTATCTGATTGACGAGGTTTAACATCTGGAAGTTTAGTAATATTTGTCGTAGAATATAGATACGGAGTTAATGCTTCAAATTCTGCCGCACAGGTATCAACTTCATTATATTCGTGAGAGATATCTAAACGCTTACGAGCATTATAAACATCATTTTCACTTAAATTTGCTTTTGAATTGCGGTTAATTAGTGTCGCTAAACGCGCATCTGAAAAACCATCTGTTTTGGCTTTACGAAGTATAGCCTCATTGTTTAAAATGTCTAAATCAACCGTTGCCTCGAAAGCAATAAGTTCTTCTAGTTGATATAAAAACCAGTGGTCAATTTTACATAAATCAAAAAGATCTTCTACAGTTAGCCCTCGTCTAAAGCCTTCTGCTACGTACAACATTCTATCTGCATTTGGACGACGGATTTCATGTTTAATAAAGTCCATGTCCCTCTCCATACAATCAAAACCTGTTAAACCTGTCTCAAGTGAACAAAGTGCTTTTTGCATAGACTCTTTAAAAGTACGACCAATTGCCATAACTTCACCAACAGACTTCATACCTGTTGAAAGCGTACTGTCTGCTTCTGGAAATTTTTCAAATGTAAAACGTGGAATTTTAGTAACAACATAATCAATTACTGGTTCAAATGATGCTGGAGTTCCCGTGATATCATTAGTAATTTCATCTAAAGTATATCCAACAGCTAAAAGTGTTGCCACTTTTGCAATTGGGTAACCTGTTGCCTTTGAAGCAAGTGCAGATGAACGAGAAACACGAGGATTCATCTCAATAACAATCATACGTCCTGTTTTAGGGTCAACTGAAAATTGGACATTACTTCCACCAGTATCAACACCAATTTCACGTAAAATATCAAAAGAAGCATCACGCATTCTTTGGTACTCTTTATCTGTAAGTGTAAGTGCAGGAGCTACGGTAATACTATCACCCGTGTGAACGCCCATTGGATCAAAATTCTCAATCGCACAGATAATAATACAGTTATCCGCAGAATCACGAATAACTTCCATCTCGTACTCTTTCCATCCAAGAAGAGATTCTTCTACAAGAATTTGAGTAACAGGAGATTGGTCGAGTCCACGTGCAGCAAGTTCTTTATATTCATCAATATTATAAGCCACACCAGAGCCACCACCCGCAAGAGTAAAAGAAGCACGAATAATCATTGGAAAACCAATTTCATCAGCAGCAGCTAATGCTTCATCCATGTTATGTGCATAACGTGAGTTTGGAAGGTCCATTCCAAGTTTTATCATCGCATCTTTAAATGCTAAACGGTCTTCACCTTTATGAATAGCTTCCGGTTTTGCACCTAAAAACTCAATGCCTTCAAGCATCCCTTTTTCGTGCATACTCATCGCAACATTTAATGCTGTTTGTCCACCCATAGTTGGAAGAACGGCATCAACATTTTCTTTTTTGATGATTTCAGCAATGATATCTTCTTTAATTGGTTCAATATAAGTACGATCAGCAAATTCAGGATCTGTCATAATTGTTGCTGGATTTGAGTTAATTAAAACTACACGGTAGCCAAGCTCTTTTAGCGTTTTTACCGCTTGAGTTCCAGAGTAATCAAATTCACAAGCTTGACCAATAACAATTGGACCTGAACCTATTAGTAATATCGTTTTTATATCTTCGCGTTTTGGCATGTTTTATATTCCTAGTCAAAATTAATATCATTGTAAAAAATCTATAGATTATAGCGGATGGGCACTTAAGAAGTGATAATAAAGATAAAGTTTTTAAATTATTGTTCTTTTCTCATAGGATGTTCGCTGCTAGATTTTACTTCTACAAAATTTTTGAGCTGGATTCGCGCTTCATGTGGAATACAAAGCATATTTACTGATACTAAGTTCTTGAAAATATTTTCGTGAATGTTATTTATATTATTAGGATTGAAAAGTGGTGGAAGATGCCAAAAAATTTTGTAACCTAAAGAGAAAATAAGTTCAATAAGCTCTTGAGATTTTTCAATTCTATCATTTTCACAATAGAGAATGGGTTTGTATTTTTGTATAGATGCTTTTGCTCCTAAAATAGTCTCAATTTCCATTCCTTCAACATCAATTTTAAAGAGATTAAATTTTTTT
>Ga0233442_1002745_pt1 | contig 11365 bp, 7 predicted proteins | sample SI_123_September_3_FD_182789 | JGI IMG/M metagenome (GOLD analysis project Ga0233442, IMG submission 182789) | Seawater microbial communities from Saanich Inlet, British Columbia, Canada - SI_123_September2016_150_MG | ecosystem: Environmental > Aquatic > Marine > Inlet | place: Canada: British...
TTTATAAACAATGATTGCATCAGAGTTTTTAGCTCGAACTTGCTTGAGTAATGACAGGTTGGTCATAGAATTTGCACCTAACTTTATAGAGGCGTCATCCTCAACCTGCCCCACTACTAAAATTGATTTCTTTCCATTAGGAATATTGATAGATACATCAATAGTATTGTTATATTTTGAAATACCAGAATTAACAATTGCCTTTATTAGTTGAGTGGCTTCATTAATAATATGAAAATCAAATTGAGTAAAGTTTAATATCTCCTCTAATCTACTTGGTTGAGTTGGATCAAAATAAATACCCACATCATCGAATGCCAAAGAATATGGGCGCGTTAAATCTGATCCAAGCCCAATAGAACGAATAAAGCCATCTTCTACTCTAGTAATTTTTATATTATTATCTTGGGCAAACTTTTCAATTTCTGGATGCTTACCCGCACCCCAACTATAGACTTCACAATTTTTATCCATCCCTTTACGAATGGCTAGATTAATGTTTGATGAGAATATTGAATTAATAAAATTCACATTTTTCTTGTTAAATTGTTTTAGGAATGGCGCAACAAATCCATGCTTCCATCTCGAGAATCCAAATAAATAAATCTTCTTGTTTGATCTCCTTTCAATATCTCGATACCTAACAATGGTTTTGATCGTATCAATAATATCACTTGGTTTTTGAGTGTATGGGTTGAAGTACTTAGCATACAAAATATAGCTCGCTGCAAATACCTCCTCAACATTTAGCTTGCGTTTGCGCCTCTCGCACTTAACCCTGTCATCTGTTAAACCCCATCCTGCATAAAACGGCATGCCAAAACATACGCACTCACACCCCACTATTAACGCCTCAAAGCCCATCTGAGAGGTTTTGGTATACACTTTAGAAAAGTGTTTTAAAAGTGAAATAGGATTGACATCATCGCTAATGATTTTGCATTTTGTTTTAACTAATTCAATATCTATATCTGAATTCTTTCTGCCATTTAGCACATCAGGATGAACTTTTAAATAAATCTCAGCGTTAGGATTTTCCTGGGTTGCAGCATCAATTATTTCATTAGTATTAAACCGCTCTGCCAATCCATATTCAAGAGATAAATCCCCTTTGGTTTGGGCAATAATTAATATTTTATTACTTGTAGCATTTGAAAAATAACCATCATCAATATTGAGCGCATGATTGTATTTACTGACTTGACATTTCTTAATTAACTCAATAGCTGAGACTGTTGTTTTTAGCAAAGCAGCATCAGATGTGAAATCATAATTATTTAATAAACTCTCAAGTTTTGACGGAACGATTGCATCATAATAAATGCCAATATCATCCTCTACAATTGAGAAGGACTCTGAACCTCCAAGATTAATTGAACGAATAAATCCATCCTCTTGCAATAAAAATTTACTATCAATTAATTTAGATAGAAAAATCGCTCTTTTCCCGGATAATTTTCTACCCCACCCCGCAAAAAATCTATTTGTAAATATTTGTTTTATATTTTTTAAATAGATTTTAAACCTAGTAAATATCATTGATAATTTTATTTTTGAATTTATTTCAAAAAATTAAAATAAAGCTCTAAACATTCCTTTTAGAATGCTGTAGTTGACTTGCATTTCTTTACCCATCTTCGATGATCCATTTTCCCTATCTTTGACAGAAATAGGAAATTGCACAAAATTATTTCCACCTTTAACTGAACATATTGCAAGACCTGTGCCAATAGTCTGTTTTTTCATAATATATCCATAAGCACTATATATGTCTATGTGGAAAGCTTTTAGTCCACATAAAATATCCTCTATTCCATAAATCCTCTTAGCAATAAAGCCATATATATGCTCAGAAAATCTAGCTTTTCTGTCTCGATATGTTAAAACAATTTTAACATCGCCAGATTCAATAATAGATATTGCATTCATTACATAAGCAGGATCATGCTGCCCATCAGCATCCATCGTTACCACTATTTTTTTACCCATTCTATGTGCTTTATCAATTCCAGATAACAGTGCTGCATCATATCCTTTGTTACTAGAATGATTAACAACTATCGCGCCAGCGCTTTTAGATATCTCTTCAGTATTGTCGGATGATCCATCATTTACAACAATAACAGTTCCAAGACTTTTGACACTTTCTATAATCTTGCCAATAGTGTTAGCCTCATTTAAAGCCGGAATTACTATGGCTGCATGCGATTCACTCATAATTCAAAATCTTTTATGTAAATAGTCTCGCCAAAAGATTTACCACATCTAAGCGTTCTTCCAATAACCTTATCTAACTGATACGGTAAGAACGCCCCTTTTAATTGCGGTCTAAGAGGGGTTAAGTCATCTTTTGTAATTATATGGCCAGCGCTTAATTCATTTGATGCGCATATTCCACGTCTTTGCAATATAACAGTATCAGACTCATTGGACTCTATACGCTTAACCCCATCCCCCATAGCGGCGTTTAACTCTTCTATATCAATATATGGAGATATTGCTTTCAGTCTATCTTCATATGACCAATTTGTCTTTATTAGTTTCTCAACATTTCGAATGCTATCAACCATCTTTCTCCAGGTTTTTGGATTCATTGAAAAACCGTGATCGGGCCCAGGTAGTGAATTATCGAGAGTGTAATGCTTTTCTATTATCCTCGCATCAAATAATCCTACAGCGGCTACCGCTGTTGTTTGTCCAATAGTATGATCGGATAGGCCCAACACAATATCTGGGAACTCCCTAGCATATAAGCCCAATACCTTTAGATTAATTGACTCCATGCGGGACAATGCAACATCCCTTTGTTCGTCTGGTTGGGCTGTATAATTAGTATTGCACTGCAATAGGGCAAACTTTGAGGTATTGTTAGTCGCCACTTTAACCGCCATACGCACATCATCAATAGTAGAAGCGCCTGTGGCTAGAATAACCGGTTTATTTGTTTTTGCCATTTGGACAATTGCATCATGCCAAGTTATATCTCCACTACCGATTTTCCATGCAGATACATACTGTGAAACTGAATCAATAATTTCAGGCGAATATGGGGATGTAAGATAATGCACTCCAGCTTTTTCACAAGTGTCTTTCATCTCTTCAGACCACTCCAAAGGTAACTCAGCATCTTTATACGTATCATAGACAGATTTTTTCCACTTCGATTGGTGTGATTTTGAACCCTTTAATGATTTAAAGCCATGATCTGAAACTATAGTTCTAGCGTGAAAGTTTTGAAATTTAGCGGCATCAGCTCCTGCTTCAGCACAACTATAAATAAGCTCCTTTGCTTTTTGTATATCGCCATCATGATTAGCTGCTATATCAGCAATAAAATATGTATCACTATTTATGCCGATATTCTTATTTAGAATCTTAAAGTTATTCATAATTTTTTAATTTCTTCCTTTATTGTTGGTAGAGATTGAGAAAGTACTTTCTCAATCTTTGAAATATTCAACGAAAGGTCTAATGAGCGACCAACTCTATTTAAAACATTCACTGAACTAGCCTCTTCCGAGGATTCGGTGGATAAGCTAAAGTGATCAGCAATAGCTAATGCAAAATTAGATTTACTTATGGAGTCACCACTTCCAAGATTATAAGTTCCTATTATATTTCTCGATATCATTTTTCTTGTTATTTCAGCTATTGTGGACATATGTAACGGAGAAAAAATAGAATCTGTATACAATTTTACATGTCTGTTGCTACGAAAAGACTCTTCGAAAAAATCACTAAGGCTTTTTCGCCCCTTGGTTTTTGACCTTCCAAAAAGGTTTATTCGCAAGATTAATGTATTGTCATGCAATTTTGCTGCTTTCTCGCCTGATAATTTTGTTTTACCATATACATTTATTGGTCCTGTATCTTTCTCATTATGGGGTCCACTTGTATTCGGATATACTTGATCTGTAGATATCTGTATAAACTTCGTATGCTTTGATATGCATTGCACTATATTAGACGGAATATTGGTATTTATGTTTTGAGCAATTCCAGGGTTACTCTCACATCCATCAACATCTGTATAACCTGCAAGGTTAACAACAATATCAGGCTCTATCTTTTTAATTAAAGATCTAACATTATCTAAAATAGTAAAGTCAGCTTGGTTACTGCCTTTTGAAAATCCATATGCAAAAACTTGCCCCTCTTTACAGAACTGCTCAATAAAATAAGGCCCAAGCAAGCCTGTAGAACCAACAATTAATATTTTCTTATCCATCTTATTATTTGAGCCCTTGCACCGAGTGCTTGTTATCATATCTTTTTATCAACTCTTTCTTTATTCCGTCAACCAAAGATTTTTTATCACCACATACTCCATTGTCAATTATTCTTACACTGTCATACCATACATCAGATTTTTTTTCATCAACCTTTCTCCAGTGCGTTTCTCCATGATTTGAGAATAGCAATCCACTTGTACCAATACTACCCGCTAGTTCAATAACTGCAGTTAAAGGCGATACAACAACATCCAGACATTTCATTAAACTAGCTACTCCGTCAAAGTCATTCATTTGATCCAAGTCTGGAAAGTCAATAATAGTTTTGTTGTATTTCTTTCTAATTGCTCTCAACTCATGAGAGCATTCATCGTACTGCAAATTAACAAAAACAATATTAGGTATATCAAAAACTGGGATCAGATCATCTATAGTTAAATAATGAATGTTCCTGGTAGCATTAGTTAGAGAACTCCTCCATGACAGGCCAACTAAAAATACATCTTCCGGTAATTTCTTTCTAAAAAAATCGACTCTATTATTATCAACAATCAAATGTGGATCCTTACCTCTAAAATCAGAATATTTCTTTCTAAAATTATGCAGCAATTCTGTTGTTAATTTAATCTGATCTGCGTTCATAACATGATCCAATGTTTTGTTATCTAAAAAATTACAGGTATCTGTACTTGGCAATTTGTTATAGAGTGTAGGTGGGCATTCTTTTGTAAAAAATCTTGAACGCTCCACGGGAATAAAATTTATTTCAGGAAACGAGCGAGAAAACAACCCGTGCAATCTATGATCACAAGTCATTTTGTAATTATCATGCCCAATAGAGTTGTGTATCTCTCTATACATTGATGCAAATCTCATTTCCTCTGATGGGCCGGAGTTAAATATAAGCAACACATTATTAAAGTTACGAAAATGGTGTTCTTTTCGATATTTATCATTACCAAAAAGTTTTATTAATTTAAGCATTGAATCTGATTCAGTAAAGCATTTAAAACCCTCCTCTATCATTTTTGCGCCAAAATAAATTGGCATAATGTGTCCCTCATAAGTAAGGTCTATACTTTTGTCTAATGCTTCATTAACAACACGGATAGCTTTATCAAACTGTGCTGTTGCTCTCAATAATCTCAAATACTCAGTATAGTTAGTGTGTGTCGCTCTATTGTCAATTAATTTCAATAGGATTTCTTCTGCTTCAGAATGCTTACCCAATGACGATAAAATTTCAGCATATCGAACAAATATCTTATCGGACTTATTACCATCTTCGATTAATAATTCTATAGTATGAAGCGCTTTCTCTGGGTAACCCCTTTCTATATATGAAACAACTTTGTGCATGTCTCTTTTGCCATACAAATTAAGCATAGCTGAGAATAATTCCCAGTGCTCATTAGAAGAAAAATATGTCTTTAGTCTGGCCCAATTTCTATTAATTCTATCAGGGTTCAGTGCCAATTCCAAAGCAAATAATTGCGTTATGTACTGAGATGATTTTTTTGAACTGTCGAAGTTAAAGCTTTCTACTTCTATGTGTATACCCGCTCTATTGTGTCCATAAAGATTTGTGACCTTAATTAAACGTCCAAGTGATCCGGCTGATTCTATATCTCCTGACAAGCTAGCAGCATTAGCCAATCTAACAAAAATTATTGAATTAAAATTATTGATCAATAAAAGTTTTTTTGCTATTTCAATTACACCTTTGTAATCATAATTATCTCTATAAGAGTCTAATAGTTTATAAAGGACTTCTACTTTTTCTTTCGCCGCTATTATCTTTTCTTCCTCAGGTGTTTCTTCTTTCTTGCGCTTGTCTTTTTCTGTATTGACATTAATGAAAATCTTCTCACCATTTGTTGACATAGAAGTATCATCATTACTTAAGTAATTGACTTCATTCAAGTATTCTTCTGATAGAGAGATAGCATCATCACCTAAATTATTTTCACTAAACAACCAATTTAAATGTTTATAAACATAGGGTCCTGGATAATATTCCATCAGGTCTATTAAAAATGAATTGAGCACCTCACTATTGACATGTTCACGAACTCTTTCAATAAACTTGTCTCTGGACTTATTAAAATTAACCGTGCCTGCTACAAAGTATAGTATTGCAATCTCAAAATAAACTCCTGTATTTTTATTAAATAACTTGTCAATCCTAATAGCTTCAACAACACTTAACTCCTCAGACGCGGTTAATTCAATATTATTAATCAAAGCTTGGGGCCAAAATTCACTTGCCGCAATCGTTAGCAGAGGTCTTTGTCTTTTTTCTTTGAAAATATAAGGTGCTATCTCGCTAATAGCCTTCACCACAGAATGATTAAAAATTTTATCTTTAAACTCTCTACTCTTCTTTTTGAACACATCTGAAAAAAACTTATTGCCTGTAGATACAAATATCGAGCTCGTGTCTTCAAATGCATCAAATGTAGCAATATATTGATCTGCTTTAATTTTATTGCAAGCAGCGCACAAACCAACAAAACTATTATCTAAATCAGCCAAATATCTTGGATATTTTAAAAAGACTCCTGCAAATAGTTCTTCTAGAGTCAAGACCCTATTTCTTCTTTTGTAGGTTAGCCTGTCATCAGTCAACCCCCAACCCGCATAAAATGCATAACCCAAAACAGTCACTTTTTTACCCCTGATTAGGGCATCTAAACCAGATAAAGAATTGACTACATACACATGATCTATATGCTCTAAAAATTCTACGATAGGCTGATCAGGAGGAACAACTTCTGCAGTATATTTAATCCTATTGGTCTTAAACTTGTTCTTTTGATAGCCTTTGTATACTTCTGGATGTGGTCTAAAATAAATATCAGCATCAGGATTTTCCATCCTTGCTAGCTCTACAATCTCTTCGCTTGTCCACTTGTTTGGATTGCCATATTTCATGGCCATATCTTTGTTTACCTGCCCAAGGACTGCAACTTGCTTCTTACCTTGTACATATAATTTTTTTTCATTACTTGTAGTGGGAAGGTTGTACTTAGATAATCCATAATCTAACAACATATTTAATGATTTCTTTGCAGAAATCAACAAGCCATTGTCACTTTTAAAATTAAATTTATTTAATATATCTTCTAAATCAGATGCACCTCTCATATCATAATATAATCCCTTTTTATCAATTACTAAGGAATATGGAACGGCATGACTTGCCCCAAGCAATGAAGATCTTACAAAGCCATCTTCCATCCTGTGAATTGGAATTTTCAACGCCCTGGAACAAAATCTAATTAATCGGCTTTCTTTATACCCCCAAACAATAAACAAGGATGGTCTAATTATCATCCTAATAATCATAAAATAAAGTGTTACTGAACTTATTTTCATTGGAAGAAATATAACTCTATATTCATGTAAATAGTCAGCTGTAAAGCCATATTTCCACTTATTAAAATAAAGCATGATGGCGATCGGTTTTTGATTTTTTTTATCTAGCCAATTATCGCCAACTAATATAGTTTTTTTAATCGAAAATATTGAGGAAATGATCAAGGAAGGATTGTGAATGGTATATGGATAATCATTTGAATGATGCTTACTAACATTCTTTAAAAAAATAGATCTTTTTCTAGATTGAAACCAATTTCTTATTCTTAATTTATTATAGTAGTAACGACCTTTAGTTTTTTGTACATTCATAGTAATCTATTTATTTTAACAAAATCCCGGAAATCATCATTAAACTCTTTCTATTAATTTATTCTCAAGCAATACGTTGATAATTTCAAACAACTCCCATGCTGGCACTTTGATTTCATCAGCAACCTCTATCAAATCCAAGGCACCATCGCAATAGGCCAAAAAATTTAGCATATTTTGGACAAAATCATCTTTCCTATCTCTAACCCCTAATGTTGGATATAAATCCCTTTTACCGAGCTGAGGCTCACAAAACAGTATTGGCTTGTAGGCATAGTTATGTTCTAATAATTCAATCACTCTTGCATAAACTTTGTACGCCCCCGCCAATCCAGATGGGCTTATAAAGTCTAAATTATCTAGTGATGTGTGATATTCTTTATACTCTCCATACTTTGAACGTGTAATGCACGATACTGGAAGGTTTACGTTCGGTGAACAATATTGCCTCTCATCACTACCCCTTTGCAAAAAAGAATATTTTGTATAATTCAATACTTGGTGATTGAGCACATGTACGGCAACTTTATCTGAAACTGTCTTTCCAGTTCTTGATGGCAAGTATCCATAATCATTATCATCACCAACACAGGATACATTGAACCCTGCCACCATATACTTTTGCATAGTGTTAATATTTTTGCTTAAATACACAATTGATCCAATTGTTTCAGGAATAAAAATAACCCTATACGAATACCTTCTATTTTTTAATGATTTTATGTATTTGACCAGCGATGTGACCACTGCAGGCCCAGATAATTCATTATTTGCCATAGATGGATGACAGACATATGTTGAAAAAAATATTTCTTCTCGGGTGTTGCCTGGAATTAAAACTTCACCATAAGTCAAACTCCCATCAAATAGATCGCTTCTGATATAAACTTTGTATTTGCCCTTTTTAAGTAGCTTTCTTTCTGTATCAGAAATACAAAAACCCCATCTTCTTTTATAATACGAAGTAATATATGGGACTGCATCTGGAAGTTCAGAAAGAGAATAGAGATGTTCTTCCAGCTCATCTAGAGTCATAGACTTATCCACCGATTCCGAATAGCCTACCACATGCAGATTGTTTTGACTAAAATCACAAATTTTATTGCCCTCTGGATCAATTATATATGCCACTTCACACTTCCACTCTTGTGGCACAATCCAGTCAAAACACTGACTACCTGTATCTATTTCAGAAATATGCAATTCTGGAATTTCTCTTTTTATAATACTAAGTGTTTCTCTTACGCCGTCCCCAGTTATACTCCTATTTATTGGAAAAAGTTCTTTACATAAACTGTATATTTCTATTCCGATATCCATTAGATCTATATTTTTTCTCTAATTGTTAATGAAATTAGTTGAAAATTCAACATAACTTCAAAATCCTCTTCATCAAAAATAATTTCAAATTCCTCTTCTAAAGCAACAATTAAATTCATGTGCTTTAACGAATCCCAAGATTCTATTGTATCTGGAGAGCTGTCATTATTAATATCATCAATAGAAATGTTTAACACGGCACTTACAACTGCTTTTATTCTATCTTCCATTTTTCAACCCTATATAATTAAAATTTTCTGACTGATACTTCTTTACATCAAGTTGGTATCTCCAAGAATTATTGACCCTCTGACCAACTTCAAAACCAAACCTATCATATAAATCTTCAACCTGCTCATTCTTTAAGGTTTTTATATATTCAGCATCGATTACCTTTACTTTACTTTTCTTCGCTAGATCAATAATAGCGTCCATCAACCTATACTCAATATTTCTACCAAGCACTCTACAACTAAGCAAAAAGGTATCTATGAAAACTTTATTAATTGAAATATCTAAAATTACAAGGCCGGATATACCATTGTCGCCAAATTTATCCTTTACACCAAAAGCCAATACAGATACACTATCACTTTTTATAAACTTTTCAATGTCAGTTTCAGTATATCTTTTTGTAGTTAAATTAAACTGATTTGTCTTCTGCGTCATTTGAGAGATTCGTTTTACAATTCGAATATCATCAGCATAAATACTAACCTCTATTTCTAATGACTTTAAATAATCCTCAATATTCGATATTTCTTTCTCAGACTTGATCATTTTCAACTTAGTCTTATACATACCAACTTTTTGAATATCTTCTGATGTTGGGTTTGAATTGTAAAATAGGCCAGACACTTCTCTAATCATCATAGAATATTCGTACTCTCTAGGCGGAACAAGAAATACTTTAACCATTGGTAAATGCTCCCTTACCAAATTTACTTCAAATTCAGAGTCATCTATAAATACAACACTATCCATATTAATATTCAACTCTGAAGCTATTTCCTTTAAATTTGAAACCTTGTCATTCCAATTTATTTTTTTGATAACTATATGTTGATCATTTAAAATCATCCCTTTATGATGTTTGACAATATCATCGACATCGTCATAGTTATTTTTACTGCACAATCCAACTATAACACCTTGTTTCGCAAGCTCGACAGCTATACTTTGAACTTCTTGATACATCTCAATACCATTTACACCATCCTCACCCAGCACTCCTTTCCATAAGGTATTATCACAGTCAAAAATTAATGCTTTTTTTGTTACTCCATTAACTGACAATATAATGGGGTTGATATATGAAAAATACTCCCTAAAAAAATCAACACTATAAAGAGTTTTATGAGATTTGTAATATCGAAAACTAGTAGAGCTCGAGACAGATGTTTTAGAAATTACTTTATCAATATCAATAATTTTTACATTTGATTTAATATGGTTGTATAGGTGTCCATTTAAAATATTTTTCAGCTCACCCATTCTAGTAGAATTCAGAGAGCTTTGATCAAATGCTAATGTTGAGAACCGATTAACTAATACCAAAGATGTTTCTTTTAGATTGGAAAATATAAGATCAATTTCGGTTTTAACCTTGTTAATAAGGTTTTTATATTCAATATCATTTATAAGGTTAGCCTTATAGTGAAATCCATCAATCAAATTAGATATTTCCCAAAAAATAATAACCGCATTAAAATTTTTAAACTTTAAACTATCTTGCAATATATTGTCATAATCACCCAAATAAACATTTGCATTAACATTTTCAATACGTAATAAATATTCGCAAATTTCCTTTGTTTGGTGGACCATGATATTAGACAAAATAGCAACCTTATATTGGGCATCACTATCATTCTGCAACTCATTGTTGGCTTTTATTAATTCACTGTACTTCATATTACAACATAACCTGTCCGCCATTAACTCTGATAGTTTCGCCAGTTAGGAAATCAGATTTTGGAGATGCTAGATAAGCTATTGCATTGGCAACATCTAACGGCCTGGCCAGGCTTTTTAGTGGAGTTTTTGCTGCAATTACCAGTTTCACTTTCTCTGGTATATCTGATACTAACTCAGTATCAGTCATTCCTGGTGAAACTAGATTG
>Ga0233442_1002765_pt1 | contig 11274 bp, 14 predicted proteins | sample SI_123_September_3_FD_182789 | JGI IMG/M metagenome (GOLD analysis project Ga0233442, IMG submission 182789) | Seawater microbial communities from Saanich Inlet, British Columbia, Canada - SI_123_September2016_150_MG | ecosystem: Environmental > Aquatic > Marine > Inlet | place: Canada: British...
TTCAGGTCATTCTTCAGGCCGTCTCGCTCCTTCTCAACAGCGCTAACTGCCAGAGTGATTGCGAGCTTCTGCTCAACTTCCTTGGCATCGACTTTTGCTTTTAGGTTCTGAATCTCTGTGTCCTTCGCTGTAGCGACCTGCTGCATATCGTTGGCGATCTTGTTTTTGGCTAGCTCAACCGCATTTTGTTTGTCCTTCTCAGCCAATTCAAGCCGCTCATGCAACTGCTGCTCAAACTCGCTGTCGCGAACCTGCTTTAAAATGTTTGCATACTCAGTTTCGTCAACTTTGAATGCTTTTTTACAGTGTGGACAGAGGACTTCATTCATGTTTACTTCATCTCCTAAATGTCAATAATTCGTATGAGCACAGTTTCAGCGATCTGTCATTGGTGCCTAACGACCAGCAAGTTCGCCTCCCTCAAAGGACAAGGGTTCGGCCATGAGAGCATTTTTGGACTAATTCTGTCTGAAGTTAGAATATACTGTCATTACTCCAACTTATTAGGAGCCCAGTGCTAATCTCGTCGATAAGTAATGTTATGTCGAGTAAATCATTGATCTCTGCCCAGCAACCTGTCCCATGCATCACTTAAGTTGAGACGTCTCCACCGAAACCAATTATACACGCGATTATAATAGATGAATTCGATTCTGTTTAGCCACTTCTTCTTATTAATGATGATATCAAGGATCTGATCATGCGAGTCGGTGTAAACCACGTTCTTGGTTTTTACGGTATCCCCACCATTTTCTATGTCGACAACGATCAATGGCTTGTGGCCACCATATTCTTTTCTAAAGTCTAAAGTCTCTTCCCACATTTTGCTTCCGACCAGACTCCTATCCACAATTCCGATGAAGAATGGTACTGCCATCAAATCTGGGAAATCCTTCCTACCAATTTCCAGATCACAGTTCAGCTCCTGGGCTTTTTCACCTATCTTTGCCACGAGACCATAGTCAGCAACCTGAATAAACACTGTATTCAACCATGAATATCGATGAGACTTTCCATTAACTATTATTTCATTTTTCAATTCTGATGACCTTTAATTCACTATCATCAACAGGTTCATTATTGTTCTCGAGATAATAATTGTACTGCATAGCAGCTTTCCGCCAACGCTTTTGTTCCACTTCTCTTTTACCAGCGATATATATTGCTACAAAGGCAATTTTCTCTTTGCGGGTTGATTTCTTTTCGATCTCGGGGTCGTAATAGCTAGATTTCATTTTATTGCACACATTACAGCTTGTTGCCAAGTTATTCCTGTCATCGTCTTTTTTTATGGCTTGTGGAATAAGATGATCTACCTCTAGAGACAGCCAATCATCTATATCACCTAGCATCTCCCTCATGCAATAAACACAGCGATAATTGTCACGCATGAAGGTTTTCCGATAATATTGAAACGTTTCTTTTTTACCCATTTAGTTAAGATCTCCTGCTGCTACTCGCTCTCTGAATTTAAAAACTATTGATCTAATATAATCCAAATCTTCACCTGCGGGGTAGTGACCAAAATGTCTATACCTCCGTTGTTCAAAAAAGAGAACAGCTCGTAGCTCTGATAGTGTCACTGCACTGTGTGAGTTTGCAAGTTCTGCACAATTGGGTAGATCATAACCGTCGAAAGGCTGGGCAAATTCTGAAATATCAACATAATCGGCTTCTGGTGAAGGGATTTCACTAAACTGTAACAACTTATTGGGGACAGTATTTTTCATCATCCACAACTGGACTCTCTTTTGGGGCGTGTTTTTAATTTAATCACTATCAGACTTGTCATAAGCCCGAAGGCTTATTAAATCATTGGCAAATAGCTCATCTTCTGTACCGATAACCACATTCACTGACCACAGTTCGTTCCCACCAGCATCAGTAATACGCATTGTAGATAAAGGAGCATCATTCTTAATAAATTGGACAAGCTTTTCTTCCACGAGGAGGTCTTTTAGCCTTTTCTCTGAGTATTTTTCAATTCCGACTGTTGAAAAAAAGAATGTCAACATTGTTATTTGGTCTTCGACCCAACATTCAACATGATATTGTCGATCATCAGATAAGCTCCCCTCATTCCACCCTACATCTATTGCTTCGTTTTCTTCAGATTTAACGAAGTTTCGGATTTGGTCTGATCGGTCAGGCTTTGGATACATTGCTATCTTTTCCTTCAACTTTGGAGTTTCTTCCAAATCATCTCAGTAATTTTGCCAGAGATATCATCGGGGTGAGCAGGATTATATCCCTCACCTTCAAGCGTGGGTGGAACCCAATGCCCTAAAAGATTCCGAACCCAAATTGAGAAACCAAACTGCTCGTTAATTAGACCTTCTTCGCGCATCTGTTTAAGGTGCGCTATTTGTTCTGCGGACATTGCTGCTAGAACAATAGCGATGGCTTCATCAATATTATTCGGTTGATCTTGTTTCATATCGAAAGTTACACTTGGGACCTCCCCTGGACAGAAAAAATAACCGCCACTTAAGTCTTCCGGCTTTTTACAAACGCTCGCAACTTTTCATGATCTCCCTTCATACCGCAATAGCCACAGCCAAACTCATTCTTGCGGGCATTGATATACAACTGGTGCCCAGTACCTGGACACTGGGCTGACCATATCTCAGGATTGAGCAAAGGGGCTTGAGGGTGCAGACCCAGTTGGGTAGCTACCTTGATGATCTTTGTCTCTCGTTTTCTGGCAGTTGCTTGATTTTTTCTTATGGTGTCTTTCTGCCGCTCATTGATCTCTTCGTAATCATGCTTGAGAAGCAGTCCTTCAGCCAAAAATTTTACTGGAGAATAGAATCCGCAGACTGCATCGAAATACTCACTGAGTAAAAACATACCGGAACGTAAAATTGAGTCCGTATGGGTCATGGTAAGCACTCTCATGGCCTGCCTGGATTGATTAAGCAAAAGGATTTCAAGTTTTGCTATTTCATTTGCAGATGCTCTGTTGGGATTCTCATAGGGCGTCTCCTCTGTGACCATCCAAAGTTCATCGCCCCTGGCTGTTTGACGTATATAGGCGATTTGATCCATGTCCAGGATAGCCATTACAAATAATTCATAAGCACAGAGTGCCACAGCGTCTTCTGGAAGAGCTGCTGAGCTTTCTGCGTCCTTGCCCCACACGTTGGAGCTCAAGATCTCCAATCTTTGATTCCAGCTCATTTTAAGCACCCCAGGATATTCTCCCGTGTTCCATTGGGAACCAAAAATGGGAATGAACTATCGAAAAATCTTGTTTGACACTCTCTGTCAGAATAGTCACCCTGATGAAAATGAAAGGCCAGTTGCAATTTGAGAAATTTCCGATTCTCTTCCATATACGATCCCAACTCCCACAGTCCTTTTAGCAGGTTCTCTGCTGTCTTGTCGCCATATGCCGTCATGAACGAGTGATAGGGTCTTGAAAAGTAAGGGATGTGAAGTCCTCCGCTGAGACCGGAGAACGGGCTGGTGATCTTTACGGAAATATCAGATTCATTTCTAAAGGTGATCTCTCCATTTACGGTTTTTCCTTCTGCAACGATTGTAATTTCTTGATTCTTTGACATGTGACTGCCTCCTCATAATGTGAAGATCTGCGGGACAAACATGTCTCAGGGTATGAATTTACCTTGAGGGTTTAGCACATGTTTAGAGTGGATGCAATCCTCGCAAATCTCCACTGTTTCTGTTTTCTTTCCAGAAACAAAAAATGACACCCTGAGAGGTGTCACCTTGCTCCCAGTTTAGCTCCTTCTTTTACGTCGCGGCAATTGAGTTAAATGACGACGCCTGAATATAGTGTTGCCATTCCCTCCTGCAAGGGAACAACCAATTGATCAACAGTCAATACTATCGAGCCCTCCCCAAACTGAAATATTAGCCTCTTTTCGGGTATATGAATGGTGAAGAGGAGGAATCTTTCCTCCTGCAAAGCCCCCTCTCTGTAAGTTCAGGAAATCCGTTTAGCTCCTCCTAAAGAGAGGTATACAACCAATTCACCTTTAAAAAAGGAAGGAGGCCTCACATGGCCTTACTACTGCATTGCGGAGCAGAATCCGCACAACTTGAAGATTTGGCTAAAGTGCCATTACCTAGGGCTACCAAATCCTATCAACCTGTTGGCCATCAAGATTTGGCCAACATGCTATCAGATCTGGCGAACTCACTATTATCTGGATTCGCACATGTAAAAAGCGATTTCGGCCTGGCCCGATACGGACAGCAGATGTTTGGAGTTCATACCTACAAAAATAGTGATGAAAACCTTGGGCTATCTATCGGATTCAGAAACAGCTACGACCGCACTTTGTCAATCGGGATCGCTGCGGGAGCATCTGTTTTCGTTTGTGACAACCTCGCCCTAACCGGAGACATTACGGTTTTGCGTAAGCATACACTCAATGTCCAAAACGACATAGAACAAATGGCTATCTCAACTATCTTCAAATCAAGATCAGCCTATTTCCAGGTCCGAGAGGATGCCAAGAGGATGCAAGAGATTCCCCTTTCTGACGATGATGCTTTCCGCCTTCTGGGGCTGACCTACGGTCACGGTATCATTTCACCCCGGCAAGTCCCTGTTGCCAAGAAAGAATGGCTTGAGCCCTCTCATGTTGACTTCGAGCCTCGATCCTTGTGGAGCTGCTACAATGCCATCACAGAGGCCCTCAAGACCTCACCACCCCGGAACATCCTTGAGAAGCACCTAGACCTTCACCGCTTGGTCAAGCATCACTCCTTGGGTTCAGATCTGGTGACAACATGAGTGCGGAGCGAATAAAGCTTCTCATTATGACAGCTGTTGTTCTTCTGGAGGAACTGGTAGACTGGATTACCCGGTGTGGAGAAAGGGAGGGTGATGATTATGATGAAAAAAGCTGAGATCTTGGACAAAATTGAACTCCGGCAATCAACGGTCAAGGATTTCCTAATGTGTCCGTTAATGTTCAAGTATCGTCATATAGACAAACTTAAACCCAGTTCCAGACACCCTGCTGCCCTGCATGGCTCTGCCTTGCATGCGGTGATCTATATGATGCATATGGAAGGCTGGTACTTGGATTTTGAGAAGATGTATGAAAAATCATTTCACCATTATGAGTTTGACAAACCAGGGGAAGCTCACATACCAGTTTATTGGAGAGGAGATCGTAAACACGAGCTGGAGTTGTTCACCAGGAATGCAGTTGAAATTCTGGCTGGTTACCAGAGCTTTTCTGAAAATCGAAATGCAATTGCACTCTTCTCGGAATGTCCATTTCGGGTGAATATTGGAGGCTATCGTTTTACTGGCACCATCGACCAAGTACGAAAACACCCTAATGGGAAAATAGAGTTGTTGGACTTTAAAAGTTCAAAACAACGTCCCCATCCGGCATCACTCCAAAACGACTGGCAGCTAAACCTGTATACTTATGCGCTTCGATTTGGCGAGATAGAGGTAGATGGTCAGTGGGTGAGACCATCGATACTTGCGGATTCCTCAAACATCTACTTCCTACGGGCTCATGAGATCCGAAAACGGACAACTGTGAACGGAAAAGCAGGTGATGAAAAGGGTGATCCCATGCTACGCACGCGGAAGAGCCTCCAAGACTTGCGACATTTCCGAAAGGAAACTTTGGCTTTGTTGAAAGTTATGCTCAAAGACTGGCACTTCCCCAATACAAATGGCTGTCTAATCTGCTCATTTAAGGAGCAATGTCTGTCTAGGCAGACCAGTGTATCAACTTCACTCACCAGTAAAGCTCAGAGTCGCTTAAGAGAGCTTGAACTAGCTAACTAATGAAAGGAAACTATATGGAAACGACACTAACAGAACAAACCGAAGTTCAGAAATCACTGGCTGAGGCTGGTTGGGATTTTGAAGAGGAGGTTCAGGGTCTACAGGTGGAAACAAATCACTTTGACCTTCCCCGTATTCGGATTGATCATAAGGATAATGGGAAGCATCAGATGTACATAGATCTTGGCGAAAGCTATCTAGATGAAAGTACTGACGAGACTCTACTTCCCGGGAATAAAATCTCAGCAGTAGTCTTCGCTGAACAGTATATCAGAGCATACTGGAAGGGTGATGCTCAAACTCCAACTTGCTCAGCTATCAACAACAAGCCCATTGTTCATGATCCCGTGAGTGAACAATGTCATGGATGTGAACAAGGTGCTATTGGTGGTGATTGCAAACCTAAAGTACGTTTATTGTTGTTAAGTAAGATAGGCGGTGCGGTAAAGCCACTGATATTCAATTTGAGTCCTACATCCATCAAACACTGGAACTTGCACAAGAAAAAGCTCCAGCGCTCTAACCTCCCAGTTGTTGCTGTAAATACTACCTTCTGTTTAAAAGACGTGAAGAAGAATGGTTATCGCTGGGCTGAAGTAGATATCGGAATTGATGGCATTGCTTCCAAAGATGATCTTGGGCTTGCAAAACAGGCCAGGAATGAGATGGAGAGAATCGTAAGTAGAATCGATGAGCAAGATTTTAACGAACCTGGTGATCGTATAATTTAATAGAGGATTAAAAGAGAGTGCTCCCGCATTCTCTTTTTTTTAGTTGGAGCCTTTATGCAAATATTCCACCAATAAATTCCACATAAACAAACCTGGGCAAAGGACCCTAAATTCTTATCCAAATCGTCAAATTATTTTGAACACTGATAGATCAATCAAGTGCACATAAGCGCATCCTTTATAGCATTGTTTTTTGATGGTTTATGGGAAACACCCTTATCTCTTTGGGAAAGTTACTTATAACAAGCTGCACATACTTAGAAGGGTCCGTGTGAAGAGATGATTGTCTCATCACCTAAAACTTAATTCTTTTGACTGTTGGATAGAAACTCTAATAATTGTGGATCTTCAAATCGTATTGCATTTAACTCAGATTAATAAATGAGACAGGAGCTTTTGCCATAAAGAAAGTGTTCATGATTTTTTTTGTCATGGGGAGTGAGGTGTAATATCAGACATAGCTTTTAGCAGGTACAGCCTTGCTGATAATTAAGCACCATGGTGGTCTGCTTTGTTTTATGTAAAAATTCTATAGAGAATATGTCTAAATTTTACTGTTTTTGCATTTCTATAACCCCTAACTCTCGTTCAACTTTGTTCTTATCTAGGACATCAGACCTTAATATTTATCTTTAATATAGTAAATCAATGCATACACCCTGGAATCGATTAGGAGAAAGATTATGACCGGCAAGTTGCACTACAAGGGGACTAAAGTTGGAGAGCGTTTTTTAGGGGGGCAGTTGTATAGAAGCTATTTTGATGGGGAAAAAGATATTGATCGAATGTTTGACAAAAACCTTCTTTTGGAGAAAGAAGATATACAAGCAGCTTTGAGTGAGGCCTATAGCGGTAGTAGTTTCAAACCACTTTCTAAAAAATTGTCCCTTGATGAGGATCTAACCGGATTTTTTATTCCATTCACTGCGGCGAAGCGAAGAGACCATTCTATTTATCCTCTGTCTACAACAAAAGGATTTATATTGGCCGCCAAGGCCCTTGGTACTGGGTTAAGACGACCACACCCACATTTGAGTAATCAGTTCCCAGCAATAGACAATTCAGTTTTTGAGAAACTATTTGATGATAAAATCGTGATCGAACTCTCTAGCTTCACTGATGAGAGGAGCAGAATTCAAAGTTACTACTGGTTATGCCACTTTGCGGTTTCAGTTTTATATCTCCCTACACTCCAAGGAATTATTAAAAGCAAGAAAGAGCGAGCGACAAGTATATCAACTGCGATTAATACTCTCTTTGATAATAATGTTTTCGGTGAAAATAAGTGGGTGTCCTATGTGTTTTGGAAAAATTTACAGCATCGCTTCAAATGTGCTTCAAAAATCTACGGTGTAAATTCAAAGTATTTACCTTTTGTACAAGTTTTTGATGAATTGTGCCGAATTACCCAAAATGAAGACAAATCACATGAAATACTAGCAGATGTGATGACAAGTATTATCAAAAGACTTGAACGCAGAAGAGATTTGTTCCCAGATCTTTTTGGTAATGATAAAAGTGAAGCGGGTTCCGATAGCCTAATTTATGGACGGTTATTAGATCAACTTCGCCTAACAAAATTTGACGATACTCCATCAGGTTTAGATTTTATCACAATATTCTAATTTAACACCATGCCATAATTCCAAAGGCCGCTTTTATTTAATCGGATTTTTAAATAAACGAGTTTTCCAAGCCAATAGATAGCCACTCCCCATGTTTGCTCTAAAATACCAGCCAACATGAGGACTTATCTATGCAAAACAACCACATCTTTTATAACTCAAAGCAAGCTTGCGATTTTCTTGGGATCAGCCGTAGAACTCTTTCACGCATTATTAACACAAAGAAAATCCAATATTCGAAACCCGGGGGTAGTTATCGATTTCATGAATCATGGCTTGTTGCCTTCCAGTTGGAATTTCAGAATTTCCCCCTCACACAACTTCAGCTAGAACAAATCCGGAATTTAGGCCAATGAATAACTCCGAATACCGCTGGGTCTTGTTCACGGAAGATTTCAAATCTTACACGGTTCGCGACTGTTACTTTCTCCCTCCAAAAAAGGTAGGGCCGGCTTATATTTCAACTTTTAAGTACGGTTCCAATTTTAAGGATTTCATAGACTCGGGCAATCGATTCGCCGACTGGCGCGGACCTGCTTTTTCTGAGTATCTCTGGTTCGACTTCGATTGCAATCCCAAAAACCTTCGTCCTCTGCATCTTGCTTTGCAAGATTTCCTCCAGCTTCTTGTCGTTGAGTACGGGTTGTACCTCAATACCATTCGTATTTGCTACACAGGTAGAAAGGGTTTTGAAGTTGGAATCCCTACAAGGCTATTCAGTTTTGCTCCGATGATTTCACCTGAACCATATTTTAAAAGACTCGCGCAAATATTGGTAGAGGGGCTTGAAATAGAGAAATACCATGATATCAATGCGTTTTCACCACACCGTTTTGTGCGGCTGATAAATTCACAGCACGAGACAACTAAATCCTTCAAAATTCCATTATCATCTGCCGAAATTGATAATCTTTCTATCAAAGAAATAAAGGCACTCGCGAAAAACCCCCGGCCTAATTATGACTGGCTAATAAAACCCTCTGAGCTGCCAATTAATGATGACTTACACGCCTATTGGCTCAATATAGTGGATACGACTAAAGTAGTTACTGAGAGTCAAATAGAAGCCTTAATCCGACAAGGTGCAGACAATGGCGATCGTCATAATACCGCATTTAGAATTGCCCGAGCCTATCGAGATGGAGGGCGTTCCTTAAGTAAGTGTCATGTTGACTTGATTATGTGGAATCGGTTGAATGACCCTCCAATTTCTGAAACGATTTGGTTTAAAACGATGCTCAAGTCTGTGTATAGGCATAAACAAAACATCACAAACACGGATACTTCAAATACAGCGCTACAAACATTTTTGCGAACTGTTAACCAGTTTATAACGCTAAATGACTCAGAGTTTCGCGCTTTCATTGGAGCAATCGCACTTACGAACACCCGTACAAAACAATGGGATAATATTAAAATCTATCCTGGAAGCTTTATCTGCTCGATCCAATCGCTGGCAGACCGAACCGGCGGCGGAGTTCGGAAGTCACACGTTCGAACACTCTTGGACAAATTAAAAAAACGAGGAATTGTTGACACCCTCAAAATGCCAGGTAACCAGGGGCAGCTTATCGTCTGGCGGGGAAAGATGGCTAATCTATTTCGCGAAAATGGAGACATCCATGATGCATAAAGCCATTAACGGTGAGTTTTTGAAGGAAGTACATGCCATTAAGGATCATTCTGTTGATCTCCTTATTATGAGAACACCAAGCAATGTAATGGATTTGATTAAGCCTCCAGGCATACAAAAGGAATGTGTAGATCCTACATTTGAGAAACAGATAGAAAGAATTCTAAAGCCAGAGGGTTTGTGGATACAATTTGGAAGTTTAACTGCTGTTAAGGATATTATTTGGTCCCTATTTGAATTTGAGATGCATTGGTTCCATGTTTGGCAGCTACCCGTGACAGCGCCAACTAGTAATGAGCATCCAGTACCCGACGTTGAGCATATTGAAATCCTTAAATTTCGAGATACTCATAGTTCTAGGTTGACATTCAATCCTCTATCAGCCAGTCTCGGTAATCATCATGACGGATCTGATATGTGGATGAATAAGATGGATTCAGTACCATCAAAACACAGCTGGATTCCGACTCTTCTAAGGGATCAAGGCACCCCAACATCTAACCTTCAGTGTGATGAGAATATACCTCCTGTTCCACCAATAAGCATTTTGCGAACATTGATTAGGGTGTACAGCAATCCTGGAGATTTAGTTGTTGATCCTTTTGGTCATACTGGTGATTCTCTTGTAGCAGCAAAAATCGAGGGACGGAGCTGCATAATAACTGAATCAGACGTACGGCTCTGTGAAATTGCAAAAAATCGTATTTCAGCAGAGACTCGACAAGGGACTCTTTTCAGTTCATGATAGATCTCACACAAAATCAGGAAGATAATTTCACTCTTTTTCGATTGTATAAAATCATGATCCGATTGTATCAGTCAATATCTTGTTTACCCTTCTTCTCATACAGTATTTACACAAGGAAATACAATGGGAAGTCATAGAATTCAGGGGAAAAATCATTACTACAGGATTATTCGTGACAAAAGCTTAAGTCCACAGGAAGTAAAAATCCCTCTTGGCCAAGATCATAAATTAGCCTTACTACGGATCCGGGAAATTAAGCCTAGAGAAGAGGAAATTAAGTTCGGTCTTGAAGTAGACTTTTCTTGGTTGCAGAAAACCGTTGGAGGTGAGAAACCTTCTATAACTCTCACTGATGCAATAGAAAAATACCTGGTAGCACGAAAAGCTGATCGGATACGCAAAAGTACACTTGAAAACTATGAGTATGGTTTGAATAAATTTGCACAAATAATTGGTGAGAACTTCATACTTAATAAAATTGGAACCAGTCAAATTGATCAGTTCAAAATTGCGTATATGGATTCACTGTCCCCCTCGACGTTGAACATCATCCTGAGAACCCTTAAAACCTTCTTCAGTTGGGGATTGGATCGGGATTTAATTGCAAAGATTCCAAAAATCAAGTTCGTACTCGTACCTACTCAGGATCCTGTCTACCTGTCAAATCAACAGTTTGAGGCTATCTGTGACAATTCTGAGGACTGCTTTTCCCGTGCTTGGTGGTTCTATAGAGAGAGTGGGTGCCGATTAGC
>Ga0233442_1002770_pt1 | contig 11264 bp, 10 predicted proteins | sample SI_123_September_3_FD_182789 | JGI IMG/M metagenome (GOLD analysis project Ga0233442, IMG submission 182789) | Seawater microbial communities from Saanich Inlet, British Columbia, Canada - SI_123_September2016_150_MG | ecosystem: Environmental > Aquatic > Marine > Inlet | place: Canada: British...
AATTTGACTTCATTATGAAACATACCGAGGAGGTCTTATGGAATTGTGCGATTGGTGTGGGAAAAGGTTTATTCCACGGTTTAGTATTGTAATACATGGAAAAGGATTTGGAATTCGTTTTTACTTATGTAAAAGTTATCCTTTGTTTTGTTCATGACAGTGTTGGGATGAAACTCATGATAATAAACTCTTTGAATAAAAATTAAATTTTAGATTATTGAGAATAGGTTTTTGTAGAGATAAGTTTTAACGGGTGTTCTCTATTGAAGTTTGTTTCAATACAAGTTAAATGATTGACTTAGTGCAATCATAAGCGATATAATTGTGTAGAAATTGACACAAACTTTCAAATGACAGGAATTTTATAGATGAGATACATTGACTACGATTTAAAAAACTCTACGATTTTAATTACAGGAGGAGCTGGTTTTATTGGCTCTAATTTAGCTTTTTACTTTCAAAAACATCATCCTGATGCTAAAGTAGTTGTTTTAGATAGCTTTCGTAGTGGAGAAACACTCTCAAATGGAAATTTAAAAAGTTTTGGCCATTTTAAAAATTTACTTGGTTTTACGGGTGAAATTATAAGTGGTAACATTAATGATAAAGAACTTTTAGCTCGTCTTGAAACAGATTATAACTTTGATTATATTTTTCATGAGGCAGCAATCTCTGATACTACAGCATTAGAGCAAGATTTAATGATTCAAACTAATGTTAATGCTTTTGCAGACCTACTAGATTTAGCAGTAAAACATCGTGCAAACATGATTTATGCGTCATCTGCAGCTACTTATGGTGATGCTGACTCTCCTCAAAAAGTGGGTAACGAAGCGCCTCAAAACGTTTATGGTTTTTCTAAACTTTCAATGGACCATTTAACAAAAGATTATTTAAAACGTTCAGAAGTTATTCATTCTGGAATTTCAATTGTAGGTCTACGTTACTTCAATGTTTATGGTGCTCATGAGTACTTTAAAAATTCTACAGCATCAATGGTAATTCAATTTGGTCATCAACTATTAAGTGGAAAAAATCCAAAACTATTTGAAGGAAGTGACAAAATTAAACGTGACTTTATTTATATAGAAGATATTATTCAAGCTAACATTAAAGCGATGCAACCGGTTCATAACTGTAACTGTAACGGTGGTATTTTTAATGTAGGAACCGGTAAAGCACGTTCATTTCAATCTATTGTAGATATTTTACAAAAAGAGTTAGGTACGGATGCAACTTGTGAATACATTCCTAATCCTTATATAGGAAGTTATCAGTTTCATACCGAAGCAGATATTTCTACTACAACAAAAATGTTAGGATATACACCACGATTCGAGCTTGAAGATGGAATTAAAGCATATGCTGACGAAATCCGTCGTGTTTATGAAAAAGAAGTAAAGTAGTGAAGTTTTTAAAAGTATCTAAACCTAACATATTAGTAGTAGGTGACTTGATGATAGACCACTATTTATGGGGTGGTTGTGAGCGTATTTCACCTGAAGCACCCGTTCAAGTAGTTGATATCTCAAAAGAGACTACCGTTTTAGGTGGGGCAGGTAATGTTATTAATAATCTTATCTCACTTGGTGCTACGGTGAGTGTGGCAAGTGTTATTGGTCGTGATGATATTGGTCGTGAACTCTCTATGATGTTAAAGTCAATTGGAGTTAAAACTGAAGCTTTAGTAACTCAAGATGGTCGAAAAACAAGTAAAAAATCACGTATAATTGCTGCGTCACAACAGATTTTGAGATACGATAAAGAGTCAAAAGATGCAATATCTGAAAACTCTGTAAGCAAAATTTTAACGGCAATTGAAAAAGATCTTTTTCTTTATGACATGATTATTTTATCTGACTACGGTAAAGGGGTTCTAACTACCGAGTTAGCACAAGGTATTATTGCTTTGTGTAAAAAACTAGGTAAAAAAGTTATTGTTGACCCTAAAGGGACAGATTACTCTAAATATCGTGGTGCACACTTGTTAACACCAAATAAAAAAGAGGCGTGTGAAGCAACGGGTATTAACATTAACTCTAAAGAGACACTCCTAGATGCCCTGTTATGGCTTAAAAAAGAGTGTGATTTAGATATGTCGATGATTACACTTTCTGAAGATGGAATTGCTATTTACGATGGAATTAATGATGAAAAAAATGGATTTAAACAGTTCCCAACTGTAGCAAAAGAAGTTTTTGATGTTACCGGAGCAGGGGACACCGTAATTGCATCGATTGCCTTTGCACTGTCATCAGAAAAAAGTATTGAAGATACTGCAAAATTTGCCAACTTAGCAGCGGGTGTTGTAGTAGGTAAAATTGGTTCAGCAACTGTGACACTTCAAGAGATTGAAGAGTATGAAGCAACACTTCATCAATCAGACTCTAACGCACATATTAAGACATTTGAAGAAATTGATGTTTTAGTAAAACGTGCTCGTGAAATGGGTAAACGTGTTGTCTTTACCAATGGTTGTTTTGACATTTTACATGTGGGACATGTGAAGTATTTACAAGAAGCTAAAAGCTTTGGTGATATCTTAATTGTAGGTCTAAATTCTGATGCTTCAGTATCACGTTTGAAAGGTCCAATACGACCTGTTAATCCTGCTGAAGACAGAGCTTATATTTTGGCAGCATTAGAAGCGGTTGATTATGTTGTTCCTTTTACGGATGACACACCACACGACTTAATTAAGCTTGTTTCTCCTGATACTTTAGTAAAAGGTGGCGATTATGAAGGTAAAGCTGTTGTAGGTACAGAATTTGCTTCTGAATTGAAACTTGTTGATTTTGTAGATGGAAAAAGTACTACAAAAACAATTGAAAAAATACAACAGAAGTAGAACATTGCAAAAATTTTTAAAAACAGTATTACTTACACTCGCTTGTGGTGTTACCACCCTTTCAGCGTATCATAACGCACAAATTAATTTAAACAACACCGACATAGAAGGTCGTTTAAATTTTGATATGGGTCAATTTAATGAAAATGTTGATCCTGAAACAACCTATATCGGATTACGTTATCTTCATGGAGAACGTTCACAAAGTCTTCTTGGTAACTCTAATGGTCTTTTTGAAGTTAATTTCTTATTAAAAGGTAATCTCCCTAGCTTTGAAGATTTAAACCTCGGTTTGGGTGTTAAGTTTGATGGGATTTCAGTTGATAGTAAAACTAATGGTGTTAGTGATACTCTTTTTATGGCACTTCCTGTAGGTATTCACGCAACGTATCATCTTCCTGTTCCTATGGTGCCTATTTATCTAGGCGCTGAAGCATACTATGCACCTGAAGTTCTCTCATTTTATGATGCAAATAACTATAAAGAGTACAATGCACATTTAGATGTTGAAGTTATCCCTCGTGCTAAACTAACTGTAGGTTATCGTTGGATTGATTTGAATTACTCGGTGAACTATACAAAAGCTATTTATGGTGGACTTAGTTTTAGCTTTTAATTAAACACTTTCATAGCTTTTTTTGTCTATAATTTTGCTATGAAATTACCTTTTAACTGGGATTATAATTCCGACCAACCTTACCAACTTAAAGATAGAGCTTTTAAGAAGCAGATGCGTCTTAATGAGTGGTTCTCACTTACTAAAACACTCCTTTTATCACTTATCATGATACCTTTTTCTATTATTGCTATTCCCTACGCTAAACGTAAAGAAATTAGTGCCAAACGTTTTTTTGGAATGAGTGTTAATTTAGATAAAGAAACCTTACAAAATCCTCAAAATAAACTTATTGATGAACTTAATGTCAATGATATTTTAATTCGATTTCCGCTTTGGGAGATGGATAAAATTTCAGAATACAAAAATTTTGTACAAAGTTTTAAAAATAAAAATATCACATTAAATATAATGCAAGATAGAGAACATATTGAAGATTTAGAGCTATTAAAAAAAGATTTAGATCTTATTTTCTCGGTTTTTGAAAGTAGTGTTATTCGCTTTCAAATAGGAAGTACTATTAATCGTGCAAAGTGGGGCTTTTTTAGTGTAAATGAATATCTGAAATTTTATGAAGTTGCCTATCAGTTAAAAATAGAAAAATATAAGACTCTTGAATTAATTGGAAGCGGAGTAATAGACTTTGAATACCATTACACCATTCATTCGTTATTTAATCTTTTCAAAATAAAATATGATGGAGTTGCAGGACTGCTTTATGTTGACCGACGTGGTGCACCTGAAAATGCTCAGATGGGATTTAATTTAAGTGATAAAATTGCACTTTTATATAGTATGACATCACTTTCAAAAAAAAGTACCAATCGACTTTACATCACTGAAACGAATTGGCCTATTAGCAACACAGCTCCTTTCGCACCAACAAGTGAGACAGAATGTGTTGATGAAGATAGCTATAAAAATTATATGTTACGGTACTATATTTTAGCCTTTGCTTCGCAACAAGTAGATACTGTTTTTTGGCATCAACTCATTGCTCCTGGCTATGGTTTGATTGATAATCGTGATAATAATAGTAAAAAAAGAGCTGCTTTTAAAGCGTTTAAGTTTTTAGTATCTATTTTAAACGAGGCACAGTTTTTACGTTTAGATGAAAAACGAGGGCTTTATACATTTCAGTGTTTAACGGAAGATGGCTTAGTTCATATTTGTTGGGCTACAAAAGAACAACGCGCTTATTTTTATGATGGCATGAGTTATCATGATAGTTTAGGTAAAAAACGAAATGCAGATAAACTACGTGTTGGATCTGAACCTTTGTATTTTAATATGGGGAAATAGATGAATAAATTTTTCAGTAAGCTCTCTTTTAACAGTAGATATTCACAATCATTTTTTGCATTAGCACTAACTTTTGTTCTGTTTATGGCAATGCGCTTTGTTCTTGTGGCATTTTACCCTTGTGAGTTTTCTAACTTAACTACTACAGAGTTTTTATTATCATTACTTTATGGGCTTCGTGTTGATACGGCGATTATTTTTACATTCTTATCGCTTCTTTTTTTACTAAGTACACTACCATTTTCTTGGGTTTACCATAAAAAATTTCGTATCATGATAGGTTTTATTTGGGGTGCAATTACTGCTGTTATTTTAACTATTAACTTTGGAGATATTCTATATTTTGGATTTGTTCACCGTCATATCAGTGATGAACTTGCAGTTATTGGAAATGATATTGATATTTTAATAGATATGGGGCTTAATTTTTATCTGCCTCATACTCTGGCTACTTTAGCTTTTATCATGATAACTATTTATGCGTTTGTAAAAATATTTTCTACACCTATTAAAAGTGAGACTACCTCTTTAAAAGCATTATGGATTTCACTTCTAATTATTGTTATTGCTTTTATCGGAATTCGTGGAAAAATACAGGGAATTTCATTTGCTGTTTCTGATGCTTTTGCTGTAAATAAACTCTCTTCTGGAAATTTAGCTTTAAATGGATTTTTCTGTATTTATAGAAGTGGTTCAAAAGCAAATGTAAACCACAATCATAAGCCGTTTGAAGAGGCTTTAGTTGATGTTAAGTCCATGTTGAAATCAGATAATATTATCTATCATGATAAAGCGTATCCTCTTTACAGAAGTTATACCGCAGGTGCATTACCACAGTTTAAAAATGAGAAACCTAATGTGGTTATTATTTTACTTGAAAGTATTAGTGCAAAATATCTTGATGGGTTTACCCATAACAATTTTAAAGCCTCACATCACCTTGATACTTTAGGAAATAATGGAATAAAGTTTACTAACTTCTATGCCAACGGACAGCGTTCACTCGCTGGAATTACTTCGGTATTTACAGGAATTACACAACCCAATGGCTTTACTGCATTTGGTGAGGGACTAGAGTTGTCAGGTCTAAGTTATTTAGGTCGTATGGCCAAAGAAAATGGATACGAAACGCTCTCTATGCAGAGTTCAAATAGAGGGTCATTCCGAGTAGATAAACTCAGTGAACTTGCAGGTTTTGAAGCGTACTATGGCGCTGAGGATATGCCTCATTTAGGAGATGAAACATCACAACCGTATTATGGAGTTTGGGATGGTGATATGTTAAAGTTTTTAAGTACAAAACTTGATACAGCACAAGAACCTTTTATAAGTTTCGCTTTTACCGCTTCAACCCATGCACCGTATGTTTCAGCGGGTAAAAAGTATGAGTTATATCCTCATGATGATAACTCACGGGAAGGCTTTTTAAACACTCTTAATTATGTCGATATTCAAATAAATGAGTTTATGCAAAGAGCATCGAAACAGACATGGTTTGATAATACTATTTTCATTTTTATGGCAGACCACTGTTTAGGCTATGATGCACACAAAGAGAAACTTGACGATAAACTTTTAGACCAAGCCAAAGATGAAATTTCTATTTTAGATAATTATCATATTCCTCTGATTATGTATGCACCAAAATATTTTAAGCCACAAGTTAACAATACATTAGGTTCTCATGCAGATATTATGCCTACATTAGCTCATATTTTAGGGTGGCAAAATGGCTTTACTACCTTGTCTCAATCACTGTTTGATAGTAGTGTAACTGAGCGTTTTGTGACAACACGTGCGGGAAGTATTATTGGTTTAGCCAATGAAAAAACAGCGGTCTATTATAACTTTAAAACATTTTTAGAGTCATCAGGAGAACGTGAAAACGAAAAAGTATTACAAGACAAACTGCTTAGTGTTGACACCGTAAAAGCATCACTTTTAAATACCATTCGGTTTGCAAAAGAGGAGGGTAAATGAGTCAAAATTTTAAAGTTTTAATTATTTTACCCAATTGGTTGGGTGACGCGGTGATGGCAACTCCTGCTATTGAAGCTATTGTGAATGAAAAGCCTGATGTTGAAATTACCTTTATTGGTTCTTTTGTCTCTATAGAGGCGATGAAACATCATCCCAACTGTAAAAAAGCAATTATTGATGAAACTAAAAAAGCGTCGTCACGACTGTTGGCAACTTATACCTTAGCTAAAGAGATAGGCTATCATGATGTTGCTATAAACTTTAGAAATCAGATTCACTCTGCACTGCTTATTTATTGGAGTGGTACTAAAAAAAGTGTAGCACGTAAAAGTTGGTTTGCTTCGCTTTTTTTAGAAAAAAGTATGTCGGTCTCATCTGATATTCATTTAGTTAAACAGTACTTTAATTTTATTAAACATCACTTCTATTGTTCAGAAATTGTAAATTTAAAGTTACATATTCCTCAACTAAAAAGTGAAAAAAAACTTTTAGGTATTAATCCTGGTGCTACTTATGGTTCTGCAAAACGGTGGTATCCTCAAAAATTTGCTGAAGTAGCCCAAGCTTTTTCTCATGAGTATGATATTGTTATTTTCGGTGGACCAACTGAAGTTGAAATGGCGGAAGAGATTGTTATTGAATTGAAAAAGATGAATATTTCAAATTATGAAAATTTAGCGGGTAAGACAACAATTACAGAGTTAATTTCAAATATTTCATCACTCTCTCTTTTTATTACTAATGATAGTGGACCGATGCATGTCGCTGCAGCATATCAGATTCCAACAGTATCTATTTTTGGACCAACACGTCATCATGAAACTTCCCAATGGCAAAACAGAAAAAGTAGTATTGTTCGCTTAGAAAATTTAGAGTGTTCCCCTTGTATGAAACGAGAATGTCCACTAAGTACGGACAATCATAAATGTATGAAAGATATTAGTGCAGAGATGGTAATCACTGCTATTAAAGAGTTGAAATTATGAAACTACTAATTGTCCGTAACGATAAACTTGGGGATTTCATTACTACGTTACCTGCAATTTCACTGTTAAAATCTTATAATAGTGACATCAATATTACAGTTTTAGTTGCACCTATTAATGCTCAACTTGCAGCAGAGTGCTCTTTTATAGATTCTATCATGATAGATAATAGTGAGCCTATATTAGCTCTTTCAAAACGTATTAAAAAAGAGAAATTTGATGCAAGTATTACTATGTTTTCAAACACACGCGTTGGAATTGCCCAATTTTTAGCGGGTATTAAAACACGTATTGCACCAGCTACTAAACTAGCACAAGTTTTTTATAACAAAAGAGTTACACAACGTCGATCACACGTTAAAATGAGTGAGTATGAATACAATATTGAGTTGGCTCAAAATCTTTATCATGATATAAAAAGTGAATTTAAACAGCCACTATTAGAGTTTGATAAAAAAGAGTCAATAAAAACCTACAAAAAATTTACTGATTTTTTTGGAATCCAAAAAGAGGTAGTAGCTTTTCATGTTGGATTTGGTGGAAGCAGTGATGCCAACTGGTCATTAGAAGAGTATTTTAAACTTATTGATAGTGTGTTAAAAGAGGAGAAGTATCAAGTAGTGATGACTTTTGGACCTGACGAAGATACGTTATATAACGATGCTTATATGAACTATAAACACGCTGATGTTATTTTATATCAATCCCTTGATGGTTTAGTTGAGTTTGCAAAGTTATTGTCACATTTTAAACTTTTTGTGAGTACATCAACAGGGACGTATCATCTTGCTGCCTTAGTAGGGTGTGAAACGATGACTTTTTTTGGGGACTCTCTTTTTGCTTCGGTAAAACGATGGAAAGCGGTAAGTCTAGAGAGTTTGCAACACGCCTATATGTTGCCACAAGATACTAAAAAAAGGGCAGTAATTTTTGAGCAAGTTCAAGATGCCCTAAAAGTGTTATAATTTAAATATGAAATCACTATTACTTTTTTTTACATTTACAGTATTACTTTGGGGAGAAAGCTTTACTTTTGTTACAGGCAAAAATAATGTTGCGCAGAAAGTCTCTAGTATTATTGTTGAAAAAGCGTATAAACGTGCAGGCTTTAATACAAAGATACAATTTTTACCGCTTCAAGAGGCGTTAAACTTATCTAAAAGTGGTCGTGTAGATGGAGAAGTTGCTCGGATTGAAAACATAACCAAGTACGCGCCAGATTTACGTATTGTTCCTATTACTATTATGTCAGTTGAAGCGATAGCCTTTAGTAAAAAAGATATTGTTATTGGAAGTTGGAATGATTTGAAAGATTACAATCTTACTATTGTAAAAGGGGCAAAGTTTATTGAAATTGCTTGTAAAAACCTTGATAAAAACTTAGTAACTACATTTAAAGAAGCAGCTGAAAATCTTTATCATGATAAAACAGACGTGATTGTTATTCCTAAACTTGCAATGTACAACTTACGTTATCAGTATGGATACAAAGAGATTAAACGAGTGAGTCATGTTTTAAAGAAGATGAAGCTTTACCATTTTGTACATAAAAAAAATAAGCATCTAGTTCCTATCATAACACCAATTTTGGAAAAAATGAGAGATAGTGGTGAGCTTTACTATCTTAGAAAATCATATCTAAGAAGTATCACTCCTAAAAAAAGAAAAAAAGTTAATAGAACGTTTTAACGCTTACTCGTGCTCTTTTGAAACTATAGTCTGCTCATCTGCTTCCCGTCGTGCAACGGCTTGTGCTTGAGCGGCTGTTCTGTTTTGACCATCGTTCATTAATGAAACAATATTTAAGTAGTACTTTGCTTCACGGGACTCTTTATTTTCAATAATAGCAGGAGTACATAAAAAACTATGTCCTTCGAGAAGTGACGCAAACCCTTGTAAAATTCTCTTTTTAGTATCTTCAGTAACACCACTTTTTAAGGGCATACCATGTACTTTTGAAATTAATGTATTGTTATATTGTTGCATAGGTTGTACTTCATTTTTTTCATCAGGTGTTAAAATATGATGCATAAACATAGTAGCTTCGTCATCATTTAAAATAATGATTTTTTCGTTAGTAAAAACTGAAAGTGCCATTAGATTGCGCTCTCAGTTGTCTCTTCTTTTTTATACTCTAAATCACCCGCTTTTGACTCTCTATCTGCAATCATGTGCTCAATTTGCTCTTTTACTTTGTCATAACGATATTGCTCTTTAAAGCCTTGAATACGTCCACCAGCAGCATTAGGATGTCCACCACCTTTTGCCCACTCTTTAGCAATTTGTGAAACACTAACTTGATTATTAGCACGTAGACTCATTGTTCCACGAGGTGAAACATCAACAATAAAGTCATATTCAGGATAGGTAACTAAAAAACCGTTTCCAATAATAGACGTATTTCCTGTTGCGTATGACAAAAAGCCTTTGTACCCTTTATAGTAAATGGTCATTTCAGAACGTTTACCTCCAAAAAGTTGAACAATATGTTTGGTAATTAAATTATCAAGAGTATTATCATGATCTTTTTTGAAAAATTCTTTTTTCATTTTGTGAATAGACGCATCTAAATGAATTGTTGCGTCTATTGCATTTTGAGGGTCCATCATTGACGCCGCTTCTTTTAACAGTGTAAGTTTGTACTCTCTATCTTCATTCGAAAAAATAACACGATTGAGTTCACGAGTTTCAGTAATAAGACGCATACATACTTTTCCGTACTCAAAGTTTTCATGCTCTTCTTGTTTCCACAAGTCAACCGCATTAACAACATTTACAAAAGATTCTAACCACTCAGGTTCGTCAAGGTTATAATGCTCTTTCGCATAATCATAAACAATTTTAGTTGCACAGCGTGAGACATCTAAATAGTACCATGCGTATTTTTTAGCACTAGATTCACCACTTCCATGATGGTCAAGTAAGTTGAGTGTTACTGTAATACCTTTTTCAGATAGTAAATCAGATTTTTTTTGTAGCCATTTTGACTCATCAAGTGTTAAGTTTAAATCACTAATTAATATGGTTGCATTCTCTTTTTTACGTGTAATAGATTCAACAATTTGCTCTAAACGATTCATAACTTCTGCACCATAATTAGCATTATAGCTATAGATGGTGTAGGGAGTGTAACTCATTACAAGTTGACAGCTGTAGCCATCGAGGTCAATGTGTGAAAGATGATAAATTGGATTGTTCATTTTATATAGTTCCTTTGAATTTTTTTATTTATGTTGTAGCGGGTATTAAGTTCACAGAACCCATTACTTCGAATTTTGCTGAAGAGTCAATCTCTGCATGTGAGAGTGTCACTACTTCTAATCCAAAACGCTCGTAGATATCGGATACCGGTTTTCTGAGTTGTGGGTCAACAATAATAATAATTGGAGAGACTCCACGTTGTAGTAGTTCACCTGCTTTTTCTGAAGTGGCTTGAATAAGGTTGTTAATTTCTCCTACATTAAGAAGAAGGTGACGAAGTCCATCTTGTTCTTGAGATTTTTCAAGCATCATCTGCTCACTTGGGGTGTCA
>Ga0233442_1002772_pt1 | contig 11258 bp, 8 predicted proteins | sample SI_123_September_3_FD_182789 | JGI IMG/M metagenome (GOLD analysis project Ga0233442, IMG submission 182789) | Seawater microbial communities from Saanich Inlet, British Columbia, Canada - SI_123_September2016_150_MG | ecosystem: Environmental > Aquatic > Marine > Inlet | place: Canada: British...
AACGAGAAATGAATCTGGATCAGATACGGATACAGAAACGATATGCCGGTTCCGTAACGATGGACGACGGCCAGGAAAATGACAATCGTCGCTGCCGCGATGAGCGTGGCGATCAGGATTTCCTCGAAACGATCGAGGATGCGCAGAAATAATTTCAAGGCTTGCCCCTACCCGCACCAGCCGCTTTTTTTGCGTTCTGGTCTTCAGCCATCGCCCCGCATCGTTGCGGCAGATGGAAAAATGGACCGCCGTCCCGGCCCATTCTCATCGTGTCGTGACGACCCGTTTTAGTTGGTCTTGGCGTTGGCTTCCTTCTGAAATGCGTCGATCAGGTCCTTGCCGACCCGCGACGCCATATCGGTCGTCACCGGCTCAAGGGCCTTCATCCATTCGGCACGCTCGGCGGGCGTCGGTTCATGAAAGGTCGTGGTGCCAGCCTTTTTCATCGCCTCGATCGCATCGTCGTTCTCTTTCTGCGCGATCGCATTGGAGAACTCGGTCGCCTCCGCCACGGCCTTTTCGAGCTGCGGCTTCACGTCGGCGGGCAATCCGTCCCAGAACTTCTTGTTCACGATCACCACATAGCCGATGTAGCCATGGTTCGAGACCGTGATGTGCTTCTGAACCTCGTGCATTTTCTGGGTATAGACATTCGACGGCACATTCTCGTTGCCGTCGACCACGCCCGATTGCATCGCCTGATAGACTTCGGAGAAAGCCATGACCTGCGGAATGGCACCAAGCGCGCGCATTTGCGCTTCCAGCACCTTGGACGACTGGATCCGCATTTTCAGCCCGCGAAAGTCTGCGACCTTATGCATCGGCTTGTTCGCCGTCATGATCTTGAAGCCGTTGTCCCAGTAAGCGAGACCGGTGATGCCCTTCGGCTCCAGCTTGGCCAGAAGGTTTTTTCCGATCGGCCCCTTGGTGATGCGGCCCAGCGCAGCCTTGTCCGGCAGGATGTAGGGGAGATCGAAGACCTCGAATTCCTTCACACCGAGCGGCCCGAACTTCGCCAGCGATGGCGCCAGCATTTGCACCGCGCCGAGCTGAAGCGCTTCGACCTCTTCCTTGTCCTTGTAGAGCTGCGAGTTCGGGTAGACCTCAACCTTCACCTTGCCGTTGGTGTATCTCTCGGCGAGTTCCTTGAATCTCTCTGCACCCTGCCCCTTTGGCGTATTGGGCGTAACGACGTGACTAAACTTGATCACGATCGGCGATTGCGCCGTGGCGGGTCCGGCGAGCACAAGCGTCGCGACTGAGGCCGCAGCCAGAATGAATTTTTTCATGTTTCCTCCGAGTAACGGCTGAACCGCTGATTTCACCGCGGCTCTGAATCCCTCACGACCCGACCATCTCAGATGGAGCAGGTCAAGACTATTGCCCCTTAGAAGGGACCTACGCCGTGCTGCAACGCAAAAGGCGGTGCATCGTTCAATGCGCCGCCTTCTCGGAATGTCTGCAGATAATCTGGCTGTCAGTGCCCCGCGGCAGCCACCGCAGGCATGTCACGCTGCTTCTTCATGACGATCTTGTTCAAGGCGCTGAGATAAGCCTTCGCCGAAGCCACCAGCGTATCAGGATCCGCAGCGCGTGCCGTCACGGAACGTCCGTCTTGCGACAGCCGCACCGAGACCTCGGCCTGCGCATCGGTGCCGGCGGTCACCGCATGGACCTGATAGAGCTCCAGCTTCGCTTCATTCGGTACCAGCGACTTGATGCAGTTGAACGTCGCATCCACCGGACCGTTGCCCTCGGCCTCCTCGATTTTGATTTGACCTTCGATGTCGAGTTTCATGGTCGCCCGTTGCGGTCCGTGCGTACCGGCAATCACTGTCAATGACACGAGATGAATCCGATCGTGCGAATGAGCGATCTCCTGATCGACCAACGCCTCGATATCCTCGTCGTAGATGTCCTTCTTGCGGTCGGCCAGCGCCTTGAAGCGCACGAAGGCATCTTCCAACTGGTTGCTGGCGAGTTTGTAGCCCATCTCCTCCAGCTTGTGGATGAAGGCATGGCGGCCGGAATGCTTGCCCATCACCAGCGAGGTCTGTTTCACGCCGACCGTTTCCGGCAGCATGATCTCGTAGGTCTGCGCGTTCTTGAGCATGCCGTCCTGATGGATGCCGCTCTCGTGCGCGAAGGCATTACGCCCGACGATGGCCTTGTTGTACTGCACCGGGAACGACGTCGCCGCAGCCACGGACTTTGATGCTCGTGTCAGCATCGTCGTGTCGATGTTGTTCCAGTATGGCAACTTGTCATTACGCACGCGCATCGCCATCACGACTTCCTCGAGCGCGGCGTTGCCCGCACGCTCGCCGATGCCGTTGATGGTGCATTCGATCTGCCGCGCACCTGCACGCACGCCGGCCAGCGAATTCGCCACCGCCATGCCGAGGTCGTTATGGCAGTGCACCGAGAACACCGCCTTGTCGGAATTCGGCACCGTCTCGCGCACGCGCTTGAACAGGTCGTAGTACTCCTCCGGCACGCTATAGCCGACGGTGTCCGGGATGTTGATGGTGGTCGCACCGGCTTTGATCGCCGATTCCACGCAGCGGCACAGGAAGTCGAACTCCGTGCGGGTGCCGTCTTCAGACGACCACTCGACGTCATCGGTGTGATTGCGCGCTCGGGTGACCTGCGAGATCACCAGCTCATGCACGTCTGCCGGCTCCATTTGCAGCTTGTACTTCATGTGCACCGGTGAGGTGGACAGGAACGTGTGGATGCGACCGCGGCGCGCCGGGCGGATCGCTTCGGCACAGCGGTCGATGTCCTTGTGGGCCGCGCGGGAGAGACCGCAAACCACCGCATTCTTCGTACGCTTGGCGATTTCGCGTACGGCTTCGAAATCACCATCGGAGGCGATCGGAAAACCGGCCTCGATAATATCTACGCCCATGGAGTCGAGCAGATCCGCGACTTCGAGCTTTTCCTCGAAGGTCATGGTCGCGCCGGGGCATTGCTCGCCGTCACGCAACGTAGTGTCGAAAATAACGACGCGGTCCTTGTCGGACTTATTCGCGGTGGTCATGGGAAAAATCCTTTGGTCAGATGCGCCACTTCAGGACGCTCGGGTTTCGGTGCTGTCTTCGAACCCCTGAGTGCCCAGGCGCAAACGCCCAGACGGCCCTCAGGGGCAGATAAGAAGCAGAAGCCCGCCAAGAAGGGACGAGAACGAAGCAGCAGGACGCGCGTTCGGACCAGCAGCAATTGCCGCCGTTCCTTGCCGTCCCTGAGTGCCGCCGCGAATCATCAATTCGGTCCCCGAAAAACGCATAATCGGCCCAAAACCGTTGATGGATGGTTGCCGAAGCGTCTGATGGGGCCGTTTCTAGACGAGAAAGGCAAGGTCCCGCAACGCCAAATATTAGTCAGGAAAGCTGCCCTATCTGCCGCCGACGTTTACCCAGGGACTAGAGCCCCCGCTGGGCGGAAGCCTCTCGCCTGGTATCCGTGCCAAGTAAAGCATGCCGCAGACCCTTCACGGTCGTTGTGATCTTTGCCCAGCCGCATGACAGGGCATCGACCTTGCAGACATCCTTGCGAACGCGTGCCCGGCTGACGGGAGCGGTTTGCTTCGCAGTGACCTTTGGCAGTGCTGATTTCTGATAGCTGATTGGCCTGATCTGGTTGTTGATCGCAGCAATTGCCTGCCCGGGATCTACAGCTTCGGGAGTTTCCCGGTTCGTTTCGAGATAGGCCAGATATTCCTGATCCATCCGCTTGAGTTCTTGCTGCGTTGGATTAGGACCGGCGATGTCGAAGTGACGATTCTGCATGAAATCAAAATAGGTATAGCCGCCGCCAGCCTTGCGGCGGCCCGCAAATCTTGAATCGCATTCCGAAATGATTTTTGCGTGGGCGTCCTTCGACAGACCGGGTTGCTGCGCGCTTTGGGAGCACTCCTCGAAGTCTTTCGGCGTGTAAAGTCTCCACCACTCGGCATGCGCCCGCATCGGGCTCGACGCAACGCCGAGGCCGGTCAAGAGGACCAACAATACAAACGTGCGCAGATTGGCCACCAAAGGAATCCTCACCCGTCTGCATAATATTTCCAGCGGGCTTCCTCTGCAATATGCGATGTGTGCGCTGTGAATTGCGGGGGTGGGCAAATATGGGTCGTATTCCGGTTAGGCAGTTCCCCTTCAGGTTCCCGCGGCCTTGGCTTTCGACACACGAACCGGGGCCCGTCCCTCTCGTTCAAGCGCGCCCCTCATCTTTTTCAGTTCACCAGCGTCGCTCTTGTCCACTTCAGGAAATTTCAGGTTCAGTTTTTCCATCGCGGTCACAATGGCCGAGCTGATCACGACGCGAGCGAACCATTTATGGTCAGCAGGCACGACAATCCACGGCGCATGTTTCGCCGATGTATGGTGGATCAGATCCTGATAGGCGGCCTGATACTTGTCCCATAGCTTGCGCTCGGCCACATCCCCCAGCGAGAATTTCCAGTTCTTGGCCGGATCTTCGAGACGATCGAGAAACCGCTGGCGCTGCTCCTCCTTCGAGATGTTGAGAAAGAACTTCAGCATCAGCGTGCCGTTGCGCGCGAGATACTTCTCGAACGCCGAAATATCTTCGAAGCGTTCGCTCCAGATGTTCTTGGTCACGAGTTCCTGCGGAATTCGCTGCTCCGCCAGAATTTCCGGATGGACGCGGACCACCAGCAATTCTTCGTAATAAGAGCGGTTGAAGATGCCGATACGACCGCGTTCAGGGGTGCACTTCGATGTGCGCCACATGAAATCGTGGTCGAGTTCTTTCGTGGACGGCTGCTTGAACGAATAGACCTGACAGCCCTGCGGATTGATACCCGACATCACGTTTTCGATCGCGCTGTCCTTGCCCGCCGCATCCATGCCCTGAAAGATCAGCAGCACCGACCAGCGATCCTGCGCATAGAGCTTTTCCTGCAATTCGCGCATCCGCCCGCGGTTGGCGTCAACGAGTTCGCGCGCCGCCTCCTTGTCGAGACCACCCTTCTCGCCGGGCTTGTGCGACTTGAGATGAAATTCCTGCGAACCGTCGACCCGGAACGGGTCCACGTAGGACTTCAACTGCTTGGCGCCTGGTTGTAGGGACCTGCCATTTTTGGCCATGACGAGACATGCTCCGTTTGGTCGCGACGACGCTACACGGCAGAGGACCCGTCCGCCAGTACCGGGCCGTCGACAGGCTGATACCGATGGTCCATCATGACGGCATGATCAACGCCGCGCCCGCCATCGCCTACGAGAACGTCGGCAAGAGTTTCGAGCAGGGCCGCACAAGGGCCGTTGACGATGTCTCGCTCAATGTGGCTACCGGAGATTTTCTAGCCATTGTCGGCGGCTCCGGCTCCGGAAAGACCACGCTGCTGCGGCTGGCCAACCGGCTGATCGCTCCCGACAGCGGCACGGTGCATGTGCAAGGCAAAGACGTGCGCGGCGTCGATCCGATCGCGCTACGCCGGAGCATTGGATACGTGTTCCAGAGCGACGGGCTGTTTCCGCATATGACCGTCGGCGGCAATATTGGCATCACACCGCGGTTGCTGGGAACGCCTGCCCAAGAGATTTCGACACGCGTCGATGAACTGATCGATCTGGTGCAGCTCGAACGCCCACACCGCGACCGGTTTCCACATGAGCTTTCCGGCGGGCAACGGCAGCGCGTCGGTGTCGCCCGCGCCTTGGCGGCGAAGCCAGCCATCGTGCTGATGGACGAGCCGTTCGGCGCGCTCGATCCTCTTACTCGCGACGCCCTCGGCGAGGACTATCGCGCACTTCATCGCAGCCTCGGTCTGACCACGGTTATGATCACCCACGACATGACGGAAGCCCTGCTGCTTGCGGATCGCGTCGCAGTGATGCGCGCCGGACGACTGGTTGCGCAAGGCACGGCGCTGGATTTGTCGGGAAGTACGGACGCCTATGTCGGTGAATTGCTCAACACACCGCGGCGACAGGCGGAGCGACTGCAGGAATTGCTGCCGAAGGACCGGGCATGAATTTCTTGTCCGATCCACGCTGGAGCGATGCGCTGACTCGGCTGCCGGACTATCTCGGCAGCCATGTCCGCGTCAGCCTTGCCGCCCTGGCGCTCGGCCTCGCGATCAGTTTCCCGCTAGCCCTGATCGTGCGGCGGCAGCCGGTGCTGCGCGACATCGTGCTCGGCGTTGCCAGCATTGTGCAGACCGTACCCGGCCTCGCCCTGCTCGCGCTGTTCTATCCGCTGCTGCTGGCGCTGGCGGGCCTGTCGCTGCAATGGTTCGGGCAAGGCTTTTCAGCATTCGGATTCTTGCCCTCGGTGCTGGCGCTCGCGCTGTACAGCATGTTGCCGGTGCTGCGAAACACCATCACGGGATTGCAGGGCATCGATCCGGCGATCATCGAGGCTGCGGAAGGCGTCGGCATGACGCGACGGCAATCGCTGACCATGGTCGAGCTACCACTCGCGCTGCCGGTGATCATGGCAGGTATCAGGACGGCCGCTGTCTGGGTGATCGGCACCGCGACGCTCTCCACGCCGATCGGTCAGACAAGCCTTGGCAATTATATCTTCGCCGGATTGCAGACCCAGAACTGGGTGTTCGTGCTATTCGGCTGCGTTGCAGCCGCAGCCCTGGCGCTGGCGGTCGATCAACTGCTGGCGCTGATCGAAGGCGGCGTACGGTTGCACAGCCGCAAGCGCATCATTTTCGGTTGCCTCGGCCTGATGGCGCTGATCGTAGTGACGCTGATGCCGTCAATGGCGCGGGCGAAGACAAACTATGTGGTCGGCGCCAAGACATTCACAGAACAGTACGTGCTGTCGGCGCTGATCGCACAGCGCCTGCAGGTGGCGGGATTGCCGGCGAGCCCGCGCGAAGGCCTCGGCTCCAACGTGATCTTCGAGGCGCTCGCGTCCGGCGACATAGACATCTATGTCGACTATTCCGGCACCCTCTGGGCCAATCAGCTCAAGCGCACCGAGATCAAATCCCGCAAGGAGTTACTGAGCGATCTGACGACCACGCTCAAGGACAAGTACGGCATCACCGTGCTCGGCGAGCTCGGCTTTGAGAATGCCTATGCACTGGTGCTACCGCGCAAGCGCGCCGAGGAACTCGGTATCCGCACCATCGCCGATCTCGCGCCCCGCGCGTCACCGCTGTCGATCGCAGGCGACTACGAATTCTTCTCGCGGCCGGAATGGGCGGCCCTGCGGCAGAGCTACAACCTGTCGTTCCGCCAGCAGCGGCAGATGCAGCCGGACTTCATGTATGCGGCGGTGGCGTCCGGTGAGGTCGATGTGATCGCGGGCTACACCAGCGACGGGTTGATTGCGAAGTACGATCTCGTCGTCTTGGGGGACCCGAAATCCTCGATCCCGCCCTATGACGCCATCGTGCTCATTTCGCCGAAGCGCGCCGGAGACCAGGCACTTCGCAACGCACTACGGCCGCTTCTCGGAAAAATCGATATTGCTACGATACGCGAAGCGAACCTGCGCGCTGCGGGCGGCGACAGCAACAGCTCGCCGGACGCCGTTGCGCGATGGCTATGGGAGAAGATTGCGAAGCGCTAGAGGTTCTTGACGAACCCAGCATCGATCAGCAGGCGATTGAAGCGTTTGGCTTCCGTACCCTCCCGGCACGAATAGAACAGACCCCGGCAGCGAAGCATGATCTTTTTCTGCTCGATGAATGTTGAATCGAGCGGAACACCCGCCGCCTCCTGAACCGCGAGCGGCAGATAGACCGCGTCCAGCGTCTCCAGCGCCGATGACATATCGGGCTTGTAGTTGAGCGCATCGATTGCATAGTAGGTTTTGTAGTAGCGCGGATCATGGTTCATGATGCGATCAGCCAGCTTGGCCTGAGGCAGCTTTGGCTCCAACAGCTTCTGCGAGATCGCCGGCTGATGATCGCCGAAGCGCACCAGCAGGAACGGTTCATTTGGATGATCGGTTTTAAGGCGCTCAACAAAACTTGCGTAATCCGAGGCGGTCATGGCCTGACGGCGGATGTACTCGTCCACTTCGGCGGTGTTACCCGGCGCTGTCCATCCAGCAGGCGTCAGATCCGGCCGGTAGCTCGTCGTCCAGGGGAAATGATTGGCTGTGAGGTACACCAGCACGAACATCGGCTGGTTGGCCTTCCGCTCACGCGCGATCAAGTGCAACGCCTGATCGAAGTAGAACCTGTCCGGTTGCATATCCTCACTGACGCCCATCTCGGCCATGTCGATAAATTTGTCGATCCCGGCAGACGTCTGAAAGCTGCGCGCGCTGAGAAAATCCCCGTAGGTCGGGTACAACGAGAATGTGCGGTAGCCGCAGCGCTGCAAGGCCTGCGGCAGGCCGCGCGAAATCTTGCCCGCCGCGATTCTCGTGACATAGAACTTGAGCTTGCCAAACGACCGTGCCGACAGCCCGGTCAGAACGTTGAACTCCGTGTACCAGGTCGGGCCACCGGCGGATTCCGCAACGAACGTTCGCTGCCGTCCATCAGCCGACTTGAAAAAGTCGTGGTAATTTTCCGGCACCTTGATGCCTGGTGCGGCGCTGATGTCGAAGCTTGACTCATCGAGCACCATGACGATGTTCGGCCGCTTGGCGCCCGGCACACATTCCGTCTCAGGCGGCGCAGCGCGCGCGGACCCGATCATGTTCGGCGGGTCGGCCTCGATCCAGCCCGTCGATGTCAGATGCGATACCGACACAACGCCGGATCGCGCCAGATTTGAGATGTGATTGACGCCCTGGAATGGCTCCCACGGCTGCTCTGGATAGATGATCGACAGTCCTGCGATCAACGCAATACACGCAACCGCGCCAACCGCGGACACCGCCCGACGAATACGGAACGGGTCCGCCCGCCAGATCAGCCACATCGCCGGCACTGCGATAGCCGCAAGTACAAAGGATTGCGTCTTGAGCTGCGGGAAGATCGAATGCAGGAAGGAGACCGTATCGCGGTCGATGATGAGAAAATCCAGGAACGTCAGCGTGAGCTGCGTGATCCCGTATTTGAATTGCGACAGCGCAATCAGGACCGCAACCAGAGCCAGCGACAGGGCGGCCGACACGCCGGGCCTGCGCAGCGCGATCAGCGACAGGAAGTTCAGCAGCGCCCATGTCAGCAGCGCCAGCGTCATCGCGAACGGCCCGTATTCGACCGATGCCAAAAGATACACGGCAACCAGATGCATCGCGGCGATCAGCGCAACGCGCAGGCTCCAGAGCCATCCGTGCTCCCCGAGCCGCTTCAACAGAAGCTGAAGTCTGCCGGAAAGGATCGATGTCGTGACGTTTGACATGAAGCGGTTCCGTTGCGGCTAAAGGTTCTTGATGAACCCGGCGTCAATCAGCAAGCGATTGAAGCGCCGCGCCTCAGCCCCGTCCTTGCAGGAGTAAAACAGCCCCTTGCAGCGGAGCATGATCTTCTTCTGCTCCTCGAAAGACGGATCGAGCGGAATACCGGCGGCATCCTGAACCACCAGCGGCAAATAGGCCGCGTCGATGGTTTCCATCGCAGTCGGGCTGCCAACCGGTTTGAAGTTGACCGAGTCGATGGCGTAGTAGGTCGCGTAATATCGCGGATCATAGACCATCAGCCGCTTGGCAATGTCATCCTCGGTCAGATTTGGCTCGATGATGAGCGACGAGAATTCCGGCTGGTGATCGCCATAACGCACGATCAAAAACGGTTCAGTTGGAAACTGCTTCTTCAGCTTCGTAACAAACGCGTTGTAGTCCTGCGCGCTCATGGTCTGGCGGCGCAGGTATTCATCAATCTTCGGCTCGTTACCAAGGGTGCGCCAAGCCGGCGTCTGCTCCGGGCGGAAAGTGGACACCCAAGGGAAGTGATTGGCGCCGAGATAGACATACATGAAGACCGGCGTGCCCTGCTTCTCCTGCGACAGCAGCCGGACTGCGTTGTCATAGAAGAAGCCGTCGGTCTCGATACCTTTCGCGCCGAGATCGCGTGCGTCGTAGAATTTCTGGATGCCGGTGGTGGTCTGGAAAGTTCGCGCGCTCATGAACGCGCCGTAGGCGGGATAGAGCGATACAGTGCTGTAGCCACAGCGGCGCAACGCCAGCGGCAGACCGCGCTCGACCCGGCCGGATGCGATGCGGGTCACGAAATACGAGAACCGCCCGAACGAGCGCGACGAAAGACCGGTTAGCACGTTGTATTCCGTCAGCCAACTCGAGCCGCCGTTGCTTTCAGCGAGAAACTTTCGCGTCTTGCCGTCGCCAGACGTGAAATGCCTGCCGTAACCGGCAGGCACCTTGATCTGCGGCGCCGAGCGGATGTCGTAGCTCGATTCATCATGGATCATGATGATATGCGGACGCCGCCCTGCCGGATGGCACGCTTCTTCCAAGGGAAGCTTCAGGCGCTCGAGCGCGGCCGCGTCGGATTCCATAAACCCGCCATTAGCGAAATCGGACACCGCTATCACGCCGGAGCGCGCGAACTTTGAGATGTAGTTGTCTGCGTAATATCCGCGCCAGTCTTCCTGCGGCCAGGTCAGCGAGAAGCCCGCGAGTCCCGCAATACAGACGAGCGCCGTGACCGCCGCCGGCAACCGGCGGATGCGAAATGGGTCGAGCCGCCACAGGGCAATCATCAAGGGAACGATCAGCAACGCTGAAATCACCGCGGACCAGCGCAGGTTCGGGAAGATCGTGAACAGGAACGCGATGCTATCGCGGTCGATCATCATGAGATCGACGAAGTTGACGGTCATCTGCACGATGTCGTGCTTGAGGCGCGACAGCAGCACCAGCACAACAATCATCGTCAGCGACAGCGCGCCTGACAGCGCAGGCCGCCGCAGCAACGCGATCCACGAAAAATTCAACGCTCCCCAGCACAGCAGGAAGACGAGACGCGAGCCGAAATCCGTTTCGGTTTGCAGCAAAATGCCAAGGGCCGCGAGATGCGGCATCGCCACCGCGAGAAGCCGCCAATACCCGACAGGTGCAAGAGCGCCCGTGACCGCGCTTGCGGGAGGCAGCGTAGGCGGTACTGAGGTCGGCGGGGGCAACATGCCTTTGACGCGAACTACACCCGGCACTGTCCTGACGCCTTTACTGGCGGCGGCCAGGAGGCAAACCGTGCGGCCGGTAACCGCGACGTGTCACAAAATCGTAGTAGAACCGTCATAGACGCGCAACTTGATCTTTAGCCGCAGGGGTTTACCGGCGCTGTTCAGCACCTGTTCAGCCCCCGGAGACGTACTGGAGCTGGGATTTGCCCCGGCACTGCACAACGA
>Ga0233442_1002773_pt1 | contig 11249 bp, 12 predicted proteins | sample SI_123_September_3_FD_182789 | JGI IMG/M metagenome (GOLD analysis project Ga0233442, IMG submission 182789) | Seawater microbial communities from Saanich Inlet, British Columbia, Canada - SI_123_September2016_150_MG | ecosystem: Environmental > Aquatic > Marine > Inlet | place: Canada: British...
AACTACAAGAGCGCGATGTACAAAAAATTCGTGCGATTGCTTATGAACAAGGGATTCCATATCAAACTTTGATTGGCTCTATTATTCATCAATATGCAAAAAATGCGAAACACTTAAATAATTAGGTAATTAAGGGGGCACGCACTTAGTTATTTGTCTATGCTGCATTTATGCCAAAAATAGTAAGGTCTAGCAGGCGAAACCATGGAGCGTATTATGCTCAAAGGTGGCTGGAAAAGCGAATCGACAGTGATGCGCTATTTACGAGCCATGGTGCTTTAACCTTTCAACCTGAAAGCGTGTTGAAGAAAATAAAGGTATAATAAATACATGTTAGACGAATTAAAAATATCACAAGTAGCAGGGTATATTCTCTCTAAAGAGCGTGGCCACGCCATGTCTATTTTAAAATTAATGAAGCTACTTTATTTTGTGGATAGAGAATCATTACTTGAATGTGGAGAGCCTATATCGTACGACAATATGGTTGCAATGCCACATGGAATGGTCCTATCAAATGTCTACGATTTATCAAGTGGCAGTATTAAATCTATTAATAATGGTTGGGATAGTTGGATTTCTGATAGGGAAAACCACAAGGTATCTTTAAAGAGAAATGTCAACAGCGCTAGTGATTTTGACATGCTTAGTGATTTTGACATTGATATTATCAATCGCGTTATTGATCGATATACCCAATATAGTGGTTTTGAGCTTGCAGACATGCAGCATAATCCTGACATATGTCCAGAATGGAGTGATCCGCACGGGTCATCTTTCTCGGTATCGTATGAAGATATTTTGAAAAAAATGGGGAAATCTAAAAGCGACATCAGCCTCTCTATTAAGCAAATAAATGAGCATAACTCAATACAAAGCATGTTTGCTTAATGTTTTTACCACTTCCTAGAGCAACTTTGCTGCTTGCTACACCAAAGAGCGGTAAAGATGATTTAAAGCATCTATTTATCATACTAACTAATGCAAACCAAGATGACGATGTTTTAATTGTCAATATATCAAGCTTATCCAATCGTTGCGATGACACTTGTATTTTAAATAGCTCAGATCATTCATTTATTAAGCATAAAAGTTATATTGCATATAAGCACAGCAATATTATCAAGGTTGATAAATTAGAGTCTCTGGTTATTAAACAATATGAGCCTATAAATATTGAGATTTTTAATAAAATATGTAGTGGGCTTTTAAAATCAAAACATACATCGCCTAAGATCAAGAAATTTTATATGGATTGTGTAAAATGACGAGCCAATCAAATGAAGATAAAATCTACGCATCTTTAATTATAGATAGTAGCCATATTCGTAAGACATTAATGTATAAAGGTTATTGTTGTAAAACTATTCAGACAAGATTATCTTAATTGATTTGTTCAATCATTGAACGATGGTATATTAGGTTTAAGGATGTTTATGGTAGAGTCTAAGCAATTTAAAATTCGCACAATAGAGGGAAAAGATTTTCCCTCTATTGACGGTGAGACGATTTTGGATAGTGCATCAGTTGCTGGGCTTGCTTTTGACCATAGTTGTAAAAATGGACTGTGCGGAGCTTGTAAAACTACTTTAGTGAAGGGTAAGATTCTTGAAATGCAACCACAGATTGCGCTCGATAAAGAGAGCGTAACTAATCAATTTTTAACCTGTTGTTGTGTGGCCACATCTGATATATTAATTGATGCGACTAATCTTAGCATTATGCATGGGATTGAAGTAAAAATTCTACCAACTAGAATTGACAGTTTAGATCTTCTGTCTGAAGATATTATGCAAGTTAAGTTAAGGCTTCCACCCACATTGAGTTTTGATTTTTTAGAGGGGCAGTTTATTGATGTTATAGGTCCAAATTCTATAAGAAGAAGTTACTCAATAGTTAGTAACTCGTCAAATAAGAAAATAACCCTATTAATAAAGAGAGTTAAACATGGCAAGCTCAGTGATTATTGGTTTAGTAAAGCAAAGTTGAATGACTTGTTAAGAATTGAAGGGCCAAAAGGAACTTTTTGTTTGCGTGATAAGGATAAGCCTTTAGTTTTTTTAGCAACAGGAACGGGCATTGCTCCAATCATCTCAATATTAAATGGATTAGAATCAGATCTTAGTTACAATCAGACTGAGAGTATAAGTTTATTTTGGGGTAATAGAGTTCGGCAGGATTTTATTTGGAAGTCAAATTTTAAAAAAATAAAGATAGACTTCACTCCAATTGTTTCAAGAGAAGATGATAATTGGAAAGGTAAAGTTGGCTATGTACAAAATATTGCTTTATCAAAGATTAATAATATTAAAAATAGCAATGTGTATGCTTGCGGCGCAAGTGAAATGATTAATTCTTCTGAGATTAGTTTCATTAAAGCCGGTTTAAATAAAAGAGATTTTTATTCAGACAAATTTGTACAAAGTTTTTAAAATATTAAATAATATACGAAATATGAAAACAAATGAATCATTAAGAAAAGAAATTGCAAGCCTTGTTAAGGAATATGCGGAATTACAGTATGCTAAGAAAGATTTTGAACCAGGTAAAGATATCGTGCCACCATCTGGTAAAGTAATAGGATCAACCGAATTACAATACATGGTTGATGCGTCTTTGGATGGCTGGTTAACTACTGGACGGTTTAATGAGCAATTCGAAAAAGAGTTGGGTGACTTCATTGGGGTTAAGCATTTAATTACAGTTAATTCTGGTTCATCTGCTAATTTAGTTGCTTTTAGCACTTTGACCTCGCCTAGGTTAGGGGATAGATCTATAAAAAAAGGCGATGAAGTGATTGGTGTTGCAGCTGGATTTCCTACTACGGTTAATCCAATTGTACAGTTTGGAGCCATTCCAGTGTTTGTAGATGTTGATTTAAAAACCCACAACATAAATGCTGATTTAATCGAAGATGCAATCTCACCAAAAACTAAAGCAATTATGCTTGCTCATACGCTAGGTAACCCGTTCAACCTTAAAAAGGTAAGGGAGTTATGCGATAAATATAATCTTTGGCTAGTTGAGGATTGCTGTGATGCATTAGGTGCCGAATATAATGGACAACATGTAGGTACATTTGGAGATATTTCTACTTGTAGTTTTTATCCGGCACATCATATTACTATGGGTGAGGGTGGGGCTGTATTTACAAACAATTCAGAGTTGATAGCTATTGCTGAATCATTTAGAGACTGGGGTAGAGACTGTTATTGTAAGCCAGGTTGTGATGATACTTGTGGGAAAAGATTTAGCCAGAAATTAGGTGGCCTACCGCAAGGATATGATCATAAATACACCTATTCACACCTTGGTTATAATCTTAAAATTAGCGATATTCAGGCTGCATGTGGTCTCGCACAAATGAAGCGTCTTCCTAAATTCATAGAGAAGCGCAATGAGAATTTTGATTATTTGAAAAATCGACTATCAACGCTAACTGATTTTTTAGAGTTTACAGAAGCTACTGATAATTCAACACCTTCTTGGTTTGGATTTCCAGTTACAGTAAGAGATGCTGCTAATGTAAACAGAGTAGATTTAATTAAATATTTAGATCAGCATAAAATTGGTACACGCTTATTGTTTGCCGGGAATCTAACCAGACAGCCATACTTTAAAAATATCGAATATCGAATTTCTGGTGATTTAATAAATACTGACATAACTATGAATCAAACACTATGGCTTGGTGTTTATCCAGGGCTTGAAAAGAGGCAATTAAATTATATAGCTGAAAAACTCAAAGATTTTTTTGGAATAGGTTTTTAGAAGTGAATATATAGATCTAGATGAATTTACAGGGGAAATAAAAATACAACAAGAGATTTTCTAAATAGTAAAGACGCGGCTCATGCGGCGATTTTATGTATGCAGTCGTTTACCGGCACAATAAATATAGCGAGTGGAGAGAGTATTTCGATTGAAATAATTGATGAAATTTTTTAACACAAGCTATCAATTATTTGGGATAAAGATGCGCCAATCAGCGTACCACAACGTTCAGTTAATATTGAAAAATTAAGGTCGCTAAATTTTTGTAAACACATTTCTTTGAAAGAGGGATTGTTTGAGGCTATAAATTGGGCTTAAAATACAAGAAATACATTAAGAATAAAGTAAAAAAAGGATTATTTATGAAAGTATTATTATTAGCGGGCGGTTTTGGAACAAGGCTAAGTGAGGAAACCGATGTTACTCCAAAGCCAATGATTGAAATCGGTGGTAAGCCAATTCTTTGGCATATTATGAAAACGTATTCAAAATATGGTTTCAATGAGTTTGTTATTTTACTAGGCTATAAAGGCTATATTATCAAGGAATATTTTGCGAATTATTTTCTTCATCAAAGTGATGTATCTATTAATATGGCCAGTGGAAATATTGAAATCCTCAATAACTCTAGTGAACCTTGGAAGGTGACACTTCTTGATACTGGGATGAACAGTATGACAGGGGGCCGCGTGAAACGTGCCCAAGATATCATAGGAGATAATCCTTTTATGCTGACATATGGTGATGGAGTTTCTGACATAAATATTAAAGAGTTAGTGGAATTTCATAAAGCTCACAAAAAATCTATGACCATGACGTCAGTGCAACCACAAGGAAGATTTGGTGCATTAAACATTGAATCTAACAATAAGGTGACACAGTTTTTAGAGAAACCAAAAGGTGATGGTGGCTGGATTAATGCTGGATTTTTCGTATGTGAGTCAAAGGTATTTGATTATATTACAGAGGGTGACGGAACTATTTTTGAGCAGTCCCCCCTTCAAAATCTTGCAAAAGATGATGAGATATTTACCTATAAGCATAAAGGTTATTGGAAGCCTATGGATTCATTAAAAGATAAAAATGACCTAAATAAACTTTGGGATACAAACAAAGCACCTTGGAAGGTATGGTAATGCATTTATTGTTTTCTGGCATTTATAAAGATAAAACCGTACTAGTAACAGGACATACAGGATTTAAAGGTTCATGGCTTGTCTATTGGCTTAATAAGATGGGCGCTAAGGTAGTAGGATATTCTCTTGAACCACCAAGTAATCCAAATCATATAGGGCTTATTGATTTGGATATCGTGTCTATCATTGGAAATCTTAATGATCAGAAAAATTTACATAAAATATTCGCAATTCATAATCCAGAGATTGTTTTTCATCTAGCTGCACAAGCCTTAGTAAGGCATTCTTATGATGAACCTGTTGAGACGTACGAAACAAATGTAATGGGAACTCTCAAAGTTTTAGAGGCATGTCGCGAGTGTAGTTCGGTAAAAGCCATAATAAATGTTACAAGTGATAAGGCTTATGAGAATAGAGAATGGCCATGGGGCTATAGAGAAATTGATTCTATGGGCGGATATGACCCATATAGCTCATCAAAAGGGTGCGTTGAACTCTTAACTTCAAGCTATAGAAACTCTTATTTTAATTTAGATGATTACGGGGTTAAACATAATACTTTATTGGCGAGTTGTCGAGCTGGAAATGTTATTGGTGGCGGAGACTGGGCTCAAGATAGGCTTATTACAGATATTATGGTGGCTGTCAGCAAAGATAAAAAGGTAAAGATTAGAAATCCACACGCTACCCGACCATGGCAGCACGTTTTAGAGCCGCTAAGTGGTTACCTGCATATTGGACAAAAACTTCTTGAAGGTAAGAAAGAGTTTGCAGAGGGGTGGAATTTTGGACCATCTGATGAGCATTCCATTTCAGTGGAGAAGGTTGTTAAATACATTCAAAAGTATTGGGGCAAAATAAGCTATGAATTAAACTTAAGTGATCACCAGCCTCATGAGGCAAATTTATTAAAACTTGATTGCAGTAAAGCATATACAAAACTGAAATGGAAAGGTGTGTGGGATAGTCAAAATACCTTTGATAAAACGACAAATTGGTACAGGTCTTTTTATGAAAACAAAGTAGTATTAACAAAAAAAGATTTAGATGCTTATGTTTCAGATGCAAAAGTTAAAAATATTGAGTGGACTAGATGAAGATTTTGGTAACTGGGGCGACAGGCTATTTAGGTGAAAGCTTTGTGCAATTGTTGCAAAATAAATATGAAATTGTTGCACTAGTAAGAAATAATTCAAATATTGAATTTTTAGAAAAAATGAATTGCGATATTCAAAGATATTTTAATGATAATGACATTTTGGATATTTTCAAAATGCATGATTTTGACGGAGTGGTTCATTTCGCATCAAATGTATCTGTTAATCATATTTATGATGATATAAATAATTTGATTAATAGCAATATCACATTTGGCGCCTTGCTGTTAGAGGCAAGCGTGATAACTAAAGTCAAATGGTTTGTTAACACAGGTACATTTTGGCAGAATTATCAGAATGAATTAAATAATCCAGTTAACCTATATGCAGCAACTAAAGAGGCGTTTGAAAATATTGCTAGATTCTATACAGAAACAAGTAATTTGATTTTTACTACAATAAAGTTAAACGATACTTTTGGACCAAGGGATAAAAGAGCTAAGATATTCAACTTTTGGAATTCTATCGCGCTGTCAGGAGAAACATTTAAAATGTCCGCAGGTGAACAAATTATCGATATTAGTTATATTGATGATGTTCTAAGTGCTTATGAGCAACTGTTAAAGCATTTATCAAGCGATAAAGCTGCAACTTTTAAAGACAGAATTTTTGTTGTGACAAATAAAGAAAAGGTGACTTTAAGAGAGTTAGCGAGACTCTTTGAAAGGGTAACTCATTCGAAACTTAATATTGTTTGGGGTGGTAGAGAGTATAGAGAAAGAGAGGTTATGTCTCCTTATAGTCTAGGTTTAACTGTGCCTGGATGGAGGCAGCAATACTCACTAGAAGATGCAATATATAAAATAGAAAGGGTTTTGCATAATAATCAAAATAAGAGGTATTAGGAAACGACTAAAATGTACTTGAATTAGTGTATAAACTGTAACAAGAACAGGTTTTTCTTGAAGGTGAAATTTGTGCTAGCTATGCAAAATGAGTATTTAATGAAAGACTAAAAATAAATAGTAGAAATTTTATTAATTTACTGGATTTTAATGCACTGGTATTTTTTATATGATTAAAGAAATTAGAGTTTGTTCTGCCAAGTATTTTAGTTAAAAGTATGCAATTTAGTGTATTGTTATCGATCATAAAGTGTCATCATGAGTGGCACTTTATTGTAATCAGGAACTACTATTAGTCAATCGTAAATCCAATCTATGGGCTATTAGTTTATAGGTGCTTAACAAGGTAAATGTATGAGTCATGATTTAAAGTCATTGTCAATTGTGATCCCATGTCACAATGAGGAGGAGGTTTTAGGTAGTTTATATAAGAACCTTAAAGAGATTCTTGATTGTTTAATAGGAAAAAAAATTGAATCTTACGAATTAGTATTTGTAAATAATGGTTCAACTGATAGCACTATTGAAAAAATGCTTTCCTTATATGAGAAAGATGAGGATGTTGTTATTGTTGATTTAAGAAATAACTTTGGATATCAAGGTTCAATTACTGCAGGCTTATATCACGCGAGCAATGAAATGATTGTTACTATCGATGCTGACTTGCAAGATGATCCAAATAAAATCGAAGAGATGATTGAAAAACATTATGAAGGTTTTGACTTGGTATTGGGTGTCCGTGAAAATAGAGACTCTGATTCGTTTCTTAAGAGAAACAGTGCCGAAGTATTCTATAGATTCATGAACTTTTTAGGTGTAAATTCTGTCAAAAATCATGGCGATTTTAGATTAATGAGCAAAAGTTTGTTGAATGATTTTAAGCAATATAATGAACGAAATAGATATATACGAGGGATGGTTTTAAACTTGGAAAGCAAGTATGCGATTGTGAAGTATCCTAGAACAGCAAGAGAATTTGGTGAAACAAAGTTCAATTTTAATCGAATGATTGGCTTGGCATTTGATGGAATCACTTCTTTTTCAATTGCCCCTATACGAATGATTTCTCTTCTTGGTCTTATTATGTTTTTGATGTCTTTAACAGGAATTAGTTATATTTTATATCAGAAGTTTTTAGCAGGAGTGCCTGTTGAAGGGTGGACTTTTATAGCCTTGTCAATCTCTCTTTTTGGAGGATTGAATAGTCTTTTTATAGGAGTTGTTGGCGAATATGTTGGTAAAAATTACATTGAAAGTAAGCGGCGTCCAAACTTTACTGTTCGCAAACTTTATACGAAAAAAATTAACAATGTTTCTTAAGTATGTAAGTGTTGGTGTATTAAATACTTTTTTAACACTATTTATAATAATGCTATTTTATTATGTTTTTGAAACAAACTACTTGAGTGCATATACGGCAGGTTATTTTTCGGGATATGTAAGTAGCTTGGTATTGAATAAAATCTATACTTTTAAAAATAGAGAGACAAAGTTTGATAAGTATTATGTCACTAAGTTTACGATATATTTTATAACAGCTTTTTTTGCAAGCAAAGCTATTTTATATTATTCTGTTGAGATGTTGAATTTTAATGAAACGTTAAGCCTGTTTGCTGGAATGATTTCATATACGCTAATTAGCTATGTTTTGTTCGAAAAATTTGTTTATAAAAAGTAGGATACAATATTGTATCTACTCCTATTTTAGAGAGGTAAATAATGACAAAATATAATTATAAATTAGTCTCATTATCTATATTGTTAATATATGTATCAGTTTTTTTTATTTTTGGTGATAATTCATATATATTAATTCATGATAATATGGACTCAAGTCTAAGTTGGTATAAAGCATTAATTCAGAGTGGAATGATCTTTTCACAAAGTAATGAAATAATTTCAAGTTTCATGAGTGCCCATCGTGTTGGATTTGCGAGTGAGTTAGATGCCATACTTTGGTTAAATTACTTTTTTGAACAATATACAGCGTATGCAATTAACCAAGTTTTAATAAGGTTGGTTGCTTTTTTGGGCATGTTTTCCCTTTTGAATAGATATATTTTTAATGAAGAAAATATAAGATATTCATATTTTATAGCGCTACTCTATAGTATATTGCCATTTTGGTCACCGGGTGGGCTTAGTGTAGCCGGGTTGCCTATGATTACATATATATTGTTAAATATTAGAGGCGGTATAAATACAAAAAGAGACTGGATGGGCTTGATACTTTTTCCACTTTATAGCTCATTTGTCCTTAGCATGGTGTTTTATATTGTATTTGCTGGATTTGTATGGATATATGATATCTACAAGAGAACTGTAACTACTAAATTTACTATAGCGCTATTTTTATTTGGAATTATTTATTTAATTATAAATTATAGATTGTTAGAAGGGTTTTTATTTGAAGCTGATTTTACACCCCATAGGGTTGAATTTTTTTCAGATGGCATTGGACTAATAGGTGCATTGATGAAATCGGCTCAATTATTTATTTTAGGTCAATATCACGCCTCTAGTCTGCATATTATTTTTTTACCATTTGTGGGTGTAGTTTTTTTATTAAATATATTTTCAAAATCTAGAGATAGGCTACTGATAGGGTTATTTTTATTAAATATATGTATTTCTCTTTGGTATGGATTTTATGGATATGAGGGAACAAGAAGTATAATAAACGCAAGTGGTGTAAAGTTAGCCTCATTAAGCTTAACTAGATTTTATTTTTTATCTCCTTTTATTTGGTATATTTTATTTGCGCTTAGTGTTAAATGGTTTTTTGCAAAATACGGACTTAAGTATAAATTTCATATAGTAAATACTTTAATTGGACTTACCGTATTACTCTTATTCTTCAAAAGTGATTTTATAAATGAATATAGAAAGAATGGAATAACTTATAAACAATTTTATTCTGAGCGACTGTTTAAAGAAGTGGCCAGTTTTATAGGAAAAAAACAATCAGAGTATAAGGTAGTAAGTATTGGAATTCATCCTTCCATATCTCAACATAATGGCTTTCACACTCTTGATGGCTACTTGACACTATATCCTTTAGAGTATAAACATAAATTTAGAAGGATAATTAAAGATGAATTATCTAAAAATGAGAAATTAAGATATTACTATGATAACTGGGGAAGTAGAGTTTATGTTTTTATAGCTGAAATTGGAACAAACTACCTTAGGAATAAAAATGAAGTTTATCCGATAACAATAAGTTTAAATACACAAGTGCTAAAAGAAATGGGTGGAGAATACGTATTTTCTTCATATTTCATTGTAAATGCTCAAAAAAATAATATGGAATTGTTAAAGAAGTTCAAGAATAAAGACTCTGCGTGGGATATTTATCTTTATAAGCTAAAACAAAATAATTAAATCAAGAGAGGCTGTAATTGGTGAACTTGATATGATATATCCAATACAAATAAATAATGATAACTGCCATTATCATCTTTAATAGCCAGTAAGACATATAATCTATAAAGGCTATTGTTGTAAAACTATTCAGACAAGATTGTCTTGATTCATTCGTTCAATCATTGAACAAATGTTATAATGAACTATATTATAAATAAAGCTTTATATAAATTTACTATATTCAGCAAAATGTCAGATTGTCTAAAAAACAGAATAAGTTTCAAATTTTAAAATCTTTAGAGCGAGACTCACATCCTACTCAAAGGCAATTATCTAATGACTTAGGTGTTAGTCTTGGTAAGATTAACTATTGCTTAAAAAATCTTGTTGAAAAAGGTTTTATCAAGGTTAATAATTTTAGAAATAATAAAAATAAAATCCAATACTCATATCTACTAACCCAAAAAGGAATAGAAGAAAAAGCAAAGCTGACTTTGGATTTTATAAGAATTAAAACTCAAGAATACGATACACTAAAACAAGAAATTAAAAGTTTAAAACAAGAGGCAAAGAATATGGATAGGGATTTATTATGAAGATAGTTCCAGTTATTCTTTCAGGTGGTTCGGGCACGCGTCTCTGGCCATTATCACGCAAGCAATACCCTAAGCAATATTTACCTTTAGCTGGTGATAACACCATGCTTCAAGAAACTATTTTGCGTCTTAATGGCTTAGACAATCTTGCGAATCCAATTATTGTTTGTAATGCCGATCATCGTTTTTTAGTCGCAGAACAATGTCAACAAATTGGCATTAAAAACCCAACAATACTACTTGAACCAGTTGGTAGAAATACAGCACCTGCAATAGCTGCTGCAGCACTACAATCATTAAGAGACTCAGAGGATTCGACACTACTAGTTTTATCGGCCGATCATGTTATTCAAGATGTTGATGCTTTTCATAAAG
>Ga0233442_1002775_pt1 | contig 11247 bp, 14 predicted proteins | sample SI_123_September_3_FD_182789 | JGI IMG/M metagenome (GOLD analysis project Ga0233442, IMG submission 182789) | Seawater microbial communities from Saanich Inlet, British Columbia, Canada - SI_123_September2016_150_MG | ecosystem: Environmental > Aquatic > Marine > Inlet | place: Canada: British...
ATTCATGAAGTATTACTGGATAGAATTTGATGCTTATAAGTCAGCTCAACATATGCAAAATTATGTTGAAAAGGTAATTGTTGGTTATGGTAGTAAGTATGTGATTAATTTTGTTTAGTTACTTATCAGGGTGATCAATAAGCTCTTGCATCACTTGAGCAAGGATATTTATATCAGTATACTTTTTCTCTATTAGTTGTTCAATTTTATGGGTAGTTGCTTGTAAATGATTTTTGACATATTTTGTATTATTGGTAATAAGACTTGTTTGAATGTTTTGAAGTGCTTCTTGTTCAAATTTATTAAAAATATGAGTAACGATAAAAAGGCTTAATATCATGGAGGTAACAATACCAACAATTGAGAGTACAGAAAGCTTTAAACTCAGATGTTTTTGAAGAGCAGGAAAAATCATAAAAATTCCTCATATTTGTATAAATTATAACATAAAAAATTATCTATTCATGTAAATATATTTCATTTTTATCATTTTCTTCTTCATCAGTAATATCAATATCCCATAAAACAGAGACACCATACTCTTTGTCTAAAATAATCCACTTAAAATATTCGGTTTTTGTACGAGAGCTAAAGAGTCTGACTTTAACTTGCTCCTCTGCTAAAAGTGTTTGTATCTCACGAGTTCCGAGTGAACGTTTATTCCATCGGAGTAGTTGGTTGGAAAAAATACGAAATGAACACGTTGATTCCGCGGTAAGTTCTGCGACATCAAACTCTTTACTCCAGTGCGCATTAGAACAGGCATAAAGTTTTGTTTTTTTGCCTTGAATTTTAATTTCACGTACTTCGAGTTGACCGTTATTACAATAGGGACAGTTTCCTAATTTTTTCATCATGATAGAACTATAGCTATTTAAAGTTTATGTGCAATTTTATCTTGCAATATGTCATCATAATTATAAATGTCTTCAAAAAATAGGAGTTTTTTATCTTTAATCACTAGGGTCTGATAACTAATAAAAATTGGTAATCCATGTTTGAGTTTATAGTGGCGTGGTGTTCCTTTTTTAAGCTCAACATTTATATCATGATAAGAGTAGTTAACACTCTCACGAGAAAAGAGGTAAATAGCAAGCATTTTTGGTTTTTCAACACGAATACAACCGGTACTAAGTTCTCTGTTGTCTTCTTTAAAAAGTTCACGATGATTGGTATCATGAAGATAAATATTGTAGTTATTTTCAAAAGTGAACTTAACATCACCCATAGGATTAAAATTGCCAGGATCTTGTCTAAAAACATAATCTTTAATATTGACACTATTCCAATTAATAGATTTGGGATTTAAACTTGCTCCCTTTTTTAGATTTGTAGCACTAAAAACTTTTATTTTTCGCCATGAGAGTGTTTCAGGATTGTTTTTCAATGCAGGAAGTAATGTTTTTTCATTGTAAGTATTTGAAGTATACCAATAAGGATTTAAAATCATATCTTCTAAAAATGAGTCAAAAATAGGGGTTTTATATTCCTCTTTTCCAACAACAACTCTCATATTTAAAACTTGATGGTTGTCTTCAATGACTTTAAGACGAAACTGTGGAATGTTTACAATAATATAGTCAGTGTAGGGTTCTTTTGAAAACCATCGCCATCGTTCCATATTAAGTTGAATTTTTTTATGTGTTGTACTATTGATTTCAAGTGTATTAACAAGGTAGTTTTGAAATAAAGAATAGGCACGATGTTTAGGTTTTAGTTGCTGTAATGCTTTTTCTAAATTACTATGTAAAAGAGCATTTTGTAAAATAGAAACCGTGTCAATATCAATTTTTTGTTGATGATAATTAAGACCATAATAGTGATGTGTCGCAAGGGTTAAAAAGGCGTCACTTAGCAACAGGTCTTTTAAAAAAGAGTTGGAGCTTAATTCAATATCTTGCAAGTGATATTGGGGGTTAAGCGCATTAAGACCATCAAAATAGATATTTTTTAAAATAGTTATCATGATAGAACTGTTAGCACTACTCCAAATAGGCTCATAATTATTATCATGATAGAGTGTTTCGATGCTTTTAGGTAGGGTTAGTTGCAGTGATTTAGAGTGTAAAAGCGTATAAATTTCACTTTTTGGTTCTGCTATAACTTGAGTTTTTTTTTCTACTCTATCATCAATGTCATTAAGATATTTTGTAGTCTGAAAAAAAGTACCCGAATATAACATGGGTAAGGTAATACCAATAATAAAAAGAGATAAAATAATAATACGCATTAAAAATTAATCTTCATAAAAATTAGTTTCAATGTTGACTGCGTTAATTTGCATTTCGGGAGATGAACCAATTTGACACTGTTGAGGGTTTAAAGCATGACTCCACTCGCGAAATTTTAAAAGAGGAACAGGATTCATGACACAACTTGTTTGAGAAAATGGATGTCCAAAATGAAAAACCATGTGACCAATTTCATGAGTTAAATAGATACCTGATAACTCTAAAGCTTCAGATGTGGTGTAGGTTTCACTGTTTCGGAGCTGTTTAATAACAGAGTCATTTTCAAAAAATGCAAAGGTACTCCAAAATACAAAAGTTTTAAATTGAGTATGTGGATTGTATTCAGTGGTTCCAACGGTAATACCTCCACGAAGCGCAGTATGCATATCTAAAAATGTTTTTTCAACACTTATGATAGGGGTATTGGTAATAATAATATCATAATTAAGTTGCGTTGAGCCCAGTGCAGACCAGTATAGCCACTCATTATACTGATCTTTAGAGAGATACTTTTTATAGGATTTTACTTTTGCAAACATAGTATCACTTAATGCTTTTGAAAGTGAACCATTACAACTGACATTTTGATCACTAATAATATATTTTTGTGCATATTTTACTTTGGCATCAAAAGAATTTTTATTTGACCGTAGTGCTAATCTTAAGTTGTCTTGGACATCCATTATCTCTTGGTGTGTAAAGTCCTCTTTATGGATATTTAACATATTGGGTGTAATGTAATGCTCAATTACTGTTGAATCAAGTAAGTCAAAAACATCTTTAATGTTAAGATGTTCAATTTTTTCAAATGTAAGTGAAATTCCAAAGTGCTCACGAGATGTCTTTTTAGTACTCTCAAGAAGTTGGAGTAATTCATTATCGGTGTGGGAACGAAAGTTTGGATTTTCTACATAAGCAACTTTAAGTGTCGCTTTTTGTGGAGGAGTGCTGTTGTTTGAAGTGTTCTCTTTTTTACTTTCAGAACATCCTAGAAAAAAAGTAACAATAAGAGTTAAAAATAATCTCATTAAAACAACCTCACTATTTTAATGAGATTGTAACATTTATTTTATTTATACAGCGTTATTTTTGACGATTTGGTTGTGCTTCAGGTTCTGAGAATAGATATCCTTGTGAAAAATGAATACCAAGCTCCTCAACGACCTTTTGAACTGATTTAGAGTGTACAAACTCTGCAACACAAGGGACATTTGCATTTTTTGCAAAGTATGAAATGGCTTTGGTAATTTCATAGCTTTTAGGATTTTCGTTAATATCTTTAATATATTTTGCATCTATTTTCAATAAATCAATATCCAAATCTAAAATTCTTTCAAAGTTAGAGTATTCAACTCCAAAGTCATCAATAGCTAGGGAATAGCCTTCTCTTTTGAGGGTATTGAGTTGACGAATATGATTTTTCTTACCTGTTGCACTTACCCCTTCAAGAATCTCTAAAATGACACGAGAAGGTTCAATTTTATAAAAACTAGCTTTTTCATCTAAGTAGTCTAAGAGATAATTACGAGCAAGATCATCCTCAGTAATATTGAGAGAAAAAGAGTAATTTCTATTTTCCTCTTTGGACATTATGTTAAAACTTTTATCAATGATGACTTTGGTGATTTCTGGTAACATACCTGAGAGTCGTGCGGGTTCTAAAAAATGGTGCGGTGAAATAATCGTATCGTTATCGATAATACGTGCGAGCACTTCAAATTTTGTAATAAGTCCTGTTTTATTATTTCTAATACCTTGAAAGAATGGAACAATACGACCTTGGTCAAGTGCTTTATGAAGAAGGTTGTTGTTGTTCATAAAACTTTCTCGTTGTGCTTGGTCAATAGTATCTTCATTACGGTTAAAAACATGGCTTCTATTTTTTCCACTCTCTTTTGCCTATTTTAATGCTAATGCACTGTTTTGCATTAAGGCACTATTGGAGTAGGCCGCGCCATAGGTAAATGTTAAATTCAGAATAATATTTTCGATAGTAATAGAGTGATTGTAAAAGTAGTTTTGAATACTATCAATCTCACGTTGCATATCAATTTTGTCTTTATAGTAAAGTGCAAATTCATCAGAGCTAAAACGAAAAATAAATTTACTGCTGGAGATAGTTTTTAAGAGGGATGCTACTTGAACAAGGAGTCTATCTCCTACACTAAATCCATAAGCAGTATTGATATAACTAAAATTATTAATGTTAAGGAGAATAAGTGTCCCGTGTTTGTTATTTTTATGAATTTTTTCAAAATAAGTTTTATTATAAAGCGCTGTTAACGAATCGTGGTAGGCCATAAATTCTACTTCAGCTTGTGTTTTTTTAAGTTGTGTAATATCAGTGAATACGGCTAAAAAGTTTTCTACCTCACTATTTTGTTTATTTTTAATAGCACTGATACTCATCCACTGCTCAATTTTTGAATTATCTGCTCTTTGGTTAATAATTTCTCCACTCCACGTGTGGTTTGCGTTTAATTCACTCCACATCTCTTGGTAAAAAGATTGAGAATGTGTTCCTGAAGCGAAAATATTAGGATTTTTTCCCAAAATTTCGTATTCTTTATAGTGATATATTTTTTCAAATGCTGCATTTACTTCAATAATATGATTGTGGGTGTCCGTAATAACAATGCCTTCAGTAGCATTTTGTATCGCTGTTGAGAAAAGCTTCATTTTCCGATTTTTTTCTTTGTTTCTTAACACTATATTGACAATAGATGCTGCTGTTTCTAAAAGCTTTTTATGAAAGGGAGCAGGTGAACGGTGTTCAAAAGAAGAGAGAGCAAAAGTTCCAATTGGCTGTTTATTTTCATTTTTAACTGGCATTGACCAACATGAACATAAGTTGAAATCATAAGCAATTTTGCGTAAGTCGGTCCACCGACTATCATGGAAGGTGTCTTGAACATATTGTGCTTCATTATGAAAGACAGCATTTCCACATGAACCACCACCTTCGCCCGGCTTTAAATCTTGTAATGCATCATGACCAACTTGAGGTATAGAAGGAGCACTTAAAACACTCATTAGCCCAGTAGTATCGTTGAGAAGCATAATGGATGCAACAGAATTTGGTAGTAATTCTTCCGCTAATTTACACAGATGTGCCAAAATATTATCCGAATCTTTCCCTTGCGCAATCATCTCTAGAGTGTGTTGTTGAATATTTAAAATACTGTTATACTCTTCTTCTGAGATGGGAACTTCGTTAAGTTCACTATTCTCTAGAATTTGACAAGTTACTTGAGATTCAGTCATAATAAACTCCTGTTCTTTTACTATTGTAAAACGCTTAAAATTAAAATAGTATATAGCCATAAATATAAATAAATTTTAAAAGGAAATATTTAAATGAATAATGTAATAAAAATGTTACTTTTAACTGTACTTTTTTTGAATTTACCACTTTTAGCATTTGAATATCGTGTCAAAACTGAAGATATTCAACTTCAAATTAACAAAAATCTTCCCATCACTAAAAAGTTTCTTTTTTTAACATTAGAAATTACAGAAGCAATTATTAACATAGATGAAAAAAGTGAAAGAGTTGCTATTGAGTGTCACTTGAATTCACCCAATATTGTTGTTAAAGAAGCATCTCTAAAGGCAAAAATAATTGCAAGTTCAGAAATAATATTTAAAGATAATTTAGAATTTTTTATAGAAGATATAATTATTGAAAATATAGAAAGTCCTTATTTAGATGTAAAAATGAAAAAAATGTTATCAAAGAGTGCTGAAGTGACATTAAATAGTTATTTTTCAAAGTATCCTGTATATGATTTAAAAAATGCTCCAAAAGAGATTAAAAGCTATGTTGGAATGATAAAAGAAATAAAATTATGTAAAAGTGGTGTAAACGTTATATTTTAAGATAATCTAGAAAATAGATGATGTGGACTTAGGTGATAAATAAATATCTCGCATTAATAAAAAATATTTAGAAATAGGAATATATCATGACAGTTTTAATAGTAGACGATAGCTCTATTGTAAGAAGAGTTCTTAAAGGTGTAGTGCAACGATATTTTGATGAACCCCTTATTTTAGAAGCAAAAGATGGCAGTGTAGCTATGCAAGCTGTTAATGCTTATGAGGTTGATTTAATGTTACTGGATTGGAATATGCCAGTGATGGATGGTGAAGCTGTTGTTAAAGCAGTTCGTGCTGAGAAAAAACACAACCGAATGAAAATCGTTATGGCGACTACAGAAGGTGGAAAAGCAAGTGTTTTAAAAATGGTAAAACAAGGTGTGAATGGGTATTTAGTCAAGCCTTTTCAAGAAGATAACATTGTTAAAACCTTAGATAAAGTAGCCGGTCGAATGCGAGCTAAAAAAAGTTAATAAATATTCAAAACTTATTAATTAGAAACTTGCTATAATTCGCGGTTTGAAATTTTAAACAGAGAAATCTCTTATAGCGATAACTCGCGTGAGCCCTCCACTGAGGAGCTAAATTTGAATGCCTTCAAATTTTGAGAGTAATAAAGGAAATAGATGTTACTTTTTACACCAGGACCAACTCCCGTTCCTGAAAATGTTAGACAAGCGATGGCAGAACCTACTATTCATCACAGAACACCAGAATTTGAAGCTATTTTTGAACGTACTCGTAAACTTCTTTTTAAACTTTTTAATACGGACGAAGTTGTAATGCTCGCTTCAACTGGTACCGGTGCTATGGAAGCTGCAGTTATTAACTTGTGTAAGAAAACACTTTTAAATGTTAACGCAGGTAAGTTTGGTGAGCGTTTTGGAAAAATTGCAAAAGCTCACGGTTTAAATAGTGTTGAACTTAAATATGAGTGGAACACACCAACTTCAGTTGAAGATGTTTTAGACGCTATTAAAAAAGATAACACAATTGATGCTATTGCCATTCAGGTTAGTGAATCTGCAGGAGGACTTCGTCATCCTGTTGAAGCGATTGCAAAGGCAGTTAAAGACGTTAACCCTAATATCATGATAATTGCTGATGGAATTACTGCTGTAGGTGTTGAAAAAATTGATATTGCACATATTGATTGTCTAATTGCAGGAAGTCAAAAGGCATTAATGCTTCCTCCAGGACTTTCTATCTTAGGTCTTTCTAATCAAGCTATTGAAGTTATTGGTGAGGGTAAAGGGTATTATTTAAACTTAGCTTCAGAAATTAAAAAGCAGAGACAAAATACTACGGCGTATACAGCCGCAACTACTTTAGTCATTGGTTTAGAAGCTGTTTTAAATGAGATAGAAGTTCAAGGTGGTATCGAAAAACTATACCAAAATACAGATGCTCGTGCTAATGCAACTCGTGAAGCTTTAGTTGCACTCGGTCTTCATATCTATCCTCAAACTCCTGCGTCTTCTATGACGACAATAGATGATGAGAGTGCTAAAGAGATTCGTAATTTATTAAAAACTGAATATGGCGTGAATGTAGCAGGGGGTCAAGATCATTTAAAAGGTAAAATTTTTAGAATTAATCAAATGGGTCTTATTCCTGCTTATGAGTCTGCTTGGGCAGTAAATGCGGTTGAGTTAGCACTTGATAAACTGGGTAAACGTCCTTATAATGGTACTGCAAATGAAGTATTTAATAAAATATTTTTTAATCTAAACTCAAGTGGAAGTAACTAAAATGATGTTAGCGCACGAAATACCAAACGGAAGCAAACTTTACTTTGGTGAAGCTGCAAAACAGAAACGTTTTATCGAAAGAGTAGCAAGTGATTCTTTAAGTGAAAATGGCTTTGATGAGATTGTAACGCCACTTTTTTCATATCAACAACATGAAAGTATTTCAGACGAAAAGATGCTTGTTCGTGTTAATGATACGCAAAATAATCATATGTCACTACGTGCAGATTCAACACTAGATGTTGTTCGTATTATTGACAAACGTTTGGGTGAAAATACGTCTCATAAAAAATGGTTTTATGTTCAAGCTATTTATAAATATCCTTCAACAGAACAGTATCAAGTAGGCGTTGAGTACATTGCTGAAAACAACTTATCTGTAGTTTTAAATGAAGCGGTCACAATTATGGATAAATTAGAAGTTTCACCTCTTTTACAACTTTCAAATATTAATATTCCTAAAATTGTTACGTCAATGTTAGATTTAGAACTGGATGATTTTCGTCATATAAACATTGATAAAATGATTGAGTTAAATGTTGAATGGTTAAAAGCCCTTATCTATCTTGAAAAAGCGGAAGATATTGATGGTGTGATAGCTATTGTTCCTGATGCTATAAAAATTGAATTACAAAAGTTAAAAGAGTTAAGTGCCGCAGTAGAATATAAAAATACTGTAATTGCACCTCTTTATTATGCATCAATGTTATATTATGATGAGCTTTTTTTCAGAATGATAGAAAAAAATGATGTTTATGCTCGTGGTGGGCGTTATAAAAATGATAGTAATGGTAATGAAAATGATATTTTAATATCAACAGGATTCGCCATTTACACTGATACTTTAATAGAAGCAACAAAAGGAAAAAAATAATGAGTACTAAAGCAGATTTAATTGTAGGAATTCAATGGGGTGATGAAGGAAAAGGGAAAATAGTTGACCTTTTAGCTCAAAAATATGATGCCGTGGCTCGTTACCAAGGTGGACATAATGCAGGTCATACCATTTGGGTTGATGGAATTAAGCATGCACTTCATTTAATTCCTTCTGGTGTTTTAAACCCTAAAGCGATTAACATTATTGGTAATGGTGTTGTTGTTTCTCCTGAAGCATTAATTAAAGAGATGAAGCAGTTTGGTGATATGAAAGGACGTCTGTTTGTAAGTGAAGCAGCGCACATGATTTTAAACTTTCATATTGAGATGGATCAAGCAAAAGAGCGTATGAAAGGTGCTAAAGCAATTGGTACAACAGGTCGTGGAATTGGACCTGCATACAGTGAAAAAGTAGCACGTTCAGGTTTTCGTTTAGGGGAACTTCGTAATGTTGATACTCTTGCTGCACGTATTTTAGAATATTTTGAGCAAAACAAATCAATATATGATGCAATTGATTTAAGTGCACCAAAAGAAGCTGACTTAAAAGCTGAACTTTCTGGATGTGCAAAAATTATTGTGCCTCTTTTAGAAAATACAACGCAAATGGCATGGAAGCTTATGAAAGATGACAAAAAAGTACTTCTTGAAGGCGCTCAAGGAACACTTTTAGACATTGACCATGGAACATATCCATATGTTACAAGTTCATCTACAATCTCTGCTGGAGCATGTACAGGTCTTGGTGTTTCACCTAAAGATTTAGGAAATGTTATTGGTATTGTAAAAGCGTATTGTACTCGTGTTGGAAATGGACCATTTCCAACAGAAGATATGGGCGATGATGGACAAAGACTTGGTGAACAAGGTCATGAATTTGGAACAACTACAGGACGTGCGCGTCGTTGTGGTTGGTTTGACGCTATTGCGTGTAAACACTCATCACGTATTAATGGATGTGATTATTTATCAGTAATGAAACTTGATGTTTTAGATGGTTTTGATGAAATTAAAATCTGTGTTGCTTATGAAGTTGATGGTAAAGAGATAGATTATATGCCATTAGATTTAGACAATATTACTCCAATTTACAAAACATTTAAAGGTTGGGATAAAACAGAGGGTGCTCGTACTTGGGACGAGTTACCTCAAACTGCAAAAGATTATTTAAAAGTGATTGAAGAACTGACTGAGACAAAAGTTGGTATGGTTTCAACATCACCAGATAGAAACGATACTATTAATTTAATTTAAATTAATTTTTAAAGTATGCCAAAATCACGTTTTGCACCTCTTGTTAAAATGAAAAAACATGAGGTTCAAAAGTGTGAACAAAACCTCCAGCAAAATCAAATAAACCTTCAAAGTGCTCAAGAAAAATTAGAACAGTCATTGCATGAACTTACTACAATAACACCTCCCACATCAGGTACTATTAACGATTTTAGAAGTACACAACTTCTATTAACTGCTCAAAGGATGATTATTCAAAAAAGTAGCGACTGGGTAGAGTTTGCAAAAAATGAAATTTTAACGTCTAAAGAGCTTTTAAAATTAGCTACAATAGAGTTTGAAAAGTTTCAATATCTTGAAATGGAAGAGATTAAAGAGATGATTAAAGCAATAAAGCTCAAAGAAGCCAAAGATTTAGACGAAGTAGCACTTCAAGCATTTATGAATAAAAAGGGTAAAAATGAAATTAAATAGTTTTATAAAAATTATCATGATAATTTCTATCATGATAACTTCTTTAAGTGCTTTACAAACCAGCGAAAAACTTTTTGAATGTACCAAAATTTTTGAAGAGCGTAAGGGTGAACTTCTTATTGAATTAGAACGTATTGATGAACAGAGACAATCATTAGAAGCACTTAAAATTGCAACCGATGATATTTTAAAAAAGAAACAAAAACGTTTAGATGCCCAAGAAATAGAAGTTAATGCAATTATTGCTGATACGAAAAAAAGGGAAAAAAACATTCAGACGTTACTGAATGAAAATAAAAAAACATTAGAAACAATTAAAGCTTTAAAAATGGACAAAGTAGGGCAGGTTTACGCTAAAATGAAATCAGCTTCAGCAGCTTCAATACTAAGTAGTATGAAAGTTGAAGAAGCCGGTAAGATTTTAACCACGTTAAAACCAAAAGTTGTGGGTAAAATATTAGCAAAGATGGATGCAAAAAAAGCATCTGAATTAACTTCATACATAACGGAATAGAATGAAAATTATTATTTTAGATGCCAGTAACACTGTTAGTCAAAAAATAGAAGCTCTTGTAGAAGAGTTGAGCTATGAAAACTGTACTATAGAAATTTTTGTGAACGCTGAAGATGCATTAGATGATATTAGAGAAAACGGTGTAGATATTATTTTTGGCTATGTCGGCGTTAATGGTTGAAGATAATCCAACCGCTTACCAATCAGCGCCAAAAATCCTTTCACCGAGATATTCTTCATTCCATCAAGTATCCTCATCCAGCCTAAATAACTATCTAAATGACAGGTA
>Ga0233442_1002776_pt1 | contig 11245 bp, 5 predicted proteins | sample SI_123_September_3_FD_182789 | JGI IMG/M metagenome (GOLD analysis project Ga0233442, IMG submission 182789) | Seawater microbial communities from Saanich Inlet, British Columbia, Canada - SI_123_September2016_150_MG | ecosystem: Environmental > Aquatic > Marine > Inlet | place: Canada: British...
TATTTAAAAAAATAACTTGTACAAAATTTAAGATTAATAACTTTTGCTTCAAATTAATAAATGGAGGAAGAAAATGGCTGTAGTAATTAATGCTGAAACTTGTATTGGTTGTGGCGCTTGTATCGACACTTGCCCAACAGAAGCTCTTGAAATGAAAGACGATAAAGCTGTTGTAGATGCTGACAAATGTGTTGATTGTGGTGCGTGCCTCGATTCTTGCCCTGTAGAAGCGATCACATTATAATTAAAGATCTTAACAAATTGAAAGCCGGCAATTATGTCGGCTTTTTTTATTGTAAGTGTCATTCTTTTGTTGACAAGATTGGAACATCACGGATTTTTCCGAATGTTTCAATATTTATTATAAGTATTAATATTATTAATTATTATTTTACAATTTTTACCATAATCTAATTTATGTATCAATAATTAGGGGAAATAGTTTTATGAAAAATATTATTATGGTTGTAGATATTGGGAATACACATACCGTAATGGGTTTCTATTTCAATACAGAACTTCAATATTCTTGGCGCTTAAATACCGATAAGGCAAAAACAGAGGACGAATATTTTAGCATTATCAAACAGCTGGCGGATGATCGCAAACTGATACTTTCACAAATCACCAAAACGGCTATCTCCTCGGTTGTTCCAGAAATAACACGAATATTTTCTCACTTAATAAGCAAATATTTAAAATGTGATGTTGAGATCGTTAATGCGTATTCAAAGCTGGGATTGCAATTTCCTGTTGCAGATCCCGGATTCATTGGTTCAGATCTTGTAGTTAATGCATTCGCAGCAATAGAAAAATATAAAACAAATTGTATTATCTGTGATTTTGGAACCGCAACTACAATCCAATTAGTAGGAAAGGAAGGCCATTTTTTTGGAACTGCAATAGCTCCCGGTGTAATTACTTCAGCAAAGAATCTTTTTGATTCAACAGCTCTTCTGGCAAATGTACAACTAAAAAAACCGGAACATCTATTGGGAATGAACACAACGGATGCTTTGCTTTCTGGTATTATTACGGGTAATTCTATGATGTTGGATGGATTTATTAAAGCTTTAAGAAATGAATATAAACATCTTGGTGAAATTAAAACAGTTGCTACTGGTGGGATCGCCGAATTGATCTGTAGTGACTCTAAAGAAATTGATATTATCGATAAAAGTTTAACTTTAGATGGATTAAATCTTATCTGCTGCAAATAAGAAAAAATAATTAATGAATAAAAAATTAATAGCTGTTTCTATATTGTTATCTTTTGCTCTATTGGCATTTGCGCAAGCATTCCAACCTGAATTTAATTTGAGAGGGATAGCTAAACTAGAATATAACGAGATCGATGTTTATCGGCACCAAAAAGGATTTTCCATCACAGCCTATCCGCACAATAAATTGGGTATTTATCAAATTCACACAATAAAAGAGATAGATTATGATGAAAAGCGTGTTAAACTCACGGTAAAACTAAATAGTATTGAACTCTACCCTCCGATTTATGTTTCGCTTGAGAGCTATAATAATAACGCATTTTATGGATATTTCAAACGTGAATTACTTATAAAATGTAAAGAATTAATGGGAGATGAAGATCGTGAACAAAGCGAAGGTCTAATCCCTGAAATTATTATCAAATTACCCAAAATGGCTCTTCCAAAATCTGTACGACGCTTTATGGGCGATAAAGCAGGAAGACTGAATTTGAATGGAAGTCAGCGGCTCACATTTGCCGGTAGGATGTCTAAAAGAAGCGATGCAATGGGTGAGGGAGACGACAACACAGATTTTACACCGGAAATGCGGCAGGATCTGAATTTACGCCTTCGAGGTACAATAGGAGAGAAGATCCACGTAAATGTGAATCATCAATCTACTTCAGACGAAGATGTAATGCCAACTCCAAGTGAAATTAACATAGATTATGAAGGCAATGAAGATGAAATTGTGAAAACAATTGATGCCGGAAATATCTCACTTGCACTTTCCGGTTCAAAATTTATAAGCTACAGTGCTTCTTCTGAAGGTCTTTTTGGAATTAAGACACAGGTCGAAGCCGGTAATTTAAGCATAACCACCATAATGGGAAAAGATGAAGCGCAAAAAAATACACAAACTTGGACTGGTGATGCTCAGGCGGATTCAACGGTATTCAAGAGTAATGCTTTTGTAAATAAAACTCATTATTACATCGATCAACCTTCAGCTCTATTTTCGCTTTACAGTGATGCAGATGGTGTAGAAGGTGTTGCTTATCCTATGGGTTGGAAGAACAATGCTATTAAACTTGATCCAACTACAAGTAAATGGCAACTTGCCCCGGGTGGCTATGGATTACTTCCCGATTTAACCAAAGAATTTACTGTTTATCTTGATGACGGATCTGCTAGTAATAATACAATGACCGAGGATGGAGTAAATTATCTCAATCCCGATGAAACATATCACTTCGAAATTCTTCTTGAGGGAACAGATTACATTATTAGTGAAGATGCTAGTATGATTGTAATGACCTTACCCCAAGGAGTAAACAGAATTTATTCAATTGGTGTTACATATACCCGTAAAGATGGTGTAGAGGTTGGAGATCCTGTTGCTTATCCTAGAGAAGTTAAGATGTTGCGGATAAGAAACCAGGAAGTAGATGATGTAGAATACTGGAATCTTCAAGCAAGAAATATTTATAATCTGGGAATGCAGAACATTCAAAGTGAAGGCTTTGAAATGAGCATATACACATTACCTCCCGGAGGAACAACAGCAGACTATAATGCTCCTGAAGAAGTAACAACAGAAGATGTTCATACCCTGAACGACTATTTGCGTTTAGATAGTAATATTGATGGGAAAATAGATGGTGCAGATACAGCAATTGACCTCAATGCGGGATTTATATATTTTCCATTTATTAGACCATTTTATTCACTGCACGACTCACTAATTTATGAAGAAGAAAGTGTTCCTTCAAATGATATTATTAACCATATTTTTGTAAAAGGTAAAATAGGTAGAGATCAAGTTGCACTCGGAAGAATGGGTATCTTGCCGGGTAGTATTGTAATTAAAATTGGACCAAATAAAAGAAAACTGATAGAGAATGTTGACTTTATTGCAGATTATGATTTTGGAATGATAACGTTCTTAACAAGTGAAGCAAAAGATCCTGATGTTGAGATCAAAATTGATTATCAGTTCAAGCCAATTTTTGCCATGGATAATAAAACAATTTTGGGAATGCGAGCCGATATGGAGTTCAATGACAACATCAAGCTTGGTGGTACGTTTGTTTATCAATCAGAAAAAGTAAGGGAAGATCGCCCTAAAATTGGTAACGAGAACAGAAGTATCATTCTGGCAGATATTGATGGCGAAATTGATTACGAAATGCCATTCATGACTAAATTTATAGATTGGCTTCCGCTTATAAAAACCGATGTCAAATCCTCTGTTACCCTATCGGGTGAAGTGGCGATGAGCCTTCCCCGTATTTATGGAAGTGATAAACAACATGATAAAAAAGAAGCATATTTAGATGATATGGAAAGCACAATGGAAATGTATCCTCTTGGAATTACCAGAGGAACATGGTCATTTGCCAGCCGCCCAGCAGAAGAACCTGCCGGAAATCTTATCGACTTCGGTAAGGCACACATTAACTATTATAATCCAAACGATGTATATGCAAGAGATGTTTACGACCCTAATTCTCTAACCGAAAAAGAGGAGAGAGAAAAGGTCTCTGTGTTGGCTTGTAAAATAAAACCATCCGATATTGGAATGCCCGGAATGAATATGAAATATTGGGCGGGAGTAATGAAATATATCGGTAATGATGTAGATTTTTCAAAGAAAAAATATATTGAGATCTTGGCAAAAGTAGACACTTTGAGTAATAATCAGTTGTCCCGTCCGGTTATTATGCATATAAATTTGGGAAAGATGAGCGAAGACTTTTATCGTCCCGGTGAAAATGATGAACCAGATAAAGAGGATGGATTAGTAGAGGCAGATGGAATTCTAGATGGTGGTGAGGACTATGGTTTAGACAGGATTAAAACCGGATTCGCAGGTGATGACCCTGATGATGATTTTGATAATGAAGAAGTTGCAATTAATGGTGCAGAAGAGTATCCTTACATAAACGGAACAGAAGGAAACAGCAAACTTGATTCTGAAGATATGAATGATAACGGTATTTTGGATGATGAAAATATTTACTTTGAATATTCTGTAAGCCTGAACGAAGGGAATGAATTCATGGTTAGTGAGTTCAATGGGTGGAGATTGTTCCGAATCCCACTGCATAATCCCGAAAATTACAGGATCATTTCCGATAATATAGGTGAAGTTCCAAATATAAAAAAGATCACATTTTCACGCGTCTGGTTTGAAGTTGAAGACAGCACAAGAGTAAGAATCGTGAATCTTGATATAGTTGGAAATAAATGGGAAGAAGGATTTATTAAGAACGAAGATGGAACAGTTTTTACAAATGATACTGAGATAATGCAGGTTGGAATTGCTGACAATCAATCGGGACAGCATTATACACCTGCACCTCATACAGCTCTTGAAGAGAGAGGAGAAATTACTCTTGAGCAATCTTTAACCATTGACTATAAAGAGATGGAAACCAAAAAACATGGTTTGGTTACGCAAGAATTTATGGATCCTTATAATCTTCTTGCATATAATAAAATTCGTTATTGGGTATTTGCTGAGAAACCTATCGAAGGTTATTCTCCACTAAAGCAGGATTCACTTATAATTCGTCTCGGTGCAGATTCAGTAAATTATTATGAGATCAAACAACCACTGGACCTTCAAGAATATAATGCTGTTATGGATGAAGATGGTTGGAAAGAAATCGAAATTGAATTCTCTGAATTTACACATCTTAAAAATATAGACAATAGAAATGATGTAAGCTATTTTCTGGATGATACTAAACTTTCTAAGGTTGGAAACCCAAGTCTCTCTGATATCAGGGAGATGTCTTTGGGAGCAGAAGCATCGAACGAATTTTCGGGAAGATTATATTTCAATGATATAAGAGTGGCGGATCCTTATGAAGATATGGGCTTTGCCTCCAGTGCCAATTTTACAACCAGTTTTGCAGATCTTGCAACCTTCCACGTTGGTCTCGATTTCAGGTCCGAGAATTTCCAATCTTCTGCCAGAAGAACAACGAATGTGTCATTTGTTAAACAAACAGATCTGGATATTACTAACAGGATAAGCTTGAACAAATTCTTGCCTGCAGACTGGGGTTTTAATATTCCAATGAATTTAGCCAGAACACAATCTATTGGAATTCCAAGATTTAAATCTGGATCTGATATATTACGTGATGAGCTTCTTGATGATGAAAGAGAACGAGAGACAAATAAAAATCTCTCGTATCGAGCGGATATTACAATAGCTCAAACTAAAACTCCCAAAAGTAAAATATTAGCTTATACAATTAAGAATACAACGATCAGCGGAAATATTCAGAAGACATATCTAACAAATGCAACACGTGCGGATACTACTATAGCTTATACTTTAAAACATATTTACAATTTTACGATTCCTAAAGAGAAAATAGATATAGGCTTATTTTCTAACTATAAGTTACACTTTTTCCCACATAGTATTAATAATTCGTTAACATTGCGAGAGAATGATCCTCTATCTTGGCGCTGGGATACTTATTCTGATTCTGTAGCACATTGGGCACTAAATACTTCATCTTATAAAACGCGAGCATTTGAGACCACCTCTAAAATTGATTACGATTTGTTTAGCGATATTTCAACTTCCTATAACCTTATTACAAAACGTGATCTAATGCTAAAGAATTATTATAAAGGGTATAATATTGGTGAGGAAAAAGAGAGAACTCAGGATATTAACATTAATTTTGATCCAAAATATATCGATAATATTTTTACTTTTAGTGCAGACGGTTCTGTTATTTATGATGACGATCACATAAAATCTGGTACGCAAGACACATTGTATTATCGCGGTGGAGTAAACAGGAATCTTGGTGGAAGATTTACGCTTAAGAATCAGGATATGTTACGTGATCTTGCTAATTGGCTAGATAAAAAATTCTCGGGAGTAGTTGAGGAAGAAGAAGCTGAACCTGAGTCTGAACAAGGTATTGAAGAAACCATAAGGGAAGAGCAAAACAAGTTTGAACCAATAGAGACACGTACTCCATTTAGTGGTGAAGAACCTAAAAATGTATTAGAAGAACCAAATCGTGATGGCTCGGAAGAATTAAAAGGGGAAGAGAGTTTAGAAGAAGGATTGCCCGAAGATCCAAAAAAGGGTGATGAAGGTGAACAGAAAGATCCTAGCAAAACACAAACAACGATGCCGGAAAGTAAAAGTAATCTTGTAGCATCAATTGTAAGCTATATAAGTGGACTGAGCAACATAAGTGTTTCTTATGATAATACTTACCGAACAACCTATGAGGATAGATTTGAGCGTCCTGAATTTTTATATCAAATAGGTTTACCTCATATTCTTAAAGAAGAGGGAGATGATAAAGAGATAATTCTGAAATCTGTTATGGATAAATATTCAACTTCAGCCAGCTTTCCTATTATTAGAAACCTAACAACTAACTTTGGATATTCCAAAGAAATTACAAGAACATTTAGTAATAACAGCAGCGAAAAAAGGTCTACAACTTTTCCAAATGTTTCGGTAACTCTTACAGAGTTTGAAAAACTTATTCGAGCTGCAAAAATACTTACTAGCTCACGTCTTACAAGTAGTTACGTTTACTCAGAAATGCTTAACGGTGATATCGATTTTAAAGAAGAAGATTCAAGGCAGCAACGTATTAATCTTACTCCATTGATCTCATGGCATGGAAACTGGATTTATGATATCACAAGTAGTTTTTCTCTAAATTACTCTGATCAAAAAAATATTACACATCGTACAAATTATGATGATATCAGACAAACCATAACAAGATCTATGAATGGTAATCTATCTTGGTCGTTTACAAATCCTAAAGGTATTAAAATACTGTTTTTCAAACGAACAAGTATGAAAAACGAGTTCACAACAGATGTAAGCTTTAATATGGAAATGACCAAAACAACTCGACAAGGATTAGAAAGTAAGGTTACTGAAATGGAAAAAACATCATACGGTATAACTCCAGGTGCATCTTATAAGTTTAATAAAAGTATAACAGCCGGACTTACCAGTGAATATGATTGGTCGGAAGACAAAAAACGTGTAACCACATCCTCAATGTTTAGGCTTAGTATCTGGATAGAAATAATATTCTAGAAACCACAACAGAATTAGTTGCAAGCATTTTACTTGACATCAAGTTATTCCATTCCTTAAAAAGTATGCAAATAAGGAGAATCCGATGGTAACTAAAGCACAAAAATTCAGGTTGGGTATTTTTATTACGGTAATATCAATTTTAATGGTCATGTTTCTCATCATGGTTGCAGGTACGCAGATCTTAGAAAAACGTGATACATATTATATTCGTTATCAAAATTCATCGGTTACCGGACTTCAAATTGGAGGACCTGTAAAATATCGTGGTATAGGAATTGGAAGAGTTGATGATATCTCAATAGATCCCGAAAATATTACAGACATTATTGTAACAGCAAGTATAGAAGCCGGAACACCAATTAAAGGTGATATGAAAGCTTCTTTGATACCAATTGGGATCACCGGTTTAGTCCAAGTTGAAATATCAGGCGGAACCCAGGAAGCTGCCCTGCTAGAATCAGGTTCATTCATACTGCCAGGGTTATCTACTTTAGAGAGTATTTCGGGAAAAGCAGAGGTTCTTGCCAGTAAATTTGAGATACTTCTAAATAATTTAAACAACATTACAAATGAAGAGAACACAAAAAGATTAAACAATATTATTGCAAATGTAGATACCATAATTGATGTGAATCAAAGTTCGATATCAAATACAGTTTCAAGTTTAGAAGCAATAACAGATGATTTTGAACAGATAGCAGAGAACACAAAAACACTTCTTATGAGATTAGATGAAATCATGCAATCCGGACAAATTGAAAAGATCGTTACAAGTACAGAGAAAATAACATCAGAGCTTGCGGGATCAGATCTAACGCAACTCATGACAGATATTCATAAACTTACTGTAGATGCAAATAGTGCGATCTCTCACATTGATGCAACACATCTAGAGAGCAGGCAAGACTTGCTTGATACAATAGAAAGTCTTAAAGAAACAATCGATTATTTAAATGATTTTTCCAGGCAGATAAGTGAAGATCCATCACTGCTTATTAGGTCAAAAAATTAAGAGGAGTATGAAATATGAAGAAAATAATTGTTCTTAGTTTATCGATCATTTTCCTATTCGGCTGTATGGCAAGGAACATTGTACCCAGAAATTATTTCATCCTAGAATATTATTCTCATTCCGAAAAAGATGAGCTTAAACTGGAAAAACCAATCGAACAATCAGTTTATATAGAAGATACAAAAGTTCCCAGAACATACAATAGAAAACAGATCGTGGTACGTCATTTTGGCCCGCGTATAACCTATTCCGATAATAATCTTTGGGGTGTAAAACTTTCGAAGATAATTCCAAACTTATTAAAAAAACGGTTGGATAGCTACAATATGTTCAAGAATACTCAAAGGGAATTATTTACTTCCACACCGGGCTATATTATCGATTCCAATATAAATAATATTGAAATGTATATATCCGAAACGCTTTATCAGGCAAGGTTAAACATTGATTTCACTTATCGAAAAAAAGATACTGAAAATCCATTGGTTGTACACTCTGCAAATATCGAAAGAGTGATGTTGAAACAAGATTTTGATACTTATGCTCAAACGATAAACGAGATACTTTTAGAAGAGATCGATAAATTTGCAGCAAAGATCAATATTTATAATGCTTATGGTCCTCAAGCACTTATCGAGCAAGATAATCTTCCAATAGAAATTGATCCATTACTTGTAGAGATATTAGATTCAGAAGAAGATAATAGTGGGAAGGGACTCCTCTTGGTTCCTGCGATAACAAGAACAGAAAACGAACCTTATTATAAAGTTTACGATAAATATGGATATGAGAGATCCGCCAAAATTGGTGAAGCTTTTCCACTGATGGAGGGAACCTATTCTCTAGAATACGGGTCTGGAAATCAAGATCAAAAAATGATTAGAAAAAATGTTAAAGTTCACCCCCGATACAAAACGATAGTAGAGCCGGATTGGGGATGTTTGATCGTTGAGATAATGGATGAAAGTAGAAATTTTGCTAAAGTGATCTATGAAGTATTTGATCTGAACGATGGTGAGAGTTTTGGTAGTGAATTTCCTGCGGAAGTAGAGCTTGGTGAACAGGAAAAAGTTTGGGTTCTAAAACCAGGACATTATAAGATCACGATAAATAATGAGCCATTTAATACATACACAGATTTTACAACTGTTCTCATTGAAGAGGGTAGTGTTCAAAAATTAACTATTGTGATGGAAACTGATGAAGAAGGAAATCCTACCAATATGGCTGGAGCGGGAATTCTGGAAGAGAGTTTTTTGGCTGCATCTTTAGAACCTTTAAAGCTATCCAGCGCAATTCATATTAACGGAAATTTAAATAGTGATAATGAGATAAATGAAAATGATCCTGAAGTTATAATAACCATGAATTCACAATTGGAAAACTATCTTATTTACGATAAAGATCCGCTCTATTACAACATGAAAAGTGTTATTGATCTTGGTATTTCTAAAACAACAGATACAGATTTCAGACTTGCCTCAGATGAATTTGATCTTAAGAATACAGGAATATACTATTTTGTGAAGGACCTTGGATTCTATGGCAGATTTGATGTTAACTCGCACTTCTTCGATGAAAAACAATATAGTTCAGAAGACTTCTATTATAAGAAATTTGATGATAACAATATTGCTATCGGAGACAGTGTCCTTTCCGATGAGATAAAAATTAAATCTTCATTTTTTCCTATAGAATTAAAAGAAGGAATTGGAATAAATTATAGGATACTAAATTTATCAAGAGCAAATCTAAGTTTTAGAGCTGGTTTTGGGATCAGGCAATTTTTCAATGATGATGTTTTTGTTTATAATCCTTCAGAAACATTTATTGATGCAAATAACATTGAACACAGAAGATACTATGAATTGGCTTCAACAAATACCACCGGAACAGAATTATCACTGGTTGGAAGCTTCCAACTTCCATTTAATTTGGTCTATGCTTCCAATGCTGATTTCTATTTTCCATTTGAAAAAAATGATGAATATACCTTTGAATGGGAGAACTCTTTTAACCTGAATTTGTTCAAACATATATCTCTTGATTACAAGTTCAATTTAGAAAAACTTGGGGAAGATTCGGGAATAGATTATCTGGTTAGAGAGCACAGTCTGTTTTTAAGAGTAACATATTTCTTGAGATAGTATGGAATATAGAGAGCAATCATTATTCTTTGAAGGAGAGTTAACAAAGCATACGGTACCTGCTTTGAATAATGAATTTTTCCAATACAAAGATAGAGCAATTGTATCACTTGATTTGCACATGATTACAAAAATAGATAGTGCAGGTATTGCTTTTGTAGATGAGATGCTGTCGCAATTAGATGAGGAACCAAACAATTTCCTATTCATGAACGATGTGGTGAAAACCGCGTATAATACATTTTCATCAATAGAAATTAAGCCAACCAAAATTAAAGTGAGAGAAGATTATTTTACTCGGTTAGGAACGGCATTTATCATTTTTCTACAATCAGTAAAAGATGGAATTTCATTGATCGCCGATATCTCTTATTGGTCATTTGTCGGTATTTTTAGTAAGAAGGGACAGCGCAAGGGATCTGTTATTCAGCAGGCTTTGTTCATCGGGGTAGATGCTTTGGGAATTATTGCTCTACTTTCGATGATACTGGGGCTAATATTGGCTTTGCAATCCGCTGCACAGCTGAGGCAATTCGGGGCAAATATATTTGTAGCTGATCTCATGGCAGTATCGATGGTAACAGAGATGGGACCAATTCTTACAGCTATTATTTTAGCAGGTAGAAGTGGTTCCTCAATAGCTTCAGAAATTGCTACAATGAAAGTTACCGAAGAGATCGACGCACTTAAAATGATGGCAATCAACCCGATTCGATATATAGTTGTACCAAAATTTCATGCAATCACGATTTGTATTCCACTTTTAGTT
>Ga0233442_1002786_pt1 | contig 11209 bp, 12 predicted proteins | sample SI_123_September_3_FD_182789 | JGI IMG/M metagenome (GOLD analysis project Ga0233442, IMG submission 182789) | Seawater microbial communities from Saanich Inlet, British Columbia, Canada - SI_123_September2016_150_MG | ecosystem: Environmental > Aquatic > Marine > Inlet | place: Canada: British...
TGTCGACAATTTGTCGGCTTTTTTAGGTCTTTTCGATAGGCGTAAAAAAGGGATTCGCTCGGAATCCCTTATGGTGTATGGTGGGGCGTGAGCGATTTGAACGCTCGACCAGCGGATTAAAAGCCCACGCAAAAACAGCTAAAAACAGCTAAAAACGCCCTGTTACAACATTCTGACAGCCAACTTGAGTGCTTTTAGCTGTTTTTAGCACTTTGTTGTCGTCAATTTGTCGTCAACTTTTTTAGTGCTTTTTTACCAAAATATCGTCAATTTATCATCAACATTTTGTATATTGTAACCTTAAAAAACAGTCAAAGTTATTCAGATTATTTTTTCTACTATTTTAAAAAAATTTGAGATATTCCAATTTTACCAGTCATTAACCATAAGCTATATTCTGGAAATAAATTACAGATTCTTTTGACTATTTTATAATTTGAAGATACTTTTCCATATTCATACCTTTGGTAATTTGTAGGATCTATTTCTAACAGACTTGCAAGCTTCTTTTGCGTATAACCTTCTATCTTTCTAATTAGCTTCAATTGTTGATTGAATTCCATACAACTCTAATTCTAAACAATATCTTTTATTTGTGTACTGAATTTCATAACTGCAGTGTATTTACTCACACCCATCAGATCGATCATGTTCAAATTTAATTGTCTTGTTTCCATCATTATCCCAATAACTCCATTCTTCGTACTTCACTCCGCTACCATATACGCCCTCAGACTTCTTTTGACCATCCCTATACCAAAAAGTCCATTTACCACCTTTTGCAGAACCGGTCATCCACCTGTGTTCAACCAGATAATGCCGACCTTCTGACTTTTTTTGACCATTGTCATACCAACAAATATGTTTATTAGTCTCTGGCTCTCTTGGGTCATATAACACTTTAGATTTCATTTGTCCATTTTTATGCCATACAATAGATTGATGTAAAAGAATAAAAGGCTTGTTAGTTAAGCAGACATCTTTATTCCAGCTTTTATATTCCTTCTGGCCATAAAAAATAACCCTTCCCTTTAAAAACATGATTTAATTAGCCTTAATGAGTAATTCTGCCCATTCGCTCAAATCTTTAATAATTTGATCCTTACCCTGATCCTTGTAACAATCAAATAATGACAACACTACGATTCTACCTTTAATGAGTACCCTGATCGTACCACTGTTATAGCCATTCTTGCTTTTGATAACTCCTAATAAATTATCTTTATCAACAAATGAGTTAACTGTATAACCCTTATCAACCATAAAGTTTATGTATGGATTTTTTAGTCCTTTTAAACTTGGATAATATTGATCGCCATCATAATCATTTTTAAGTTTTAATTTATATTCACAACTCAAACTATTCTTGAGTTTAATTTTTTCCAACCTATTTTTGAGTATATAAATAATTGCACCGATATCTGCTTTAGGTGCAAACTTATTAACTACATCCATATCAAAATAATCGGAGGCTTTGACAAATCTGCCTAATACTGGCTTCTTGATACTTTCAAAATTAATAGGATGTTTACCTATAGAGCTATATGCCTGACCTGTATCTTTTAAATACATTGAATGCAGGTCATCATCAATAAACATAAAATCTTTACGAAGATCATCAATATTAGCCTTCCAGATACTATCATGGTTATAAGTTAATTTTGGATATTCGCCTATTGCTTGAGCAGAAATACAAAACAATGTCATTATAATTATTAAACGGTTGTTATTTTTCATCGAGAACTCTTGTTAGCTGCTCAGATTGAAGATGAGATTCAAAAAATGATTTGTATTTTGAATCTTGATGAGTAAAAACAGCTATATCTGATATAGCTCTAGTAATACCAGTGTAAACCATTTCATCGTGATCATTTTCACCCAGTATAAGAAAAATCATTGGCGATTCAAAGCCTTTATAGCTATGCGTTGTTGATAATTTTACAGCGCCACTATGATCTTGAAATTGTATCTTTTTATTTCTATTTATATCATCATCAGAATATAATCTTTTAAGATCTGGATAAAGTGTTTCTTTAAGCTCTTTTGAAATAAAGGTAGTTATCGTTTCTTGATTGTATTTCTTTCTGACAAGATGGTCAATCTCTCTTATAGTTTCAATACGGGAGCATATTATTGCAAAATCATCATCATGCAAATTGCTATCCTTAACAATACTAAAGATTTTTGAAATAATTTTTGGAATATCATTGTCTGAATATGTGAATATTTTTCCACCTAATTTTGGCACATCCCACCCCAATAGCTGTTGATCGTCAGTCTTACCCTCCTCTTCATACTTGTCAATATCATATCTTTTGCTTAAAAAATCTTGCTGGAAGTTTTTAACTAGTTCCAATATAAATGAATATTGCTTATGCCTAATCGGCTTATTTAGCATTTTCCAAGACCCAAACCCATTTGGCATTCTTGAAGTACTATCCTTTTCTAACTCACGCTCATATATGTTCTGCTTCTCATCTCCAAATAAAACCATTTCAGCATCATCTTCAATAAAATATTTTCGTACAATTTTTATCCATTCAGGTTCGTAATCCTGTATCTCGTCTATCAATACAGTTTTAAATTTATAAACATCTTTTTCTACACCATCAAGTAAATTAATATTTTTAAATAATTTATCAAAGTACTCCTCCGCCTTAACACCATCTGGAACTTTTACTTTTTTTCCATGAATATTTAAAGTTTCAATAATTAATTGATGGTAGTTAGTAATATGAAAGAAACCCCAGTTAAAGCCTTCACGAACATCACTAACTCGGTCATGAATGTACGATCTTAATGTTAGATTGTATGTAAGAATCAACACATGATCATCGTGTCTCTTATGCGCATTTACAGCTCTTTTTGCAAGGGTTAACGTTTTTCCAGATCCGGCCACACCCTTAACCTTGGCGTGCTCATCTTTACTTTCAGAAAATAATAACTGCTTATCTGTGTAGGTAATTTTCTTGCCTTGTTCTAGCAAGTGATATGGTGGCTGCAAAACTCTTCTAAACTCATAATAAGTTGGCAGATCAAAAAGACTATTACCCTTTACAAAATAAAAATTATTGGTTATTTTTGACAAGCTTTCACTAGTGATACCGACAGTACTTTTGTCTCTTGTAAATTGAGCTTTTTTTGTATTTAAATATTCCAGGTCTTTTTCATATTTAGATTTAGAATTTATTCTTGCATCTTGAGTTAGATTTTTATACCACTGATTTGTCTTATCTCTTAATTCACTTAAGCGATGCTCAACAGGCATAAACAAGTTGTTTATGTCATCTTTTGAATAGTTGTGGAAATACACATAAGGAGTAACAATTTTCCAGAAGTTTTGGTTATTAATTTGATTATCAAGAAGTCCAGATATATACAACCCAAACATACTTTTCTTATATGCAAAAACTTGCTGATATGGCGATTTTATAGCTTGCTTATTACTACTCAATCTCCAAACATTCTTTTCATCTATGAAATATTTTCCAGGATTCCAATCTTTAACTTCTATTACAGCAACACCACAACCTTTTTTCATTATTATTATGTCAGGTCTACTAATGCCTAAAAACGATTGAAAATATATTTCAAAATCATCATCAAGATTTTCCAACAGGTAATTCAATAAAAACCATTCACCCTCTGTAGGCCTCTCTTTAAGTCTTTCAATGTTCTCTATTGTAGGAAATATTTGAGCCATAAATTTTAAATAAGTATGATTATTAATTGTAGCTCAAATTAACACTAGAGTTTATCCTATTGCCAATATCAGGGTGTCCCATGCATAATAGAACCACCATTGATCCAAATGCAATTCTGGTTGGGTATACATATCTAGCTATACCCACACACAATTAAAAAGGTAGTTCACGTATTTTGTACTGATACCATAACTCTGCGTACTTGCCTCTATTTTTAGCATTAGGGGCTTTTGCAGCATAAAAACTTTTCAATTTATCAGTAACAAGTGGTACTTGATCATCCCAAATTGCTTGAAACCAGTTGCCGTATTTAGCAATATCAGCTTGATCTTTGTTTGAAAAATCATAGTCATCAATAGTCATATCAAAGTGATAATGAGGCATTGATAAGTAGTGTTGTCGTAGCTTGTCTGTGTTATTCATACCCCCCCTAAAATGGTATTGTGTCACTAAATTCTGAATCAACAGCCACTGGCTCAATAGGGGTCACTGAATCTTGATCAACTGTTACATCCTTATTAACTGAATCTAGCATTTGAATAACACTATTAAAGCCACTTACGATGATTTCAGTAGTGTATCTATCTGCTCCATTCTTGTCTTGCCATTTTCTAGTCTGTAATTTTCCCTCAATATAAACCTTGGAGCCTTTATCGCAGTAGTTGGAAATCACTTCAGCTAACTTACCAAATACACTAACTCTATGCCATTCGGTTTTTTCTTGCTTTTGCCCCGTATTTTTATCGACCCAAGACTCTGATGTGGCAACTGATAGATTGGTTATAGCAGTATTGCTAGATGAATATTTAAGCTCTGGTTTGGCACCTAAATTACCGATTAATATTACTTTATTTATTCCTGACATTTTTTATACCTTATTGATATCGTATTCTGCTGCATCTCTTTTTTTAAGATGTCGCTCACTAGGCTCTCGTTCTGTTTTTTGAGATGTGTGAATATCTTTAAATTTAACTTGTTTCAATAATTCATGCAATTCTTTAATAACAATATTTTTATCTTCATCACTAGAATCGCCATCCAAATCATTATCAAAATAATTAATATGGCCAATCATAGTATATTTAGTGTCATTCGATACAATCTTAGCTCCAAGATTAAAATTTACATAGTCGCTTTTATTTGCAGTATTTGAACGAAATACAGTTTTTATACTGGACAATATTCTAAGTAGTAGATCAATATCAATCACATCTTTCCATGCATGGTTAGGCACAAAAACAACCATTGAGCCATCATTTAACCTAATTTTAAATTCTGGTTTATTTTTCATAATTCTTTAATTAGCCCTTCATGTTTATCAACTAATGAGCTTAATATATCAACTAGACTATCAATATCTGACATTGATGCATTCTCAGACTTAAGGGCACTTCCTGACGCTTTTCTTTTTCCGTGAATTAGAGGAAGTCCATTTCTAACCTTGGACAATCTCTTAAACTCTTTTGCCTTGGCGCCCGTAAATTTAGCATTAAGAAGTTCCAATGCCATTTTTGTATCGGGCTGCATTTTCGATGGCTCCAATCGATGCTCTCCTGGAATAGTCCAACTACCATTTTTACCCTCAACAATATCAACATATTTTCCAAATTGACCAATAGTTGACCACTCCCACCATTCTGGCTCTACCTCCTTAATATCACATGCCCACTCAACCAAGTCATTCATGCAAGAATAAATATCCATAAAGGCTAAGTTCATCTGCAAGCCACCAGACAAGTCGTTACTGAATGGCGAGAAAGAACGAAACAATAAAGCTTGTAATGATTTTGCTTTATTTCTTAAATACACACTATCCACAATATCAGCTATTCGATATAGTTCCTTTTGCCAGTTTCCAGTTTTCTGAGACCAAGCCAATATATCGTTAATTTTTTTATAAAGATCTATAGTATTTTCAATTCCAATCTCAACAGTAGTAACCAAATCTGGTGAACCTTTAACCCAATAGCCATTAATACCTTGCCCTAAAAGAGCCTCCAAAGTCCAGGATTTATTAGATGCAGTTGCTGCAATTATTGGCGTTGTTGGTATTTCAGATCTAATCCACTTAGCCAGCTTAACACCTGATAGGTTTTCCACATGGTGACCATGCTCATCTTGACTATACGCATCACGATCTTTATCTAAACGCACATCTAGCAATATCAAGTCAATATTACTGGTATTTTTTATTATTTCTTTTGCTTCACTTTCATTTTCTGCAAATAGCACTTGGCAATTACTAGATAAAGAGAAAAATAAGCCATATGCAGCTTTCCATCCATCTTTTAATTGATCCTCAATAATCAGCACAGCCCTATCATCAAGAATCTTTGCGAGCTTTGAGCTTTCACTTTTTAAACGAACAGAGTGGCTATTATTGGCACTGGTAGAATCAAAATCTCTAATTAATCGCTTGTAATAGGTCTCTTCAGATAATCCATCTTCTAACTCAGATACACTAGTTAACAAACTTTTATTATTCAAATCAATAGATAGTAAAGACTTTAGCAGGGAAAGAGATCCCCAGAAATTAGACTTATCATGACTACCTTTACTATATGGCTGCTTACAAGATTTATCTAAGTAAGCTTCTAGAGCGTCTTTATCAAATACATTGATAAACTCCTCTAATTTAGGGTTAGTAGTAAATGTAACTGATATTTTTTCAAACCAAGACTCTAAAAACCCATCAGACTCTTCCATTACTTCCAAATACCTTTCCTCATCTTCAAAGTAAACCAAAATAGGCATCATGGCAATTGCCTTATCACTATCGGTTCTAATATGTTCTATTATTTTTTCATAGATATAATCACAACCGCTTATATAACCAGGAATGATTAATTTAGCAGCCCCCTGGGCAGATATTTTTTTTAAAGTAGGATGGTACAAAACTTGACTACGCCTCTTTGATAAAGATTTAGTACTAAAATCAATATTTTGCTCTACAAAGTCAACGTTAACACCTATTCCTAAAATCATTTTTCAAAAACCTCTTGAAAAATCGCGCAAATATTCTCTTTTTTTTCTAAATAAGAAGCACTCACCCACCAAGTACCATAATCATCTACTTGCTTATCTTTAGAAAGGCTACCACTAAATATAACAACTATTGCGCCATTAGAGTTCCAATCATCATCAGCTATATAATCACGCACCTCCTTATTGCCATAATGAGCAAAAACAACATCATAACTACTGGATTCATAATCATTTTGACTTACAGTTAACTTCGGATTAATACAAAAGTCTCCACAACATTGCATCAACGATGTAGAGTCACGTAAACGCATATTGTTATTATCAATCAAAAGAATTTTTAACTTATTTCCCGTCATTTTTTAAATATAAACCTATGTGCAAAGCCACACTTTAAACCGCTCATTTCTTGTGTATTAATTTCAGAACCGTTATGCATATCTATAATCTTTCTTTTCCCATTGTCTACTGTCGCTTCAATCCAATATTTGCAAAGTCCATTAGTTAATCTAATGACTGATGATATCTTCCCATGAGCAAAGCCTCGGTCATTTAATAATTCATCATCTATAGGTTCTTTTGATTTATTAAACACTCTTAATTCAATGTCTTTATCACCTTTTATTAAATCAATAAAAATAGTGTCAGTTGCAGCAGTATGTTTTAGCATTGATTCCAGCGCTTTGCTTACAGAGTCCACAATAGAAGGAGTATGTGTATATATTGTTGCACGTAATTTTTGTGGAAAATCTACCCTACCACTTTCAACTTCAATTTCAGAAGCTAATTTCTTTATATGTTTTAATAGATCAGAACTATCAGGTCCACCTCCAAACCGTGTATTTATTTTTAATTTATTTGTCGCATCGGCAATCATTGGATCATGCATTACATCAATATTGTAAGATTCACCATGCTTTTGTAAAATTTTTGTCAAGGCACCTTTCCAGCTTTCAAATTCATTTCGTAAAACCTCTGGTAAATAATAGAACACTGGATCGTAATATTCTCTTAAAATCCTATAGCAGTCTTTTACGGTAAAAACCTCGTTTTTATCTTTTGCATGTACTATTTTTTTCAAACCTTCATCTTCTACTAAAGACTGCAACACTCCAGTAGCTATATCTAAATTAACCGGAGGAAAAGAAAGTCTTGTTCCAAGCTTTTCTTTTGCCTCGTCTAAATCTACAGGAATAGCAGTGTTAAAAAAACTTGGGTTCGTTTCAGCCACATCACCAATAAAACTTCTAAGTTGGTTTATATTTGTTACCAATTCCAAATCATCCTTAAGCTTTTTAGCTTTATAGGTTGATCTATACTTTTTTAAGGCTTTTCCTCGTATCGAGACACCTTGTTGAGCAAATGACAACCTTTTACTTAAATTAGGACGATTGTTAACCGCAGCCACAACCGATTTTTTAAATCTTCGACTGGTTTTTACGTTTTTTATCAAGTCATAAAATCTATACAATATCTCTTCATAAGTTTGCACTCTTCTATATGTGTCAGAATTTTTTTTATTCTTTAGATCCTGATTGTTTGATAATACCACATTACCAAAAAAAGTAATTTTTCCAAAAAGATGGTGTAAAAAATAATTCCTAATTTCTCCATTAGTGCCATCAAATTTATCAGGTCCACTACACCTATGATCTTTAAATACAAATCTTTGCATTTGTGAGCCAATACCTTGTTCTTCACAGTTTTTTATAGCAGCCCTTAGATTTCTAATATATCTACGGTTTACATTTACTCCGTCATTAACAATAATTCCTGTTACAACTTGACGCCTATTAGGTGTTAACACCTTTGTTTTTTCCGTATTAACAACAAAGCCTTCAGATTCTATGATATTGCTGGTTTCTTTTATTAGATTGCTAATACTATCTTCAGAAACATCATTAGTTGAGAAGGTAATGTCATCCGCATAACGAGTAAAATTACAGTGGTTCTTTATAGCAACTTTTGCTAATTTTTTGTCTAATTTTAAGCAAAGCATGTTAGCAACATATGGACTCAACACCCCGCCTTGTGGCAATATGCCAGAACCATCATTTAAACATGACAAATGTGCCATTATGGTCGCTGCCTCTTTACCAAATGAAAACGGTTTACCCATAAACATGTCTCGAACACGATCTTCATGAATGCTTGGGAAAAAATCCTTAAGATCCATTTTAATAATGCGCTTTTTTCTACGATGAGGAATGGCATTAGTAATAATGCTTCTTTTTAAAACAAATCCATGCGCATAACTACTCGGCTGGTATTGTTTAACCGATTGCAATTTATCTAATGCAATACGTTGAATATGCTTTAATTTTGGAGGTACTGCGTGAAGTGTTCTCGGTTTTCCAGTTGCTTTGTTGATAACAAACTTTTTATACTGCTCTTTTTCTTCACCATATAAAACATTGTCAAAATTTTCTTGACCAATCTCATCTCCAAAAAAAGATAGCAAATCCTTTTTATTGTTGATTTTTTGCATTAACGGAGTTGATCTGTTAATCTTTCGCTTCCGTAGTATTTCTTGAATAATATCGTTAGTCAATTTTTTTATCTTATGTTTTAAAATCCTAAATAATAGTGGACTGCGCTCATCTTATACTTATATTTGCCTATTCAACTGTGTTAAATAACAATTTAGGCATGCCTAAAGCCAAGCAGTTAACGCCTGACTTGTCTATATCTGCTGAACGCAGCCCAAGATTTCTATTATAAATATAAAATCATTCTTGTCAACGTTTTTTTAAATAAAAAATTTATTTAAAACATAAGTCTTTGAAATTACGATATTTTTTTATTTAAAAAAACTTATAACTGTGAGTGATAGAAGACTGATTCACTCTCTTTATGCTTAAATAACAAACTTTATCCTCCCTTATTATCAATTTTTAGAAGGACACTATTAGATCAAAATAATCAAGACATGGCTCTTTGCACTTCAATAAAATTCTCATTGTTTAGCTGTTTTTCTGGATTAAATCTATAAGCAACAAGCTTGCCGCCTTTTTTGGCTACGCTATAGTCAAGACAGGCAATATTATCTGCCAATAGTTTTGGCCTGCCTTCCATCCAGTAATGTCCTAAAAACAACGGTTTTTTGTCATGACCATAGGTGATTAAATGATCGCCTTTAATCGGATCATTTGGAATGTGTGTGCGAGCTGATTCAGGGCCTAGAAAAGCTTCTTGATAAGTGCCTGCTTTCTGCTCCCACCATTGAATACGAATTTCATGGCGTCTATTTTTATCTTTATCTAAAAAACTATAGCCATCAGGCAGAGGTATTTCTTTGCCTTTAAGTAGTGTTTCAATAGCCTCATATTGCCAATTATTTTTATCAGCTGATAAATGCAACAAGTCATTGGTTAATAAATTTGAATTTTGGAAATCCATAATCTTATTCATTAAATTTTCATCCCAACAAGCATGAATAACATTCAATTCAAGTAAATCTAGCCATAAAGGTAAAGTTTTAAACCATTCAATGACTGAGTTATATTCTTCAGAATTGTCTCTATATGCTTTAATAAAAGCCCTGTGTTGTTTGATATTTTTAATATTATGAGGCCGTAAATAATCACCCTTATCATTTTTAGTACAAAATGCAATGGCATTATATTCATGATTGCCCATTACACTTAGCGCATAACCTTGCTCAACCATTGGTTTAACAATATCAATTACTTCCTTTTGATAATCTCCTCTATCAACAAAATCACCTAAAAAGATAATCTTTCTATTAGTATGCTGCCAAACGCCATCAACTTTTTTATAAGATAATTTGTCAAGCAACCCTTCCAACTCAGGCGCTTGACCATGGATATCACCCACCAAGTCATAACTTTGTTTTTTCATATTTATATTATTTTGAATTTTCGGACTTTCGGACTTTGAAAAACGAAATACTCGCTTAGTCCAGACTGGTTAAAAGCTAACCATGCAATTAAATTATAACACCATGATAAATAAAAATTAATCTAAAAAACAATGTCACCTTTATCAAAAGCTTTTTGCTCTGATTTTGATAGCATTTTATATTCGTCATAGGGCTTATCACCCTCTACAGCTTTAATTAGTAATTCAATTTGCTTGTCAATATTATGCCAAAGCAATCCAATCACATTAGCTTTAACACCATATTTTTCTTTGTGTAGATTTTTCAGATTTTCCATGGCATCCATTATTACCCCTTTAAATCTAAATAACCAACACCAAAAGCACTATACTCACCCAAAGCCTTAACCATGGCTAATTTTATAATGTTAGAATCCATAATTGAAACAACCCTAAAGCCCGGAAACGCTAATTTTGGAGAGCTTGCCAAAGACATGTCAAATGCCTTGTTATCGCTAACGCTTTCAGGAGACTTCCCAACGAGCTTTAAATACATAAGCCATTGGTTCATTTTTTCATCTCCTGATTCAATTATCAATCTATCGGCAAGCTTCATAGCGTATTTATCGATAACCACATGTTGGGCTAAATAGAAAAATACCGCATTCTCCCAATTAATTTTA
>Ga0233442_1002788_pt1 | contig 11206 bp, 8 predicted proteins | sample SI_123_September_3_FD_182789 | JGI IMG/M metagenome (GOLD analysis project Ga0233442, IMG submission 182789) | Seawater microbial communities from Saanich Inlet, British Columbia, Canada - SI_123_September2016_150_MG | ecosystem: Environmental > Aquatic > Marine > Inlet | place: Canada: British...
CGCCGGCCGTTGCAATCCACCCGGCATGCCGGGCTGCCGCGCGATGGCCGGTGGGTTCGCCACACCCGGCTGATTCGGCAGAGGCGGTCGCGAACCGATCTGACCGGGAGCACCGGGTGTGCGCTGGAATCCGCCAGGCTGCGGCGTGCCGGGCGTTCTTTGAAGACCGGGCTGATTTGGCACCCCGGGCTGTCGCTGCAAATCGGGCTGCAAATTGCCGCGCTGTCCCGGCGGATTTTGCAGGCCCGGTCGTGCCGGCTGGCCGGGTTGATTCAGGCCGGGGCGATTGGGTTGTCCCGGTTGGTTGGGTTGACCCGGACGATTCAATCCCGGTTGCTGCCGCTGACCGGGCTGGTTCAATCCCGGTTGTTGCCGTTGTCCGGGCTGGTTCAGTCCAGGCTGCCGTTGTTGTCCGGGTTGGTTCACTCCGGGCCGCTGCTGGCCGCCTTGATTGAAGCCTGGCCGTCCGAAGGCCGGCGGACGATTCGGATTCTGCATGCGGAAATCGCGCTGCTGCATCACGACGCGCCGTCCAATGTCCTGCATGTTGTGAACGCGCTGTATGAATCCGCGATCGCGCGCGATCATTTGCGCAGACATCACCATCGGCATCGCGGACATCCGCATGCCGAAGCCGGGCACCATCGTGCCGCGCACGGTGAATCCGCTTGCAGCCTGCGTCAGCATACCGAGCGGCGCGCCGTCGCGCGCCTTGAGTTCGATGCGGCCGACCCTGCCGTCGGCATCGGGGTAGAGCTTGACGCCGACATTGGTTGCATTGGCGGCTGCCGCGCCTTCAGGCACTTCAACGACGCCGGTGGTGCCGCGAATGCCGAGCGTCGCGGTCGGTGTTTCGATTTTCATGTCGCCGGTCTTGGCAACGGCAGCAGCGACGAACGCCATGGTGCCGCACGTGACGTTGATCAGCGCGGCGTTGTCCTTAGTGCCTTCCTGATAGATGAAATTATCCACGACGATACGCGAACTTGCGGAGAGATTGAGCGTGGTGTCGTCGCTGAATGTCACGCCGAGCGTCGAGCTCTTGCCGGTCTGAAGAATGTCACCCTTAAAGATATCGTCTTGCAGCTTCAGTGGACCGGTCATGCCGTTGCGCGTGACCGTTGCGGTGCCTTTCAGGATGGCGACGTTGCCGGCGGGCTCATCGGTCGCCTGCTGCGATGTATCGGCTGCCGGTTGATCGGCCGGTGCGGGCGGACTGGTTTGCGGTGCAGGTGCAGGTGTCACAGATTGGGCGGGCGCCGCCTGAGCGAGCCGGACGGTTTGTGCGGCATGCGCGGGCGCTGAGGCGAGGCCGCCGTATAAGATCGACGCAACGAGCAGGGCAGAACGCATCAAAATATTCACCTGCTCAAGGACCAATCGGGAAAGCCGGGCAATATGATTACTTTTTGACAGTCCTCGCAGGGCGATGCAACGCCGGGCACCCCGTTGGAGCAGGCTTTCCGTTGCAATTATGGGGCGGAATAGGTTGGCGCTTCCCCGCATGCGTGCGTCTTGTGTGTACGCAGGAGTGCGAAAGGTTCAAAAGCTGGTGTGGTCAGCCATCGCGCGCGATACGGCCGCCGGCGACGCGCCAGGCTTCGATCCCGCCCTGGATATGGCGGGCGCCGGCGAGTCCGGCCTCCTGCGCAGCCTGCACCGCCATCGCAGAACGTTCGCCGAACGCGCAATAGAACAGCAGCTGATTGCTGGTTGTCGTGCCGAGCTGGTGAAGGACACCGCCGGGCTTCACGTTATCTTCGAGTGCGGGATAGGGCGCGTGCAGCGAGCCCGGAATGACGCCGTGCTTTTCGCGTTCACGGCGCTCGCGCAAATCGATCAACACAACGTCCGGCCGTCCGACGATGTCCTTGGCTTGCACTGCAGTTACCGCCCAGCCGCGCCGCGCAACTTCGTCCTGCGCCAGACCCATATGAAGGTTCGCCGGAACGGCCACGTCCATCATCTTCGGATTCGGCAAGTGAAGACTGTTCATGAGATCGACGTATTGATCGACCGACTTGACCTGTAGGCGCGGATTGCAGGCTTTCTCTTCGCCGATGGTGGAGACGGTGTCTCCCTTGTAGTCGTGCGCCGGAAAAATCAGCGTCTGGTCGGGCAGCTTCAACAGGCGGCCAAAAATCGACTCGTACTGCGCGCGCGGATCGCCGTTCTGGAAATCGGTCCGGCCGGTACCGCGAATGAGCAGCGTGTCGCCGGTGAACACCCGGTCGGGCAGGATGAAGCTGTAGGAATCGTCGGTGTGGCCGGGCGTGTAGAGCACATCGAGGCTGAGGCCTTCGATGTCGATCTTGTCGCCGTCGGATACACGCATCGACACGACGTCCACGCCGCTCTGCTCGCCCATCACGGTGATGCAATGGGTCTTGTCGCGCAGTGCGCCGAGCCCCGTGATGTGATCGGCATGGATATGCGTATCGACCGCCTTGATCAGCTTGAGATCAAGGTCCTGCAAAAGCTGGATATAGCGATCGACCTTCTCCAGTACGGGATCAATGATCAACGCCTCGCCGCCGCGCCGGCTTGCAAGGAGATAGGTGTAAGTGCTGGAAACGCTGTCGAAGAGCTGACGGAAAATCATGAAACATGATTGCAGATTTCCGCGCGCGCGATCAAGGGCTGACCGCCTCACTCAATCCGGTGATCCTGTCAGTTCGACGCATGATGCGTAAGATCAGGACGGTTATCTGCCTAGAACATGCCCAGCACGATCGCGCCGACGAGGATGAGCGACGCATAAGCGGCAACGACGCTCAAAGGTCCGACGATGGTCATGGGTGTCCTCCCTTGGCTCAACGCTGGGTCATGTAACGCGGACGCTACCAAGACGTTCCCCGCCCCAAAAAGGCAGGCCAGCTGTCGCATTACCGGTCGCGGCGGGAGATCATGGTTAAAAAACTTTGAATAACAATGCGTTGAAGAGTCCTTAATTATCTTCGGTGAACTTGCGCGGATGACGCGTGGAGTTAGTTGGTTCGTAGTCGGCTCCCTTGTCCTCGTTGCGCTGGCTGGTTGCGGCCGCGGTTTCATGACCGCGGAACGAGAACCCTGGCGGGCCGAGGCAGAGAAGGCGTGCCTGAAATCCGGTGCGGTCAAGGAGACCGCGGATCTCGTCCGCATCGATCCGATTTCCGGACCGGGCGCCTGCGGCGCCGAATTTCCGTTGAAAGTGGTCGCGCTCGGTGACCCGATGAGCAGCCTCGGTTATGCGGACGATCTGCGTCCGCCCGGAAGCATCGGCAATCAGCCGCGCTGGCCGGTGTCGCAGCAGCCTTCGTCCTATCAACAGCCGTCATACGCGTCGCAGCCGCCGTCGTATCCATCGCAGCAGCCGTATCAGGCGCAGCGTCCCTATCCATCGCAGTCCGGCGCGCCCATGCAGCTGAACGCGCCGGGTGTCGCGCCGCCTAACGAGGAAGATATCGAGGCCGCATCCGACGCACCGTCGCCTGCACCCAGCCGCGCGCCGCGCGCACCTTACGCCGCGCAGCCGTATCCTCCCGCGAGCCAGCCCTACACGCCGCCGCGTCTCGGCCCGTCGCAGGGATCTGCGGTGAACAGGTTCGGTTCGGTCACGCTCAAACCCGCCGCGACGCTGGCCTGTCCGATTGTGTCCGCGCTCGACCGCTGGCTGGCGGACTCTGTTCAGCCCGCCGCGCAACGCTGGTTCGGTTCTCCGGTCGCGGAAATCAGACAGATCTCGGCTTACTCATGCCGCGGCATGAACGGCAACTCGCGCTCGCGTATTTCAGAACACGCCTTCGGCAACGCGCTCGACATCGCGTCGTTCACGCTTGCGGACGGAAGGCGCATTTCGGTCAAGGACGGCTGGAAAGGCTTGCCGGAAGAACAGGGATTCCTGCGCGATATTCAGGGCGCAGCGTGCCAGCAGTTCAACACCGTGCTGGCGCCGGGTTCGAACGTCTACCACTACGATCACATTCACGTCGACCTGATGCGTCGCGCAAGCGGCCGCGTTATCTGCCAGCCCGCCGCCGTGTCGGGCGAGGAGATTGCGTCGCGCGCGGCGCCGCGCGGCGGATATGCGGGACGCGATAACGGCATCACCGGCTCGATCGGGAACAGGGTCAAGAGCGTCTTCGCACGCGGCCCGCTATCGAAGGAAGACCGGGAGTCGATCGAAGACGAGTCCCGCGTCAGGGAGCGCTGATTTCAGCCGCTTTTGTTTCAGCTTTTTTTGGGGGCACGATAGCCGGCGAGGAAGAGCCGCGTTGCGCTGTCGACCACCGTTGCGATCTGTTCCTTCGTCGGCGCAGGCTTGGCCTGAAAGACGTAGGGCTGGAACAAGGTCGCCTGACACATCATCATGAACTGCATCGCGGCCAGTTCGCAGTCGTCAATCGCAAGTTCCTTCACCTTCACCCGTGCCCTGAGGTACTCGGCCATGAGGTGATTGGTGTGGGCGATCACGCGGTCATAAAACCGGCGGCCGACATCTGGCATCCGTTCCGCGATGGCCATCACGGTTCTGACCGCCGAACCGCCATCCGGCCGGCACACGATTTCGATATAGGCGCGGCCGAAAGCGCGCAGGCTGGTTTCGGCGTCTAGCGAGGGATCGAAATTGAACGCCGTCTTGCCATGGTCAAGGCTTTCCCGCTCGACAATGGCCTCGAACAGCGAGTGCTTGTCGGTGAAATAGACGTAAAGGGTGCCCTTGGAGACCCCCGCAGCCCGCGCGATCTCGTTCATGCTGGCGCCGTCAAAACCCAGATCCATAAAGACCCGCCGCGCGCCATCCATGATCTGGTGGCGCTTCGCGCTGTCCTCGTCGCCAGAGGCGACTGTAAGGTGGGTCTGAGCAACCATTTGTTTAGTCTGTTTTTTCGTTTGGCTGTGGATCGCACCGCCGGAAAGGGTGCGGGAGTACGGTCTACGATATCGAAGGATCGGTTCAAAATTACCATTGACCGAACCGTTCGGTCAATGGTAATTTTGCCGCATGCTGGGTCCCGAAGGCGAAAACGCTTTCGGAAAAACAACCAAAAGGCCCGCGCAGACGCTGAGGAATTGCCGGCGCGCGAGCGCCTCCCGGATTGCGCTGTTTTGATACTTTATGGAGGCCGCGATGGCCGTGCCTGCCCGAGACCAGGTCGCAAGGGTTGTTCACCCGGAGCCTGACGCATCCGAGACTGATGTATCGCGTACTGCGGGCATCGAGCAGCGTGCACGTCCGGTCGAGCAACCTGCGACGGATGCACCCGAGGCAGCGCCGCCCGCGGACGCGAAGGTCGAATCCGCGAAGCCGAAGTCTCCGACACGCAGGCGCGTTCTGGTCGGCGTCGGCGCGGTTGCGATCCTCGCAGGCATTTACTTCGGCTATCACTACATGGTCGTCGGCCGTTACATGGTCACGACGGATGACGCCTATGTCCGCGCCAACAACACGACGATGGGCGCGAAGATTCCCGGGCACATTGCAAAAGTCATGGTGGGCGACAACGCGCGCGTCGGCGCGGGCAATGTCGTCTTCATGATTGACGACGGTGATTACCGTCTGGCCGTCGAGAGCGCACGCGCCAAGGTCGACACCCAGCAGGCAACCATCGAGCGCATCGGACGCCAGGCCAAGGCGCAGGAAAGCGCGGTCGAGCAGGCGCAGGCGCAACTGGTTTCGGCAGAGGCCGCCATCAAGCGCGCGGAGGCTGACTTCGCGCGTCAGGAAAGCCTGAGCACAAAGGGCTTCGCCTCGAAGGCGACCTTCGATGTTTCGCAGGCCGGCCGCGATCAGGCTCAGGCCGCGGTGCAGGGTGCCAAGGCCGCGCTCGACGCGGCACAGACGCAAGTCGATGTGATCAACGCACAGAAAGCTGAAGCCGAGGGCCAGTTGCAGGAATTGCGCTCGGCGCTCGCTAAAGCGGTGCGCGATCTTTCGTTCACCACGGTGCGTGCGCCGGTCGACGGCATCTTCTCCAACCGCATCGTCAACGTCGGCGATTATGTGCAGCCGGGGCAGCGGCTCGCCAATGTCGTGCCGATCGACGACGTGTACATCGACGCCAACTACAAGGAAACGCAGCTTGGCCGCCTGAAACCCGGCCAGCATGTGTCGATCACGGTCGATGCGGTCTCCGGCCGCACCATCAAGGGCATCGTCGACAGTCTCGCGCCGGCGTCCGGTTCGGTGTTCACGCTGCTGCCGCCCGACAACGCGACCGGCAACTTCACCAAGGTGGTTCAGCGCGTCCCGGTTCGCATTCGCGTGCCGTTCTCGGTGGCGCGGGAAAACCTGTTGCGGCCCGGCATGTCGGTGGTGACCACGGTCAACACCAAACCCTCGCCGGACGGGGTCGATCCGATCGCCGCCCGATAACCGCGTGCGGGATTGCGCATCGCTGATCGCAGGGACAGTGTGATGGCGTCAAACACCGCATCGCCGACCATGGATGGCGCCCCGGCTGTATCGGCGCCGGAGGAAACGATCAGCACGCGCCGGCTGATTGCATTCCTGATCATGGTGTTCGGGATGTTCATGTCGATCCTGGACATCCAGATCGTTTCGGCATCGCTGTCTGAAATCCAGGCCGGTCTGTCGGCCAGCACCAGCGAAGTCGCGTGGGTGCAGACCTCGTATCTGATCGCCGAGGTGATCGCGATCCCGCTGTCGGGCTTCCTGTCGCGCGCGCTCGGCACACGCCTGCTGTTTGCGATCTCAGCCGCTGGATTTACCGTGGCGAGTTTCATGTGTGGCATGACCTCGACCATCGAGCAGATGATCCTGTGGCGTGCGATTCAGGGGTTCGTTGGCGCAGGCATGATCCCGACCGTGTTCGCGTCGGCCTATTCGGTTTTCCCGCGCAGCAAATTTCATATCGTCGGCCCGATCATCGGCCTCGTAGCAACGCTGGCGCCGACCATCGGCCCGACGGTCGGCGGCTACATCACCGACCTGATGTCGTGGCACTGGCTGTTCTTCATCAATATCATCCCCGGGATCGCCATCACCATCGGCGTGCTGGCATTGGTCGACTTCGATGAGCCGAATTTCGAACTGCTTCAGCATTTCGACTGGTGGGGTCTCGCTGCGATGGCCGGCTTCCTCGGCTCGCTCGAATACGTGCTGGAGGAAGGTCCGCGTAACGACTGGCTGCAGGACGAGTCCATTTTCTTCTTCGCGATCGTTTGTGTTCTGTCCGCGGTAGCCTTCTTTTATCGCGCGCTGACGCAGAAGGAGCCGATTGTCGATATCCGCGCCTTTACCGACCGCAACTTCGCGCTCGGCTGCATGTTCTCGTTCTGCGTCGGCATCGGCCTCTATGGCCTGACTTACGTCTATCCGCGTTATCTGGCCGAGGTGCGCGGCTACAGCGCGCTGATGATCGGCGAGACAGTGTTCGTCTCGGGAGCGGCGATGTTCGTCAGCGCGCCGTTCATCGGACGGCTGATGACCAAGGTCGATTTGCGTCTGATGATCGCGGCGGGGTTGCTCATTTTCGCGCTCAGTTCATGGATGATGACCGGGATCACGCGCGATTACGATTTCTATGAATTGCTGGTGCCGCAGATCCTGCGCGGCGTCGGCATCATGATGGCGATGGTACCGGTGAACAACATCGCGCTCGGAACGCTGGCGCCCTCGCGCCTGAAGAATGCGGCAGGGCTGTTCAACCTGACGCGCAATCTCGGCGGCGCGGTGGGGCTCGCCCTCATCAACACCGTGCTCGACAGCCGGACCGACCTGCATATTTCGCGGCTCCATGACAAGGTCACCTGGGGCAATGCGACGGCGGTCGAGACGCTCAACATGCTGACCCAGAAATTCCAGGGCGCGGGCAACGCATCCCTGATGGCGCTGAAGCAACTGTCGCAGATTGTGCACCGGCAGGCGGTGGTGATGAGCTTCGGCGATGCCTTCTTTATTCTGGCGTGCTTCTATCTTGCACTGAGCTTGCTCGTGTTCTTCGTCAACAAGCCCAACATGATGGGCCCGCCGCCGGACGCGCATTGAAGTCCTGCCGCGCTCGTGGCACATCAGTCACGGACACAGCAACGGCAAGCGCGGGCACATGAGCTTCATCAGCGGCGTCGGACTGACGGCATTCGGAAGACATGAAGGCCGTTCGACGCTCGACCTGATGAGCAAGGCAGCCGAGAGCGCGCTGTCCGATGCAGGCCTCAGGCGCGGCGACATCGACGGTCTTCTGACCGGCTATTCCACCACCATGCCCCATCTGATGCTGGCGACTGTGTTTGCCGAGCACTTCGGCGTGCAGCCGTCTTATGCCCACGCCATTCAGGTCGGCGGCGCCACGGGCCTTGCGATGGCGATGCTGGCGCATGAACTGGTCGAGGCCGGGGTCGCGAAGACAATTCTGGTCGTCGCGGGCGAAAACCGCCTCACCGGACAGGCGCGCGACTCAGCGATGAGCACGCTGGCGCAGGTCGGCCATCCCGATTACGAAGTGCCGCTCGGTCCGACCATTCCGGCGTATTATGGCCTGCTCGCGTCACGCTACATGCACGACTACGGCCTGACGCAGGAGGACATGGCGGAATTCGCTGTGCTAATGCGCAGGCACGCGATGCTGCATCCGGGCGCGCAATTCCACGACCCGATCACGATCGCTGACGTGATGGCATCGCGCGAGATTTCCTCGCCGCTGAAGCTGCTGGATTGTTGCCCGGTGTCCGACGGCGGCGCGGCTTTCATTGTCAGTCGCGAGCCGACCAGCGATCATCACGTGCGCATCAAGGGCTGCGGGCAGGCGCATCTGCACCAGCATGTCACGGCAGCGCGCAGTCTGTCGGATGTTGGCGCTGCAGTGGCGCTGTCGCGCGCGCAGGCGAAGGTCGGCGTCGATGTGCGTCATATCAAGTATGCCGGCATCTATGACAGCTTCACCATCACGCTTGCTATCCTGATCGAGGAGCTTGGCCTCGCCCCGCGCGGCGAAGCGGCTGCCCGCGTGCGCAACGGCGACTTCGGCATCGGCGGCGCGTTGCCGCTCAACACCCACGGCGGGCTCCTGAGCTATGGCCATTGCGGCTGCGGCGGCGCGATGGCGCATCTGGTGGAGACGCAGTTGCAAATGACGGAAAGGGCAGGGCCGCGGCAGGTGCGCGACGCTTCATTGGCGTTGTTGCACGGCGATGGCGGTGTGATGTCGTCCCATGTCAGCATGTTTCTGGAGCGGGTGCGATGAGCGAAGTGACCGAGCTGAGGGGCTGGACCGATGGCGCAGGCGCGATCCTGTATCAGTCGTGCGGCGCGTGCCGCCATCTCTGGTATTTCCGACGCGCGTTCTGTCCTTCGTGTGGCGATGCTTCGCCGCAGACTCGCAAGGCGAACGGCAACGGCGTGGTTTATGCCGTCACCCTGGTGCGCCGCGCGGCGACGCTTGAGGCCAAGGTCCATGTGCCGTATGCGATTCTGCTGGTCGATATGGCGGAAGGCTTTCGCATGATGGCACATGGCGACAGCGATTTGCGCATTGATGACAACGTCATCGCGGAATTCAGGCCGTTCGCCGGCTTGCGCACGCCGTATTTCGTCAAGGCCTGAGTAAAATTGCCAGCGTGCGGCGTGTCGCCGCGCTTACATTGCCGGATTTTAAACAGCCGGTACAAAATTTGCCGCAATTATTGCCCAAAAGATCATCAGCGGCTCACGCAACGTGAGTCTGCATTGCTCGAACGCGGGAGGATCGCATGGATTTGAAGTTTGCGTTTATCGCGACCCCGCGAGTCATGCGCATTCGCGCCTGGGCATCCGGATACCCCCTCGGTTAACCTCGCGGTCCTCCGCGTAAGGTGATCGGCTGCCATCGGTTCTCCGATGGCCTGCTTGAGGTCGTCCGGTTCGAGTTGTCACGAACCCTGCTGACCAGCTTCCACAACCTGATTCTTTACACGTGACGATTGCGCGCGGCGTTGCCGCTGCGTCGTCCATATTTCTGGAGTCGGCTTGCGCCTGCGCAGCCGAAACATGTCATGACTCATTCTCGTAACAAAAGGCCATCCGCCCTCCGTGCGGTGCTTCCGTTCGTCTTCCGTCACTGGCGCAATCAGCCAGTGCGGCTGTTCGTGGTCTCCAGCGGCCTGATCGGCGTGGCGGCGGCGGATGTCTTCATGCCGCTATTCGCGGGGCGACTGGTGGACGCCGTAACACTTGCGGCGACCAATCCGGCCGCTGCTCAGCGCGGTGCCATGATCGCATTAGGTGCGATCGTTGCGCTCGGTCTTGTGGCGCTGGTGCTGCGTCTGATCGGGTTGAAAGCCATCCTGCCGTTCACGCTGCGCATCATGTCGGATGTGGCGCAGAACGCCTTCGTGCGGATCCAGCGGTTCTCCACGGACTGGCACGCCAACGGCTTCGCGGGCTCGACCGTGCGCAAGATTACGCGCGGCATGTGGGCGCTCGACCTGATGAACGACACCATCCTGATGGCGCTGGTGCCGTCGCTGGTGGTGCTGGTCGGCTCGACCATTCTGGTCGGATGGCACTGGCCGGTGCTCGGCGCGGTGATCGCGATCATCACGGTCATCTATGTGGGCATGACGGTCGCGCTGACGGCGAACTACATCGCGCCTGCCGCGCAACTGTCGAACGCGCTCGACACCAAGGTCGGCGGTACGCTGGCCGATGCGCTGACGTGCAACGCGGTGGTGAAGTCGTTCGGAGCGGAGAACCGTGAGGATGCGCGGCTTGCTGGCGTGGTCAGCAAGTGGCGCCGGCGCGCGGGCCGAACGTGGTTACGCTACACCTATGTCGGCATTGCGCAGAATGCGGTGCTGGTCGTGATGAGCGCCTGTGTGATCGGCGGCGTGCTTCTCTTGTGGATGGCGGGCCGTGCCACGCCGGGCGAGGTGACTTATGTGGTGACGACCTACTTCGTTATTCACGGCTATCTCGGCGACATCGGCCAGCACATCAGCCATCTCCAGCGTTCGGTCAACGACATGGAGGAACTGGTGGCGATCCACGACGAGGCCATCGGCATTGCCGATGCGCCGGACGCCGTGCCAATGAAGGTCGCCGGTGGCGGCATCGTGTTCGACGATGTGACGTTCCACTATCGCGGGCACGACACGCCGCTGTACGACCGGCTTGCGGTCAACATCAAGCCCGGCGAGCGCGTCGGTTTGGTCGGCCGCTCCGGCTCCGGCAAGACGACATTCGTCAAGCTGGTGCAGCGGTTGTATGATGCGACCGGTGGACGCGTGC
>Ga0233442_1002791_pt1 | contig 11200 bp, 9 predicted proteins | sample SI_123_September_3_FD_182789 | JGI IMG/M metagenome (GOLD analysis project Ga0233442, IMG submission 182789) | Seawater microbial communities from Saanich Inlet, British Columbia, Canada - SI_123_September2016_150_MG | ecosystem: Environmental > Aquatic > Marine > Inlet | place: Canada: British...
AGAACTAACAGCACAGAACAAGCATCAGTTATTTGTGCCGCACGGCTTTGCACATGGCTTCATTGTATTAAGTGATAGCGCTACCTTTGCTTACAAAGTAGATAACTACTACGCACCTGAGCATGATAGAGGCATTGCTTTTAATGATGCCCAACTTAAAATTGATTGGCAATTATCAGCAGAAGAGTTACAACTCTCAGATAAAGATAAAATCCACCCATCTTTAGCGAATGCTAAAGCTTTGTTTGAGTAGTTAATAGTTATGAGAATATTAGTTACAGGGAAAAATGGTCAATTAGGGCGGTCTATTTATAAACTTATTAATACTGAAGTTAAAGCAGATAATAACTTAAGCTCTAGTAAATTCATCTTTGTTGGTAGAGAAGAGCTAGATTTGAGTAACAATAGTAGTATTATCAACTACTTTGATAATCATGATAAGTTTGATATTATCATTAATTGTGCAGCCTATACGGCAGTCGATAAAGCAGAAGAAGAGCAGGAGCTAGCAAATCAGATTAATCATCTAGCAGTAAAACAACTAGCAAGCATTGCTAACAAACAGCAGGCAAGGTTAATACATATCTCTACTGACTATGTGTTTGATGGAGAGAACTTTAAGCCATACTGCGAAGATGATACAACCAATCCTAACGGAGTCTATGGAATTACTAAACTTGATGGCGAGAAAGCTATGCAAGAGATAAATCCATTAAACTCCATAATTATTAGGACTTCATGGGTATATTCAAGCGTTGGGGCTAACTTTGTAAAAACAATGCTGCGTTTAGGAAGAGAAAGAGACTCGCTCGGTGTAATATTTGACCAAGTAGGAACTCCAACTTATGCAAGAGATTTAGCTAAAGCTATACTTGATATACTAGTAAATATAAAAAATGAAAAAGTAGAAATATATAACTACTCAAACGAAGGTGTTCTTAGTTGGTACGACTTTGCTAAAGAGATTATGAGAATGGCAAAGATTGATTGTTCTATTAATCCAATAGAAACTTCAGAGTATCCAACACCAGCAAAGAGACCTCACTTCAGTCTACTTAATAAATCAAAAATCAAAAAAGAGTTCAATCTAACCATCCCATTTTGGAAAGATAGTTTAGATGAGTGCTTAAAAGTGATGGGAGAAAGAAAATGATGACTAAAAAGAATATACTACTAACGGGAACAGTAGGCTTCATAGGCTCAAACTTCGCTCCATACTTCTTAGAAAAGTACCAAGAATACAATTTAATAAACTTAGACCTACTTACATATGCAGGTAACCTAGAAAACCTAAAAGAGTGTGAGGATAACTAATTGTTTGAATTTTTAAAAGCTATTTTTCAAAATAGAAGATTATTACTGGAACTAAGTAAAAATGATTTTAAACAAAAATATGTTGGTAACTTTCTAGGAATTTTATGGGCATTCATTCAACCTGCCTCTATGATAGCTATTTTCTGGTTTGTCTTTCAAGTAGGTTTTAAATCACAACCTGTTGATAATTTTCCTTTTATACTGTGGTTAGTAGCAGGTATGTTTCCATGGTTCTTTTTTGGAGAAGCTTTTTCTACAGGAACTAACAGTATCATGGCAAATTCTTTCTTGGTTAAGAAAGTAGTGTTTAGGGTGAGTTTACTTCCTATGGTCCCTTTACTATCTGCTTTGGCAATACATATCTTTTTTATATTTTTTATGTTTGGTATGTTTCTTTACTATGGATACACACCGGAGATTTATTGGTTGCAAATCATATATTATCTTTTTGCTACATCTATATTAGTACTTGGGCTTTCATGGATTACATCTTCAGTTGTTGTTTTTTTTAAAGATATAGGGCAGCTTGTAGCTATTATAGTTCAGTTTGGATTTTGGATGACTCCAATTTTTTGGAACATTACAACAGTACCAGAAAAGTACCACTGGATAATAAAATTAAACCCTATGGCATATATTATCGAGGGATATAGAAACAGTATGATCTATCATAAATGGTTTTGGGAAGATATAAACATGACTCTGTATTTTTGGAGTGTTACGATAGTCCTCTTTGGACTTGGTGCCTTAACATTTAAAAAACTTAGACCACACTTTACGGATGTATTGTAATGAATGATAATATAGCAATAAGCATACAAAATCTTACAAAGATTTATCATCTTTACGATAAACCACAAGATAGACTAAAAGAAGCACTAAATCCTTTTAAAAAGTCATATCATCATGATTTCTATGCCATGAATGATGTGAGTTTTGAAATAAAAAAAGGTGAGACAGTTGGAATCGTAGGTAAAAATGGTGCAGGTAAATCTACACTGCTAAAAATGATTACAGGTGTTTTAACACCTACTAGTGGAAGTATAGAAGTAAATGGAAAGATTGCTTCACTCTTAGAACTAGGAGCAGGTTTTAACCCTGAAATGACAGGATATGAAAACATATATCTAAATGGTACTTTGATGGGATTTTCTAAAGAAGAAATTGACACTAAAGTAGATGCTATCTTAGAGTTTGCAGATATAGGAGAGTTTATTCAACAGCCAGTCAAAATTTATAGTTCTGGTATGTTTGCTAGACTTGCTTTTTCTATAGCTATAAATGTAGAACCTGATATTTTAATAGTTGATGAAGTATTAAGTGTAGGAGATGCACGGTTTCAATCAAAAAGTATTAAAAAAATGGAATCTATCAGGGATAATGGTACTACAATTCTTTTTGTGTCTCATGGAATTGAACAGATTAAAAGATTTTGCAATAAAGCTATCTGGATTGATAATGGAAATCTAAAACAAATAGGTAATCAAACACTTGTTTCAGACTTATACACAGATAGTTTACACTTAGAGGTTACTAAAAGCACCGATAAAGAAGGAAGTGAAAGTAGAAACACAAATAACTCATTACATGCAAAAATAATTAAATTTAAGATTAAAAGTAAAGAGATAGAAGTTTTTGATCCTTTAAGAATTGAAATCAACTATGAAATTTTTGATAATAAAATAGATGATATATTAATTGGTGTCGCAATATTTGATGCGGAAAGAAAGTATATATTTGGCCCAAATACATTTCTAGACAATTTTTCAATAAAATCATCTAAAGGAAAGCATTTGATAACATATCAAATACCAAAAATGCCTTTAACTGCTGGAACGTATTTTTTAGATGTAGGAATTTTTACAGATAAAGGGATAGTAAATTTAGATTATCATCAAAGTATTGATAGTTTTAAAGTATTTAGCGATTATATTACAGAAGGGAGCGTATACATTGAACATAATTGGAAGCAATAACATTGCATTTGACCAATTTCAGAGATATAAAACCGCATCTTTTATTATAGAGCAAAACAGGACTGATAGCATACTCAAAGTATTAGAAATTGGGGCTAATGAACACAAAAATTTAGAAAAATTTCTGCCTACTGATGAAATTCAATATTTAGATATTCAATTATCAGATTTGTTAAAAAATGATAAGCAATATATTCTGGCAGATGCTACAAATATGCCAGAGATTGAAACAGATAGCTTTGATGTTGTTATTGCACTAGATGTTTTTGAACATATCCCCAAAAATTTACGAAATGATTTTTTAGATGAACTAAATAGAGTTTCAAAAAATATTGTTGTTTTAGCAAGTCCTTATGATGAGTTAGGAGTTAATAAAGCAGAGGTAAGGGTTAATGCTTATTTTAAAACTAAATATGGCATAGATTATAGCTGGTTAGATGAGCATATATCTAATGGACTACCAAATTTAGATGAAACATTAAAATATTTAAATGATAAAAAATTACAAAAAATTACTCATTTTAAACACGGTACATTAGAACTTTGGGAAAGATTAATTAGAGTTCATTTTGAAGTTTCTGATAATCTTGCTTTGCAAGAATATAGGCAAAATATAGATACTTTTTATAATGAAAATATTTTTTCCTATGATGTAGGCGATGAATGCTATAGGGATTTTATAGTGATAGGTGGAAAAGATATAGAATTAAAATCTTATTTTAAATCAAGTCTTAATCAGTGCTTAAAATTAAATATTTTAGATGAATTAGTGTCTAGTTGCTATACATTAAGTATAGAAAAAAAAGTAGCTAATATTCAGGAGAAAGATCAGCAAATTCAAGAAAAAGATCAGCAAATTCAAGAAAAAGATCAGCAAATTCAAGAAAAAGATCAGCAAATTCAAGAGTTTATAAAAGCTATTGATGATAAAGAGGTGCATATCCAAGAGAAAGAGAGTCAGATTCAAGAGTTTATAAAAGCTATTGATGATAAAGAGGTGCATATCCAAAATCAAAATAATGAAATAACACATTTACATCATGTTGCACAGTCATTACGATTAAAGAATAGACTTAAGAGAATTATTAAAATATTTATTCCAAATAAATTATGGAAAATATTAAGATATATAAAACACAATCCAAATGCAATTAAATTAGGTTTACATATATTAAAAACACAAGGAATTAAAGCTCTTTTAAGTAAAGTTAATAAAGTCGAAGCCTTATCGGAAGAAAGGATAGAAAATACATATACTTATATTGAGCCAAAATACAGTACCGAAGTAGAACAAACTATTAACGAGTTTAAAAAGAAACCACTTATATCAATAATTATGCCAGTTTATAATGTTGACCCTAAATGGCTTGAACTAGCTATAGAATCCATTAAAAATCAATGGTATGAAAACTGGGAACTTTGCATAGTAGATGATAAAAGTACAAACAAAAAAACATTAGACTATTTAAAAAACATAAAACATAAAAAAATAAAGATTAAATTTTTAGAAAATAATTTAAACATTTCAGGTGCTAGCAATGAAGCACTTAAACTTGTTAGTGGCGAATATGTAGCACTAATGGATAATGATGATGAAATCACACCTAATGCACTTTATGAAGTTGTAAAAGTTATTAATGAAACAGGCTCAGAATTTGTTTATAGTGATGAAGATAAATTAGAAGTAAACGGAATATTTAGTGATCCACATTTTAAGCCAGATTTTGCTCCTGACATGTTTTTAAGCCAGAACTATATGAGTCACTTTGGAGTAATTAAAAAAGAATTAATAGATAAAGTTGATGGATTCACAATTGGACTTGAAGGTGCTCAAGATTATGACCTATATCTAAAAGTTTTAGAGCATACTGATAAAATATATCATATCCAAAAGGTATTGTATCACTGGAGAAAAATTCCTGGTTCAACTGCTAGTGAGTTTGGTGAAAAATCGTATGCGCAGGAAGCAGGTAGAAAAGCTTTAGAAAATGCAATGAATAGAAGAAAGATAGATGCAATTGTTATAAATGGACTGACCGCTGGAACATATAAAGTGGAGTATAAAATTATAGGAACACCTTTAGTCAGTATTATTATTCCATTTAAAGATAGACCAGACCTTTTAACTATGTGTATCGAATCAATTCTAAATAAATCTACATATAAAAACTTTGAAATAATTGGTATAAGCAATAATAGTGAAGAAAACAAAACTTTCAAAGAGATGAAAAGATTAGAATCTTTAGATGATAGAATAAAATTCCACGAATACAATGTACCTTTTAACTATTCTGATATAAACAATCATGCAGTGGAAAAATATGCAGATGGTGAACATTTATTGTTTCTTAATAATGATATAGAAGTAATTACGCCGAAATGGATTGAAGAACTTTTAATGCATTCCCAAAGAGAAGTAGTTGGTGCAGTTGGAGCAAAATTATATTTTCCAGACAATACAATACAGCATGCTGGCTTGGCTATTGCTCCATATACTATGCATTCAGTAATTATTATGTACAGCAGGCATAGTAGAGATGAATACGGATATGTTTCACGAGCTAAGTGTATAAATAACTATTCAGCAGTTACTGCAGCTTGTATGATGATTAAAAAAAATATTTTTATTCAATTTAATGGTTTTGACAGTGAAAAATTAAAGATTGCTTATAATGATGTTGATTTATGCTTAACCATGATAGAAAACAATAAACAAAATATATTTACTCCATATTGTGAATTGTATCATTATGAATCTGTTTCAAGGGGATATGAAACGAAGCGTATAGATAAGGAGAGGGCTGAAAAAGAAAAATATTATTTAAAAGAAAAACATTCTGTATTTTATAAAAAAGACAAGTTTTATAATCCTAACTTGTCTCTTTATGGTGTTGATTCATCATTTAATTTAAGTAATTCTATTCATTATAAGGCACTTGTGGGTTTGCCTTTTGAAGAAAAGATTATTTTAAAAGAAAAAATTAATACGAAAAGAAAAAATAGAGTGTGTATATTTTCCCATTTTGATAAAAACAATATTGTAAATAAATATGTACTATATTATCTATCTGAGTTGTCAAAAGTTTCTGATATTATATTTGTTTCAACATCTGAAGGCTTACAAAATACAGATAGTTTAAAATTATATTGTAGAGATATTATAGTAAAAGAAAATTATGGTTATGATTTTGGAGCATGGAAGAGTGGACTTAACTTACTGGGTAATGAACTAGAAGATTATGAAGAATTAATTTTATGTAACGACAGTATGTTTGGTCCTTTTTATGAGTTAGAACCAATTTTTAATAAGATGTCAAATAGTTATGATGTATGGTCTATGACTGATAATATGCAAATTGCACATCATTTGCAAAGTTTTTTTGTTGTATACAATAAAAAAGCATTTCAGCATAAACTTTTTAAAGATTTTTGGAATAACTTTAAAATTTATATAGATAAACAAAAGTTAATTGAAATGAATGAGATTAAGTTTTCAGAAGAATTATTAAAATGTAAAGATTTAAGAGTAGGCTCATATGTTGAAGCTAGAGAATTAGACTCTTTTTTAAATATAACACATTATTATTGGGATGAGTTACTTAGTAAATATAAATTTCCATTTATAAAGAAAGAGCTGCTGAGAGATAATCCAATGAATCTTGATACCTCTAATTGGAAAGAAGTTATAGAATCTACTAGTGATTATAATACAAAATTGATTATAGATGTATTAGAAAAATCATAAATATTATTGTTAGTAAATCAAAACACAACAGCCTCACAAGGGTTGCTTGCTTTATGAGAGAAGAGGGCTTCTTAGGGTGTTCTATATAAGAAATTTTAAAAAGTTATCAGAAGCTTTGGGCTGATAAAATAAGAATTTAACTCTAGATAGAGAGGATTTTAGTTTAAGGTGAAAATAAAGATGGGTATATCAGTTTTACTTTCAACATATAACGGCGAAAAATATTTAAATCAGCAATTGGATTCTTTACTCTCCCAAACCTATAAAAATTTTGAGATAATAGCTAGAGATGATGGATCTCAAGATAAAACATTGGAAATACTTCACTCTTATAATATTACAATAATTGATTCAAAAAAAAATCTTGGAGCCAAAGGAAGTTTTGGAGCATTGTTAGAATATGCCGCGCAAAATACTGAGAGTGAGTACTTTATGTTCTGCGATCAGGACGATGTCTGGGAAAGTGATAAAATAGAAAAAACTTTAGCAAAAATGCATGAGATAGAAATTTCATGTCATGAAATGCCTATTTTAGTACATACAGATTTAAATGTGGTAGATGAAAACTTGAAAGTATTAGATAATTCTATGTGGAACTACGAGCACATAAACCCTAAGCTAAATACTTTAAATAGGCTTTTGATACAAAACACCATCACAGGCTGTACTGTGATGATAAACAAGAAATTAGCACAAATTAGTTTACAAATTCCAGATGAAGCTGTAATGCATGATTGGTGGATAGGTTTAGTAGCAAGTAAGTTTGGAAAAATTGATTTTATAGATGAACCTACAATTCAATATAGGCAACATGGTGGTAATAGTATTGGAGCGAAAGGTATACTTAAAAAAGGGTTTAGTATATTTCTAAATAGAAGTTTATATATAAAGCATTTATATATAAATATAAAACAAGCAAAAGTTTTTTTAAATATCTATAGAAATAGATTGGATAATGTGACAATTGAGATGCTTGAAAATTTTATAAGTATTGAAAATAAATCATTTTGGCAGAAAAGAAAGATACTTCTAAAACACAAACTTTTAAAACAAGGGTTAATCCGAAATATTGGGTTATTGGCTAAAATATCAATATGAATGCTACTATCGTACTATATGATAATGACAAAATACTACTTGAAAAAGCTGTATATAGTTTTCTTGCTGGTAACGCTAGTAAGAGCGACAAGAAATTTATTGATGACTTACTAGGAAAGGCTAACTTATGAGCAACATAATATTCAATGAAGCAGAATATCTGACAGCAAATCCAGACGTAGCACTGGCAGTTGAACAAGGCGTTTTTATCAGTGGCTATAAACATTACGTAAAATATGGAAAAAATGAAGGGCGAGCGCTAAAAGGATTGTCGTGTTTAGCTTTGCGCGAAGATAAGGTATTTCATCTTCTGAATAAAAATGGATTGGGATTAGAGATCGGGCCTAGCCATAATCCGGTTGCGCCAAAAAAGAAAGGATTTAACGTACATATTCTTGACCATGTGACTGCAGATGAACTTCGAGAAAAGTACAAAGGTCACGGAGTAAAGCTTGAAAATATCGAGAAGGTTGATTTTGTATGGCACGGTGAACCCTTTCACGAGCTAATAGGTAAAACCAGTTGCTATGACTGGATTATTTCCAGTCATTTGATTGAACACGTTCCAGATTTAATATTACATTTGCAACAATGCGAGATATTACTTAAGCCAGATGGGATTTTATCTTTAGTGATCCCTGATAAACGATATTGTTTTGATTATTTTTCCTCAACCAGTTCTACTGGTGATGTATATGATGCTTATGAAGAAAAAAGAGTAAGACCTAGTCACGGGCAAATATTTGATCATTTTGCTAATGCAGCTAAACGTAATGGGGATATTTCTTGGGCATTAGACGGATTAGGTGGGGCTACCGAACTGATACACACATTTTCTGAAGCAAAAAAGAGTTTGAAGCAATCACTTTCCTCATCTGATTATATTGATGTGCATTGCTGGCGTTTTACTCCAACATCATTTCGCCTTCTAATTTCTGATTTACAAAAACTCGGACTTATCAATCTAGAAATTAAATCAGAATTTGATACGACAGGATGTGAGTTTTATGTGGCATTGGGTAAAAAAGATGAACAGTCAACAGTAACTTCCAGTCGGTTAGAGCAACTTAATCAAATAAAAGATGAAAATTAATTTATTTTAATGGAAAATAGGTATCCGTCAGTTGCGGTTCTATTGGCTGCTTACAATGGAATAAACTGGATTGAAGAGCAAGTTACATCTATTATTTCCCAGAAAAATACTTCTATTGAAATATTTATAAGCGTCGACCTGTCGAATGATAAAACATATGAGTGGTGTCAGGATTTTGCAAAAGAGAACATCAATATTAAGGTGCTACCTTATGGAAAGAAGTTTGGAGGGGCGGCAAAAAACTTCTTTCGTTTAATTCGTGATGTTGATTTTTCTAGATTTGATTATGTTGCCTTGGCTGATCAAGATGATATTTGGAATAGTGGTAAGTTGCACCATGCAATTAGGGTGATTGAAAAGGATGATTTAGATGGATACTCTAGTGATGTAACTGCTTTTTGGGGTAATGGACGAGAGAAGTTAGTAAAAAAATCCTTTCCTCAAAAGAAATTTGATTATTTTTTTGAAGCGGCTGGCCCAGGCTGCACTTATGTATTGAAACAGCAGTCCGTACAAACATTTAAAAAATTTCTTATTAAGAATTGGGAATATGTTAATTTAGTAGAATTGCATGATTGGATGATTTATGCTTATTTTCGCTCTCAGGGCATGAAATGGAAAATAGATAATAAATCTTTAATGCACTATCGTCAGCATGATCATAACCAGATTGGATTAAATTCTGGCTTAAAGGCATATTTAATTCGTTTTAATAAAATTAAAACAAAATGGTATCGCAGCGAGGTGCAAAAAATAATTTATTTATTGAATGGGAGTTCTGAGCAAGGTATTTCTTTAAAAAGACTTTTTTTAATAAAAAACTTTTGGTATTTGCGACGTAGACCAAGAGATGCGATATTCTTATTATTCATAATTATTCTCCAAGTATTTTAATGAAAATATTATTGACAGGTGCAACAGGTTTTATTGGCAAGGCTTTGGTTACGGAGCTTATAAGGCAAAATTTTATAATATCAGTTGCCGTTCGTCAAAAAGATTCCCTATTTCCTAATGAAGTTAAACAGTTTGTAGTAGGGGATTTTGAAAGAAATCCTGACTTTTCTGCTAGCCTTGTTGAAATTGATTGTGTTATTCATCTGGCAGGTAAGGCACATGTAATTGATAAAGCTAAGGTGTCAGTTTTAAAAGGCTTTCATAAAATTAATACCGAACTAACACTTAACTTGGCTAAACAAGCTGCAATGGCTGGAGTTAATAGATTTATATTTTTAAGCTCTATTAGGGTTAATGGTAACAAAAGCACTAAGCCATTTTTAGAGGATGATGCTCCCAATCCTCAAGAGCCTTATGCTATTTCTAAACATGAGGCAGAACAAGGTCTTTTTAAATTGGCCGAAAAGACTGATTTAGAGGTGGTCATCATTCGCCCTCCATTAGTTTATGGTGAGAATGCGTCGGGAAATTTTGGAAGATTGATTAGTTGGGCAAGTAAAAAATACCCCATGCCTTTGCCTCTTGGTTTAGTGGGTAACTCCCGCTCTTTGGTGGCGATTGATAATTTAGTTGATTTTATTGTTACCTGTGTTACTCATAAAAATGCTGCTAATGAAGTGTTTCTTATTTCTGATAGGGAAGACTTATCTACAACTCAGCTGTTAAGAAAAATTGCAAAAGCTTTTAATAAAAAGATATTTTTACCACCTATTCCTGTTCAATTAATGATTTTTGTGGCAGGTTTGTTGGGTAGAAGGGCGGATGCAATTCGTCTGTTTTCTTCGTTGCAAGTGGATAGTTCGAAAGCAAAAGAGTTATTAGACTGGGATCCGAAAATAACGATGGATGAGCAATTGTTGAAAATTGCCAAGGCTCAAAAAATAAATGTTAATGTTGGCAATTTATCCTGTCAACCAATGAAGCGATTTTTTGATTTTTCTTTAGCTGTTTTTCTGATATTCATATTATGGTTTTTTATTATTATTTCAGCTATCCTTGTAAAAATAACATCGAAGGGCT
>Ga0233442_1002796_pt1 | contig 11172 bp, 6 predicted proteins | sample SI_123_September_3_FD_182789 | JGI IMG/M metagenome (GOLD analysis project Ga0233442, IMG submission 182789) | Seawater microbial communities from Saanich Inlet, British Columbia, Canada - SI_123_September2016_150_MG | ecosystem: Environmental > Aquatic > Marine > Inlet | place: Canada: British...
CAACAACAGTAGATGCAGAGGGTAACTTCACCATTACGATTTCAGACCTTGGTGGTGAACCAACATCAGAAGTATTTGCAGAGTTTAGTGTTGCTGATCAAAACGGAAGCATAACGACTCCTATTATAGAAGTAACTTACGAAGCTCCTATTGAGCCATTAGAAATTCCAACAATGGAAATTGTAACTGATATAACAGATACAACTCCAACATTTAACGGAACAGGTACAGCAGGAACAACAATTAAAGTATATGAAAATAACTTATTTAGTGATGATTTATTAGGTGAAACAGTTGTTGCTGAAGATGGTACATGGAGCTTGACACTTTCAGATGAATTAACTGATGGTGATTATGATGTTTACGCAAAATCAACAAACAGTGATGGTATTTCTAAAGATTCAGAAACATTAAGTATTACTATTGAGCAAATCGAAATTGATAGACCTACTATTGAGTTTATTGATAGTGGAATTGATAGTGATGGCATTACAAATGTTTCTATTATTAGTGGTACTGCTACAGCAGGAACAATAATAACACTTTATGCTAACGGTGCAGATGAAGCATTTGTAGAAGTTGAAGTTGGAAGTGATGGTACATGGTCTTGGAATGGTGACGTTTCAGAAATCCCAGATGGAGAATACTCTTTAGTTGCTGTGTCAACAGAAGCTTCAGGTATAACATCGAGTTCTGCACCTAAAACACTAATTCTTGATACTACAGTTTATTCACCAAATATTAAAGCAACAGTTTCTATTGATGACGAAGACGTAAGTGTGATTGATGAGAACCGTGATACATCAATTGTTTATGAAGGTGATACTATTTATGGTATTAAAATAGACAATGTTATTGAAGGAGTAGATATCCTTCCAGATATTCCTTTAGAGACTGAAGTTAATGATTATATTGATGGCAAAGGTGGTTCTGACATCTTAAACGGTTTCAACGGTCAAGATGTTATTGATGGTGGAAGTGGTAATGACATTTTAAATGGTGGAGCTGGTAACGATGTATTAATTGGTGGTTCTGGTGATGATATTATTGATGGTGGGTCAGGTACTGATGTTGCTGTTTATTCTGGAAATAGAAGTGATTACAATATCTATGAACTTCTTGGTGTTGTTTATATTAAAGATGATCGTGCAAGTTTCTTGAAACCAACAGAATATGATACTTCATTTTTAGCAGGAGACACTCTTATTGATATTGAGAAATTAATATTTGCAGATGGTACTTATGAACTTGATGGTTCAAACACTACAAGAGTAAATGATTCAAGTCAGTATGAATATGATTTAGACTTAAGAACACCAACAGTTATGAATGATGGAAGTGAAAGTATTACTTCTTTATCATTAAATAATATCTCTGCAAAAGTAGTAAGTGTAGAATTTGATGGTAATAGTTATGATGTTGTTGATGGAAGTGTTGAACTTGATGTAGATATTAATGAAACTAATTCTATTACTTTAACTACAAATGATAAACTTGCTGCGGAAGATGTAAATAGTATGGACATAACTGCTACTATTACTGATGTAGCAGGAAATGAAAATAGCACTACTCAAAATATCTTAGTTGATGTTAGTAGTACTTTAGGTTCTAATGCTGATGAGTCATTTATTTATAGTGGATCATCTATTGATGCTGGAGCTGGTGAAGACCGTTTAAGTTTTACCGGTCACAATGAACTTAATTTTGACAACATTTCGACTCTTAAAAATATTGAATCACTTGATTTATCACATGATAATCAATCGGTTACTAACCTTAGTGTGCAAGATGTTATTGATATGACAGATAATGATAATACTTTAACAATCTTTGGTGATGAGCTTGATAGTGTAGAACTTACTAATACAGACACACAGGTTTGGACTAAAGAAGATGATAGTGTTAATGAAAACGGTCATACATTTGATGTTTATAGTGATGGAAATGGCGTCACTGTTAACGTTGAACAAGATATTGGTGATATTATTCAGTCATAATACTTTACCTCTGGAGTAATGAATACTCCAGAGGTTTTTATTCTCTTCTCTTTCAATCGCCAATTCTAAATAACCTTTAATACTCTTTTACATCTGCTAATTTAAGCAATAATAACATTTATAAGATACATAAAGAAGTTGTAGAGAGAAAGGTGAGGGAGAGTGTTAGTGAGAAGCTACAGTACAGTAGCTAAACTCAATCTATCATGTACATCAAGTTTTTCAAAGATATGGCTTAGATGTTGCTTAACTGTACGTTCAGTGATATTTAACTTTGATGCTATCTCTTTGTTGCTTAATCCACTTTTTATTAGTTGCGCTACTTCATTTTCACGATTTGTCAGTGAATCGATGTTTGGATGAGATCTAAACTCATCGGGTTCTACGCGTGATATTAGGTCTTGCATAAATGAAGGTGAAATCCATACATTACCAGAACCAATCGCTTCAATTGCTTGATTTAGATGTAAAAGGTGTATGTAAGTATTAGTATAACCTTTGGCACCAAGTTGTAAAAGAGGTAAACCTTCAGCAAGTGTTGGCGTATCACTTAACACTAGAAGGTTTAATGTTCTAGATTTAAGAAGCTTACCTGCATACACTGCATCGGTAATAATGACATGCTTTTCTTCAACACTATCTACTTTACTTTTTACTAAAATATTAGGTAAAAGTTCAAGAATACGGAATTTTAAGGTTTCATCTTGAGTATATAATATAATTTCTATCATCGCTCTGTCAATGCTCCTTGTTTTGTTTTTAAAATTGGTTTTAAAATAAAATCCATTACAGTTTTTTTACCAGTTATAATATCAACATTGGCAACCATACCCACAATTATTTCATGTTTTTCATCATTACGTTCAAGGTAACTTTTATCAGTTTTAATTCGAATAAGATAAAAACTATTTCCTTCTGGATCAACTATTGTATCGGCACTAACAAGAGTTACTTCACCTTCAAGGCCTCCATAAATAGCAAAGTCATAAGCAGTGAATTTTACAATTGCTCTTTGACCTGGATATAAATAAGCAATATCAGATGGCTTGATTTTAACCTCAATTAAAAGTTTATCTTGAAATGGTACAATTTCAACAATATCCATTCCTGGTTTTAAAACACCACCAATAGTATTAATCAGTAGCTGTTTAACAACTCCTTTTACCGGAGAACGAACTAGTGTTCTGTTTACTTTATCTTCTAAAGCACCTTCACTCTCTTTAATTCGTGACATTTCTGAAGTTACTTCTGTTAACTCTTCTTTAGATTTTTGTTCAAAATCAAGTTTTGTCTCTTCAATATTTTCTTTAGCTTCAGTTATAATAGACTTAAACCGAGGAATTGACAATTTTACTGAGTTATAGTCACCTTTCATTGATGTGGCTTCGCGCGATAACTTTAAAAAATCAACATGTGATACTAATCCACTATCAACTAGAGGCTTAGTAATAGAAACTTCTTCTGATATTAGCTCATAACTCTCTTTAAGTTGAGCCTCCTTACTTCTTGCTTCACGTAATTCACTCTCTTTTTGATGAACTTTTTCTTCTAAAATACGAACACTACGGTCAAGTTGTCTCTGGTTTATTTTATAAAGAGATTTTTCATGAGAGTAATGTGCCCCTAGCTCTTTTCGTAGTTTTTTAGCTACTTTAAATGGTTTTTGGGTTACTTCAGCTTCTAAGCGAATTGATTTCGCTTTGAGTTCTAAATAACGAATATGGCTCTCTTCATAAGAGCTAGAAAATTTTGTATCATCAATTTTTACGAGAATTTGTCCTTTATTAACTACTTCACCTTCATCAACTAAAATCTCAGAAATAATACCACCTTCAAGATTTTGAATGACTTGAACTTGCTTCGAAGGAATCACTTTTCCAATTCCTCGTGCAAGCTCATCTACTTGAGCAAAACTCGCCCAGATAACTAACCACAATATAGATCCTATCATGATATAAAGTATTTTACGTGATTGTGTTGGAGTTTTCTCTAATATTGCCGAAGATAGTGATGCCATATACTCTAAATCTTCAGGCGAATATTTTTTAGTATCATACTCTTTGGGAATATCAGCTGTAGGTATTGCTTTTAAAAATTTGTAAAATTTCTTTTTTTCAACTACCCATTTATTTAATGCTTTTAATTTTTCAATAATATTAGCCATTTTTACCCTTTTGTAACGAGGCTAATACTTGAGCCTTGGGACCATCTAAAATTACTTCCCCATGATCCATAACAATAAGTCTATCAACTAATGCTAATATAGAAGATTTATGAGTAATTAATATAGTTGTTTTGTCTTTTGTTGCTTCTTTTAAACGTTTAATTAAAATATTTTCAGTTGTATTATCCATTGCATTACTGGGTTCATCTAAGATAATAATTGGTGTCTCTTGAATAAATGCGCGTGCAATAGTAACACTCTGTTTTTGTCCACCTGATAAACCATAGCCTTGTTCAGCAATATGCATATCGTACCCTTTTGGATGTTCATTTACAAACTGATCAATTAATCCACAATAGGCTGCTCTTAAAATAGCTTCATCATTCGAATGAGGTGCTTTGTAAACAATATTTTGACGTAAAGTACCGTTAAAGAGTGTAGTCTCTTGAGGGACATAAGCAACTTGTTTTCTTAAATCTGCAGGATCAAGTTGTTGTAAATCAATATCATCAACGAGTACACTACCTTCATTGGCTTGGTAAAGGTTAACAATTAACTTTCCTAGTGTTGATTTACCTGAACCAATACGTCCAATAATTCCTACTTTTTCACCAGGTTGGATTGTCAAGTTGATATTTTTAAGTGTTTTTTTCGTCTCATCAGGATAAGTGAAATCGACATGTTTAAAATCTATTTTTCCATCAATTTGAGGACGAGAGATAAATTGTTGTCCATGGGGTCTCTCAACAGGAAGTTCCATAATACCATTTAAGCTCATTAATGATGTTTTAGTCTGTTCATAATTTGAAAGAAGTGCCGCGAATTGTCCCATTGGAGCAATGGCACGAGAACTTAAAATTACAGTTGCTATTAAACCCCCCATAGTAAGAGACATATCTTCAATCATATAAACACCTACAATTAAAACTGCAACTGTGTTCATTTGAACTAAAAAGGCGGTTATTGTTGTAATTGAACTTGAAATAACACGAGACTTCAGACTTTTGTTAGCGATCTCTCCTGTTGCTTCTTCCCAACGATATTGAGCATGTCCATTAGCACCTAAAATTTTAATAGTTTCTAAATTTGTTAAACTCTCTATTAAAACAGAATTTTTATAAGCATTTGCTTGATAAGTACTCTCTATACTTTTAATTAACGCACCTCTAACTGAAAGGGAATATCCAACAATTAGTCCCATTACAATTAATGGAATAATAACAATAGCTCCAGAGATGTATAAAATAATAATTAAAAAGAGTATAACAAAAGGCAAGTCAATAAGTGTCGCAACAGTAGTTGAAGTAAAAAAGTTTCTAATACTTTCAAACTCTTTTAAATTACTAGCAAAAGAACCAACAGAACCTGGTCGTACTGCCATTTTTAAATTCATAACTTTTTCAAAAATAATTGACGATAAAATTACATCACTTTTTTTACCGGCTATTTCTAAAAAGTAGGTTCGCATAAATTTTAAAACCATATCTAAAAAGTAAACAACAATAATTCCAATAGCAAGAACCCACATTGTTTCAATGGCACTATTGGGAACAACCCTATCATAAACATTCATAGTAAAAAGAGGTGCGGCAATCACAAAAAGATTAATAATTACCGAAGCAAAAAGAACATCTCTGTAAATTGATTTTGAGTGGAGCATAGTTCCCCAAAACCAATGTTTATCATGAGTTCTAATATTTTTTTTGTCAATACTTTTTGCAGCATGTTCAGATTTTATATAATATGAGAAACCGATATACTCTTTTTGAAGCTGTTCCATGCTTATCCACTGTGCTCCATCAGGAAGCTCAGGTAGTAAGACTTTTACATTTTCTTGTTTTTCATCCACATCTTCTAAAATACAGGCACGTTTTCCTTTTAAAAGTAAAATACATGGAAGTACCATTTGTGGAATGTCATTAAGTGCGCGTTCAACAAGCTTGGAAGTAAAACCAGCACGAGATGCTGCACGTGAGAAATTTGAAGAAGAGTGATTCATAGAAAAAAGTTCAGGAGTTGAAGCACCATCTTCAACAGGAAGACCTGCTGTTAATGCTTCGGCGGTAAAAGGTTTATGATTTAGATGTGTAAAGGTAACTAAACACTCTAATAGAGGATCAATTGGGCGATGTGTTGTCATTAAGTTCAAAGGCCTCTAATTCTAATTCTAGTTGACGACTCTCTTCATCTAGTTGTGTATCTGAAATATTATCTGATAAAAGTGCATCTTCATCTTTTTTAGCTTCTTCTTGTTTTTCTTGAGTACTTTTTTTAACTTCTATTGTTTGATTAATTACTAGTGGTTTTAATTCAAACTCAATACGTCTATTTTTTTCACGACCTTCTGCTGTTGTGTTATCAGCAATGGGTTGTACTTCACCCATTCCAATTGATTTAATGTGATTAGTATCTATTCCTAATTTAATCATCTCTTTTTCAACAGATTTTGCGCGTCTTAATGATAAGTCTTTATTATAATTTTGACTTCCTATACTATCTGAGTGACCATAAATTATAAGTTCCATATGCGGTTGTGACTTTAAGTAATCGGCAACAAATACTAAATGTTCTTTTGCTTGAGGTGCAAGTTCAATAGATTTGTACTCAAAAAACACACTGTCCATAACAACATGTTTATCATTTCCTTCAGCTTCCATTAGCGCACTGATATCTTTTGCAACAACAGCTGCAATCACAGGTTCACTCTCTTCAACTTCAGGCTCTTCCATTACCTCTTCTGGTTCAGGAACTTCTTGCGCAATAGGTTCATAAACACGAGTACAAATTGCATTTAAATCAATAAACTGATCAAGTTCTCCTTTAAGTGTTAATGATTTAAGCTCAGTAACTTCTTGATTCACATCTTCAGGCTCTTCAATATTAAGCTCACTAGTAATTTCTGAATCAAGAATATAAGGTAAAAGACCTAATGCTTCATAAATACGATAACGAGCTAAACGTTGATTGTTAAATGCAGCGATTACTTCTTGTTGTGCACTATTATGCTCTAACTCAACATTTAAAAGGTCAAGTAAGTTTCTACGACCAAGTTGAAACTCTTTAGAATATGATTCTGCAGTTTTTTTAGAAAGTTCTGCATGAAGTTCTAAACAACGAATTTTATAACGAACAATTTCTTCACTTAGAAAAGCAAGTTTAAGCTTTTCAAAAACAGCACGCTCTTGCTCATTATAACTCTCTTTAAAAGAGGTAATTTTTTGTAGGGCACTTAAACGTAATGATTCATCACTACCACCGTTATAAAGGTTATAAGATGCTCTTAGCATTCCTTTATAGCTGTTGTTTTCACCTTCAAGTCCACTTACATTTTCATTCCATTGACCTGATAATTCTGCGTCTATACGTGGGTAGTAATTACTTTTACTTTTTTCATATGATGCTTTAGACGCATCGATATTGGCACTCTCTAGAAGAAGTGTTGGACTGTACTCAGTTGCTAAACTTTCTAATTCACTCAGTGAGGCTGCTGGTAATGCCGGAAGTGTTGGAATTTCTAAATCTGATCCAGCTAAACTTTGACCGTAAACACGTTCAAAGTTAATCATTGCATCTTGATAATTGTTAAGTTGAGTAATATAGTTTGAATACGCTAAAGCCAAACGACCCTCAGTCTGTTCAACATCAGAACGACGACCTAGACCTGATTCTGTTTTTTGACGAATCATTTTGTAAATACGTTCATGTGTTTTTACATTTTTATCTAAAAGTTTTAGTAGCTGTTTTTGATACAACACTTCCAAGTAAACTTCTGAAGTACGAAGTGCTAACACATTAGCTTCTTGTAGTGCTAAATACTTAGAGCCATTAACACGAGACTCTTTCTCCTCAATGTCGCTTTGTGTATTAAAACCTTCAAAAATGTTTTGTGATAAAACAGCTTCTGCTTCTTGTCGCATTAAATCATTTTCAATTAACGCAATACCATCACCTTCACGTTTTGTCTGCTCATATCCAACTCCAGCACGAAGATCAAGCTTTGGTTTGTATCCGGAGTACGAAGCGTCAAGTTCTTGTGATACTACTTTATAGTCACTAAGATAACGTTGAATATTAGGATTGTCGTTTAATGTCTCTTGAACAACACTTGTTAATGTTGCTGCATTTAGAGACAACGAGAATATTACGGGAATAGAAAGAAGAATTTTTGATGTTTTTTTAAGCATACAAACTACTTTATATATTAAATTTATGCGGTATTGTACTAAAGTTCTATAAAAAATCACATTAATGAGATGATATAAGAAATTGTGATTTACAAATTGTAACAAATTGATGAAGCATCAGAGTTAAAAGTCAGATATTTACATTAATAGATTATTAAGATAAAATTCTACAATTATTTTATAACAAAAAGGTCTATTATGGCAGTTCTTTCAATGGGTGATATCAAAAAAGGTGTACGTTTAGAAATTAGTGGAGTTCCTTACAAAATTGTTGAATTTCAACACGTTAAACCAGGTAAAGGTGCAGCATTTGTTCGTATGAAAGTGAAAAGTTTTATTAATGGAAAAGTAATTGAAAAAACAGTTCACGCTGGTGATAAATTTGAAATTCCTAATATTGAATACAAAACTATGCAATATCTTTATGATGATGGTGATATGTTGCAGTTTATGGACAATGACACTTATGACCAATTGGGACTTTCATATGAACAATGTGAAGATGCTATGAAATGGATGTTAGATGGTACCAATGTAGAAATTATTTTCCATAATGGAAAAGCTATTTCTGTAGAAGCTCCTGAAATTATGGAATTTGTTATTACTGAAACACCACCAAATTTTAAAGGTGATACTTCAAGTGGTTCTAAAAAACCAGCAACACTTGAGTGTGGCGCTGTTGTTCAAATTCCTTATCATGTTTTAGAAGGTGATAAAGTTAGAGTTAACACAGTTCTTGGAGAATATATGGAAAAAGTTAAATAATCTAACTTTTGTGTAAGGCATTATTATAATGCTTGACACTATTCCAAATATAGTGATTTATAGTTTTTTATGATAATATTAGGTTTAAACTAAATAAATTCGGAATACTATATGATTACTCACTTAAAAAGTAAATGGTTTCTTCTTCGCTTTATCTCTTTTGTAATTACTTCACTACTACTTATTACCTTTTATAAAACTATAACTTACAATGCAACTATTGATACGGCAATGGATAAAGTCAATACAATGCTTCTTACTAATAGAGCTTTAAGCGAATTTATCTCTCAAGAACAAAAACCTGAAATTGCACGATTACAAGAAAATGATCATATTAGTCATGATTATTTTAATCCAAAGCTACTTTCAGGAAGTTATATAACTAAACGTATCCATGACTATTATAACCATGAAAAAGAGAAGGGTGGTGAAGAAACTCATCTGTTTAAATTTTCATCGGATAATGCATTTAATCCAAAAAATAGAGCAGACACGTTAGAACTTAAAATTTTAAATCAAATGCGTAACGGCGATATTAAAGAGCATAAAGAGGTGATTAAAAAAGAGGGTATAACTTATCTTTATTATGCAAAACCTTTACGACGAGTCTCTCCTAAATGTTTACAATGTCACTCATCTGTAGAAGAGGCTCCTTCACAACTTGTTGAGCGATATGGCACTAAAAGTGGATTCAATTACAAACTTGGTTCGTTAACAGGAATGAACTCTATTTACACACCAATTTCAAAAGAGCTAGACTATGGTAATAAGATGTTTTATTATCTTTCGAGTATTACAATATTGGTTCTTTTTGGAATCTTTATTTTAACAGAATTTATGTTTTATCAAATTTCAAAAAAGCGTGATGCAGAGTTAAAAAGCAGATCTTTAGAAGTAGAGTTAGAGTATCAAAACATAACATTACAAAAGTCATTAGAAATTATTTCAAAACATATAATGCTTTCTAGAACTGATTTAGAAGGTAATATAACTGAAGTAAGTGATGCCCTTTGTGTGATTTCAGGGTACACTAAAAATGAGTTGTTAGGTAAACCTCATAGTATTATACGTCATCCTGATACCGATTCTAAAACATTTCACTCAATGTGGGAACGTATTCAAAATGGTAAGACATGGCAAGGTGAAATAAAAAATAGAAAAAAAGATGGTTCATCATTTTGGGTTGACATTGTAGTAACACCTGATTTTGATGAAGACAAAAAAATTGTTTCATATTCATCATTTTGGCATGATGCAACCCATAAAAAGCGTATGGAGTTAATGTCAATTACAGATACTTTAACCGGTCTTTATAACAGACGACATTTTAAAGAGGTATTCCAAAAAGAGTTACCACGAGCACGTAGAGATAAAAATTATTTTGTCTTTATCAAGATAGATCTAGACTTTTTCAAACGTTATAACGATACCTATGGTCACCAAGCCGGAGATGAGGCATTACAAAGAGTTTCACAAGTAATGCAAGAGACTTTTAAACGCCCTGGAGATTTCTGTTTTAGACTTGGTGGTGAAGAGTTTGGAGTGACATATGCAACAGAGAAAGAGATATTTGCTTTTGAGATGGCTCAAAAGTTATGTCTAAGTATTGAAAGTTTAAAAATAGCGCATAAAAATTCTAAAATATGTTCTCATTTAACGGCTTCAATTGGTATCTCAATAGTAGAGTATCGTGATGAACTTATTGACATGGATCTTATTGTCTCACGTGCTGATGATGCTTTATATCGAGCAAAAGAAAAAGGAAGAAATAGTGTTAGTGAATAAAAAAATAATTATCATGATAAGTTCTATCATAATAAGTTCAAGTTTAATGGCTGAGTGTAAAATAATGACTTCACCTGCAACCGATACAAAATTAGTTAGCGGTACAGATGTTTTAGCACTAACCATACCTCGGTTTTACAATGATAAAGATGATGTGAAACATGAGTTAAGTTATCCAAAAGCATATTTAAAATTTTATAAAAAATCGATGAAACATATTCAAAATAGAAAATATTGTTCTGATGTAAAATTTCGTAATATCTATAACTTTAAGATA
>Ga0233442_1002799_pt1 | contig 11164 bp, 12 predicted proteins | sample SI_123_September_3_FD_182789 | JGI IMG/M metagenome (GOLD analysis project Ga0233442, IMG submission 182789) | Seawater microbial communities from Saanich Inlet, British Columbia, Canada - SI_123_September2016_150_MG | ecosystem: Environmental > Aquatic > Marine > Inlet | place: Canada: British...
TCATGGCCGGTCTAATTGCACTCACCATGTCAATCATTCATTTTTTACCTAAGCTAACCACAGCCATTCCATCTACTTTAGTGGCTATTATTGCCGGTTCAGCCATTGCCATTGCTTTTAATTTAGATACCAAAACCGTAGGCGACATGGCATCAATTTCTGGAAGTTTGCCAGATTTCGCTATCCCCAACATACCTTTCACCTTGGAAACACTTTACATTATTCTGCCTTACAGCGTAATTCTTGCACTCATAGGTCTAATTGAAAGCCTGCTCACTCTTAACTTGGTTGATGAATTAACCGAAACCACGGGTAAACCTAACAAAGAAAGTGTGGCGCAAGGCATTGCCAACACAGTAACTGGTTTTTTTGGAGGCATGGGTGGTTGTGCCATGGTTGGCCAAAGCATTATTAACATCAAATCAGGTGGTCGTGGAAGATTGTCCGGCTTTGTGGCCGGCGCATTCTTACTGAGTTTTATTTTATTATTCTCTCAATACATCGAGCAAATCCCCATCGCCGTATTGGTTGGTGTCATGTTTATTGTAGTCATTGGCACGTTTGAATGGTGCAGTTTTAGGCTAATTTCACGTGTGCCTATTGCCGACAGCTTTGTGGGCATTTCCGTGGCCGTGATTACCGTATTTACCGATTTAGCCATTGCCGTTATTGTTGGCGTTTTGATGTCTGCCATTGTATTCGCCTGGCAGCACGCCAAACAGATCTACGCTAAAAAGAGTATAGATGAACAGAGTGAGATTAAAACCTATCAAGTTAATGGCGCACTATTTTTCGCCAATACACATAATTTTCAGCAACTGTTCACCCCAAAAGATGATCCTAAAAATGTATTTGTCGATTTTGAAAACTCACAAGTAATGGACCACTCCGCCATTCAGGCCATCGACAAACTAGCTGATCGCTATAAAAAATCAGGGAAAACCTTGCACCTTATTCATTTAAGCGCAGAATGTAAATTACTCCTAAAAACAGCCAGAGGATTAGTCGAGGTAAACGTATTGGAAGATCCAAAATATCACGTGGCTGACGATAAACTTGCCTAATATTATTAACCCAACTAAAACACTAAGAAACCATGAATAAGCTATTGTTAATTGCCACACTCCTTGTATCAACCACACTTGGTGCCCATAATTCTTTTCATTCAAACTTTTTTAATAACGGCCTTAACAATGGATTCTGGCACGATTTTGACCAGCAATTTCAACAACTGGATCGTCAGCTTAATCAGCTAAAACAGTCAAGCAATAATTTTGGCATGAAAAGCCGACAATATTTTGATAAAGACAACAATAACTACGTTGTGCAAATAAGCATCAAAGGCCTAACTAAAGACAACCTAGACATCTCTACCGCCAATAATACAATCACCATCAAAGGTAATAATAGAATTGAAAACAAATCTTCCAATGGTTCAAGCAGATCAAGCTCTAGCTTTGCACAATCCTTTTCCTTGCCGAATGATGCCGACAAGGACAATATCAATGCCACTTTTCAAGATAACGTCTTAACGGTTAGCATTCCAAAACTTAGCAAGCCAAAACCACGAATCCAAAAAATACAAATACAATAAATTTAAAGACCGCTCTAAGTCTATATTGATATTTTCATCAGCTTTAATATTATAGGCCTTGCCTATAATATAGATTATTTCCCTTTGGTGTCACCCCAAAGTAATTTATGCAATTGCACTTGCATTCGTACATTTAGTTGTTTTTCTAAAATCCAATCGGCTAATTGCGCTGGTTTAATCGCTTCAAACACCGGCGAGAATAATACTTGAGCCATCGTTGGGTATCGACCTAAAACATCAACACTCCAGTCAAAATCCTCTTTCGAACCAATCACAAACTTCAATTGATCCTTGACCTTGAGCTTATCAATATTGTCGTATTTATTATGCTTAGATTCATTTGACGAAGGCGTCTTTACATCCATCACAATCGACACTCCTGAGTTCACAGCGCTCACATCAATACTACCGCTGGTTTCTAACGACACTTGATAACCCTCCTTAACCAATGCATCTAGCAAAACATGGCAATTGATTTGTGCAAGTGGTTCACCACCGGTGATACACACATACTGTGTCTTGTATTTTTTAACCTCAGTGAGTATCTTGCTAATACTCAACGTATTGTTGCCTTTAAAAGCGTATTCAGTATCGCAATACGTACAGCGTAGGGGGCAACCGGTTAAACGCACGAATACCGTTGGCAGGCCCACTTCACGAGCCTCACCTTGCAGAGAATAAAATATTTCGTTAATGTTTAAATTGACCATCTTTCAAAAGTTTGATTTGATTACGCACATCGGCTGCCTTCTCAAACTTCAATTCCCCTGCAAAAGCGTACATCTGCTTCTCTAAGGCTTTGATCTCTTTGACTAATTGCACTGGAGAAAGTTGCCTTTGAATGTTCTCATTCACCATATTATCGTCATCTTCTTGACTGGTGATATCAGTATCTAGGATATTAATAATTGGCTTCACAACACCTCTAGGTGTGATGTTGTGTTTTTTATTATAAGCCTCTTGTTTTTTACGACGTCTGCTGGTTTCATCCATAGCACGTTGCATCGATCCGGTAATTCGATCCGCATACAAAATCGCCCTACCGTTAACGTTACGCGCCGCTCGACCCATGGTTTGAATCAGTGATCGTTCAGAACGTAAAAACCCTTCTTTATCAGCGTCTAAAATTGCCACCAAAGACACTTCAGGAATATCCAAACCTTCACGCAAAAGGTTAATACCTACCAACACATCAAACACACCCAAACGCAAATCACGAATAATTTCCACCCGCTCTACGGTATCGATATCAGAATGAAGATAACGCACTTTAACACCATGATCATTAAGATAATCACTCAGCTGCTCAGACATTCGCTTAGTCAGTGTAGTGACTAACACACGTTCACCGACTTTCACACATTTGTGTATCTCACTAAGCAGATCATCAACCTGAGTATCCACTGGGCGTATATCGATTTCAGGATCGAGCAACCCTGTTGGTCTTACTACTTGCTCGGCAATTACATTGGACACTTCCAGTTCATAAGCCGCAGGTGTGGCTGATACCAAAATACACTGATGCGCTCGATCTTCAAATTCATTAAATTTTAACGGGCGATTATCCAGTGCACTAGGCAGGCGAAAACCATATTCAACCAACGTGGTTTTACGCGCCCTATCGCCTTTGTACATACCGCCAATCTGGCTCACGGTTACATGGGACTCATCCAAAATCACCAATGCATTATCAGGCAAATAATCCATCAATGTCGGTGGTGCTTCACCCGATTTTCTGCCAGAAAGATAACGCGAATAATTTTCAATACCATTGCAATAACCTAACTCACGCATCATCTCAATGTCCATTTTCACACGCTGGGTTAAACGCTGCTCTTCCACTAATTTATTAAGTGACAACAATTCTTTACGTCGCACCTTAAGCTCAGCTTTGATATCATCCAAAGTATTAAGAATTTTAGACTTAGGGGTAACGTAATGCGTTTGTGGGTAAATGGTAATCCGTTGCAAAGATTTAAGCTTTTCACCCGTTAACGGATCAAACCAATAAATCGCCTCAATTTCATCATCAAACATCTCAATGCGAATGGCCTGCTCTTCAGAATCAGCCGGAAAAATATCAATCACTTCGCCTTTAACTCTAAAGTGTCCACGCATTAAAGTCACGTCATTACGGGTGTACTGCATTTGTGATAACCGAGACAAAATTTCTCGTTGATTGGTAACCTCACCCACACTAAGGTGCAACAGCATTTGCATGTAACTATCAGGATCGCCCAAACCGTAAATAGCCGATACACTAGCAATGATAATAACGTCGTCGCGCTCAAGCAAAGATTTGGTGGCAGACAGGCGCATTTGTTCAATTTGCTCGTTAATAGAAGAGTCTTTTTCAATGTAAGTATCGCTTGCCGGCACATAAGCTTCAGGCTGGTAATAATCATAATAAGACACAAAATATTCCACCGCATTGTGTGGGAAGAATTCTTTCATCTCGCTGTACAGCTGTGCTGCCAATGTCTTATTCGGTGCCATAATTAAGCTAGCACGTTTGGTCTGTTTAATTACATTGGCCAAGGTAAACGTCTTACCCGAACCCGTTACACCAAGCAGTGTTTGGAACTTTTCGCCAGCATTCACACCATCCACTAAAGCCTTAATGGCCTGTGGCTGATCTCCAGTTGGAGAAAACTGTGACTCAAGTTGAAATTTTCTATCCACGAACGTAATTTTTCATTAACATAAACATTGAATTTTAAAACAATTTAAAAGCCAATGACAATTCTTTCAGATCGAGTAGGAAAAGTTAAACCTTCAGCCACCCTTGCAATCACTGCAAAAGCTAACGAACTAAAAGCAAAAGGCATTCAAATTGTATCCATGGGCTCGGGAGAGCCAGACTTTGATACACCTAAAAACGTTCAACAAGCAGCGGTAGAAGCTATTCATAACGGTCAAACTCGCTATACCGCTGTTGATGGCACTCCAGAACTAAAACAAGCCATTATCGATAAATTTAAGCGCGAAAATAATCTAAAGTACTCTACAACTGAAGTAATGGTTTCTTCAGGCGGCAAGCAAGTCTTTTACAACCTTTGCCAAGCACTGCTCAATAAAGGCGACGAAGTCATCATTCCATCGCCGTATTGGGTATCTTATCCGGACATGGTTATTTTGGCAGATGCCACACCGGTTATCGTAGAAACCGGTTTAGAACAAGGTTTCAAAATCACGCCAGAACAACTCGAAGCCAGCATCACCAAAAATACCAAACTTTTTGTGATTAACAGCCCTTCTAACCCAACTGGTGCTGTTTATTCCCAGGCTGAATTACAAGCCTTGGCCAATGTGCTAAAAAATTATCCACAAGTCTTTATCATTACCGACGATATTTACGAACACATCCGTTGGGGAGAAAATGACTTTATTAATATAGTAATGGCAGACACTTCACTTAAAGAACGTACCATCATTCTTAATGGTGTTTCTAAAGGCTACGCCATGACCGGTTGGCGCATTGGTTACGGTGCAGGCCCCGAGATCATTATTAAAGCCATGAAAAAAATTCAAGGTCAGTCAACATCCAATCCGTGTTCGATTGCTCAGGCAGCCGCACTTGAGGCCTTAAATGGCGATCAAAGCATTATTACAACAATGGTTACTGCATTCGAAGATCGTCATGAATTTATCGTTAACGCTCTCAATGCTATTGATGGCGTTGAGTGCCCTAAATCCCAAGGTGCTTTTTATTCTTTTCCAAGAGTTGAAGGCCTAATAAAACGCTTAGGGTTAAAAGATGACGTGGAGTTGTCTACTTATTGCTTAGAAGAGCTAAACATCGCTCTCGTGCCAGGATCTGCATTTGGTGCATCGGGTTACGTTCGCTTTTCGTTTGCCACCAGCATGGACAACATTAAATTAGCCGTCGAAAAACTCAGCAATCTTTAACAAGTAATCATAAAAGATAGTCTCAACACTAAGTTGTTCCTTAAAAACACAAGGCGCTTTTTCGCTCTCCCCCTCAGCGCTGAGTGATTGCCATTATAAAGAGTTTTTAGCCAATAACAACACCTTTAGAAAACAAAATAAATAACGATAAAACCTTAGTCATTTCGCTAAAAATTAGACAAAATAGACAAATAATGCAAATATATCGTATAAGTTGTTGACATTACCGATAAAAACAAGTAATATCGGGTTTTAGAAATTAGTTAGAGCACTTGGGGAGAGGTTGTGGCACTGTATTTATTATGGTTTACGTTAAGTTTACTGGCATCATTTATTCTAATGAACATGGTAGAAAGCTACTACCAAAGAAAGTCATTCTTTAACTCGCGTCAAAAAATATCGCACCGGTGTTTTTGGTGCTCCATTTTCTTGTCGGCTTTTGTTGCTCCCGTTGTTTACGCTAACCTTTGATTAAATCAACGGTCCACACTAAATCTAGTAAGCCTTATTTCTAGTAAGCCTTATTTCCTAATTAACCCTACTCAATCACAATCATGAAAAAAATAATCAAATTAACATTGGTCTCCATTTCCGTTCTATTTTTAACCGCTTGCTTTAATGAGCCAGTAAAAACTGAATTAACAGAAACGGACATAGCACCTCACAGTTCAAAATAACCCTCCCCTTGACAACTCCTTTATCAAGGAGTACATTAAGAACCGTAAACGTTGAATCCCTAGTATTAAGGTCTATCACCTTACTTATTTGGATGCAAGGTTAGTTAGAAAAGTGGGAGGAAAAAATGACAGGACACGAGGTAGTAATACTTCTGGTTTTTTTGTTAACTGTTTCGTTTTTAGTTTATATTCAAAAAACCGAGAAGCATTAAAAAGAAATTGATAGGTCAGACTAATTCTGGTGTAATACATACGCCGAACGACTTAACTCAAGCTTAGTATTTCCAAAGTTCGAACATTTCCCAGTAAATTTTAGCCACGTCAGCAAAAGCTAAATCATTTTTGTTGCTATTTTTAATGGCCTTATCCAAGTAGTATTTGGCTTTTGACATGTCTTTATCAGCACCGCTTCCATCCACATACATAACACCCAATTCGTACTGAGCAGAAACATCGCCTTGTTCAGCTAAAGTTTCCAGATGCTCAATGTTTAGATTTTTACCATGACTATGCTCACCCGCTTGTACACTCGATATTGCTACAAAAGTTAGAAAAGCAAGCATTGATAACTGCTTTAAACTCATTGCCTTACTCTACAGTCCTAGTCAGATGATGATAGGAAGCTCATGTTATGCTTATCGATCAAATCCAGTGCAACAGAACCGCCTCGAACCACACAAGTAAGTGGGTCTTCAGCAATGTGCACATCAAGGTTGGTTTTCTGATTAATCAGTTTGTTTAGCCCCTCTAAAAGAGCACCACCACCAGTGAGCATCACTCCATTCTCTGCAATATCAGAAGACAATTCTGGTGGAGTCTGTTCTAATGCAGCTTTAATAGAGCTAATAATTAACGACAAAGGATCTTTTAACGCTTCTAAAACTTGAGCATTGCCCATTTTAAATTTAGAAGGCAAGCCTGAAGTCACGTCACGACCCGTGTAAGTATTTTCTTTAACAGAAGTAGATTCAAAAGCCGAACCAACCTCTTCTTTAATCCTTTCTGAGGTAGATTCACCAATAAGAACATTATGCACTCGACGCACGTATCTAGTAATTGCCTCATTAAAAGCATCACCACCAATACGCAGAGAATCTGAATAAACAACACCATTCAAAGACAATATCGCAACTTCGGTGGTGCCGCCACCAATATCAATCACCATGTGTCCAGAAGATTGGCCAATATTCATTCCAGCGCCCAATGCAGCCGCTACAGGCTCATCAATTAAAAACACATCTTTTGCCCCTGCTTCAATGGCACTTTCTTTAATTGCTCTGCTCTCAACTTGAGTAGCACCGCAAGGCACACAAACCAACACACAAGGACTTGGCGAGAAAAATCCAGGATTCAACACTTGGCGAATAAAGTGTTGCAACATCTTTTTAGTAATAGAGAAATCAGCAATCACACCGTCTTTCATCGGTCGGATGGCTTCGATAGAGCCGGGCGTTCTACCCAACATATTTTTAGCCTCTTTACCTACAGCAATAACGGTTCTTTCCAATGTTCCCCTATCATCACGAATGGCTACTACGGAGGGCTCATCTAAAACCAACTCATTGTCTAGATAAATAAGTGTATTGACCGTACCAAGATCGATGGAAAGACGTGGTGCTTTGAACAGATTGAAGCCAAACATAAAAAATCCTCAAGTTTTTTTACAGTGCTTACATAAAAAATCCCACTTAATCAGTGGGATTTTTAGGAGAGTGGCAATTAGTTAACTGCTTCTTTTAAAGCTTTACCGGCTTTAAATGCCGCATTTTTAGATGCTTTAATTTGAATCGTTGCGCCCGTTTGAGGGTTACGACCTGTGCGCGCTGCACGAGCTCTGACCACAAAACTACCAAAACCTGTAATTTGCACGCCATCACCACCAGACAATGCTGAAGTGATTGCACCTGTAGTTGCATTTAATGCACGACCTGCGTCTGCTTTTGATAAGTTTGCTGCTGATGCGATTGCATCAATTAATTCTGATTTATTCATTCTATTCTCCCCTTTATTATTTAAATTATACTTAATGCCTTATACTGCTATAAAAAATCAAGTGTATATATTGTACTACTAATCAAACTGAATAACTAAGAAAAGGCAACTATTTTTTTCAATGTTTACTTTTATAATGCATTTTTATGTGTATTTTTTAAAAATTACACATAAAAAAGACCTACAATCAATGTAGGCCTTTAAATGTATGGCTCCTCGAGGTGGGCTCGAACCACCGACAAATGGATTAACAGTCTCAGCTAAAACAGCTAAAAACGCCCTATATCGTTCTACTAAAGTATTTTTATTTCACTTTAAAACGATATAGGATACTTTAAGCAGTTCTTTGTTGCAATTATGTTGCGACTTTTTTTAACTTAAATCTATTGGTTTAAAGTATCGCTATTCTATGAAATAGACACTCTTAATTCTTTACCAATGCTCTTAGTAAAATTCTCTAAAGTAGAAAGTTTAATATCGCTAGCATGATTTTCAATTCTTGAAATCGCTGACTTTTTGGTATTGAGTTTAGCTGCCACATCTTCTTGTGTAAATCCAGCATCTATTCTTGCTTGTTTTAACAAAACACCAATTTTGAACTCATCATAACCTTGCTCAAAATCTTTAGCAAATTCACTGTCTTTTTGCTTTCTTGTTTTTATATATTTTTTTAAATCACTCATGTTTTTACTCCTTATTTTGATAGGTAATCTTTTCTTCTTTTTAATGCTAAATCAATTTCAGTTTTTGGCGTTTTCTGATCTTTCTTTTTAAAGCCATTAGTAAGTACAACAAAACGATCTTGATGCTCAAACCCTAAAAATCTAAAATTATTCTTATTGACACTTACTCTTACTTCCACAATGCCATTACAGTTTTTTAATGGCTTGTAATAATTAATAGGTATTCTATCTAATTCTTCAACCAACTGTAAAACCCAAACTATCTTCTTAATCTCTTTAGCTGATAATTCATCTAAATATTCCTCAACTGGAGATCTGCCAGCAGGCAGCCGATAAAATAAGATTTCTTTCATGGGCTAATGTTAACACATACGTTAACTTTTATGTGAACATGTTTTGAATAAAACAAACAAAAGGCCTTTAATCCTTTTGTCAACATGCCTAAAACAGTCTTAAACCATCAAAAACATTCTATATATTTATAAAGTCGCAACAAAATAGCAACCATTGTTGCGACTTTGTTGTTGTTTTTAGGTTTTTTGATAGGCGTAAAAAAGGGCTTGCTACGCAAACCCTTTAGATGTATGGCTCCTCGAGGTGGGCTCGAACCACCGACAAATGGATTAACAGTCCATTGCTCTACCAGCTGAGCTATCGAGGAATAATGCTGAAATTATATCGGAAACTAGATTTGAGTCAATCTAAAAATCAGTTATTTAACGATTCTTTTAAATCAGTACCCAGGTGCTGGAAAGTTATTGCCTTTCGCAGGCACATAACCCAAATGACCTTGCTTACCATAGCCATAATAGCGACCTTCGCCTCTTACTTGGCCGTAGTTGTCAAGTTGACCTTTGTAGTAATTATCCGCTTGACCTTGACTGTACCAATCACCCTTGCCGGATAAACGGTTACTCAATTCACCACCGTATTTTGAATCCGCTCTTGCGTAACCTTTAGCATCTGTTTTATTTTTAGTTTTAAAAGTTAAACCAAATTCAGTGTCGTTCATGAAGTTATTGACCGTTTCCATTGGACCCCAATCAGCTTCTGAACTCATCGGCCCCCAGTTAGTCATGCTGTCCATTGGTCCAAAATTAGAACCTGAGTTGAGCGGCCCCCAGTTAGAACCAGAATTAAATGGACCCCAATTGCTACCGCTGTTACTCATTGGATTAAAGCTAGAGCCTGAATTGGAATTCCAAGGCATCCACGATTCCATAAGATTATCGTTGTTATTGCCGTAATTATTGTTGCTATCATTATCCCAAGGCATCCAAATGCCTGCGCTTACTGCACTTGATAATAATAAAATTGAACTGAATAAAATTTTAGTCATTGGTTTCATTTTTTACATCTCCCCAGAAGTATATCAATATAAATCATTTTGCGCATATTATACCCTATTTATATTATAAAAGTATAATGTATTTTCCACAGACGAAAAAAGAGGTGCTTACACACCTCTTTTCGCTTAATTAATTGTAAAAACTAATTATTGTGCAGCTGGAACAACGTTACTGTTGTAGTTGCTGTTTGCAGTGCCTGCAGATTTAGCATCAGCGTAGCCTTTAGCGTAAGCATCAGCTTGACCTTTAGCGTAACCATCTGCTTGACCTTTAGCAAAAGCATCAGCCTTACCAGAAGCATTAGCATCGCCTCTACCAGAAGCAGAACCGTCAGCAGTACCAGAAGCATTAGAATCAGTTGAGTTCTTAGTATCAAAGTTTAAACCGAAATCAGTGTTGTTCATCCAGTTGTTACCACCTTTCATAGGACCCCAGTTTTGAGCGCCTGTAAAAGGACCAGCGTTAGAGCCACCCATGAATGGACCCATGTTGTTTCCACCTGAGAAAGGACCAGCGTTAGAACCACCGTTGAAAGGGCCCCAATTGTTACCACCTGAGAAAGGACCCCAGTTAGTCATACCGTCCATTGGACCGTAGTTGTTGTTGCCACCCCAGTTGTTACCACCCCAGCCTGCAGTTGCAGATGTTGCAACTACTACTGAAGCAATTGCGATTGTTTTTACTAATGTTTTCATATTATTCTCCATGTAAATTTAATTAAAAAAAGAGGAAAGAATACCAACAAAATATCAATATTCAGGTGCTGATTATACTAATTAAAAACAAGGGTATTAATAAATATTAGAAAAAAATAATATATTAATTATCGCCCATAAAAAAACCACCCTCTCGGGTGGTTTTAGCTTGTCTACTCAGGGGCCTAAGCCAGGCTTAGATCACTGAGTAGTGCAATGCTAGACTGAGCTAGGCAGTAATTTAGAATATAAATTACTTAGCTAC
>Ga0233442_1002811_pt1 | contig 11115 bp, 2 predicted proteins | sample SI_123_September_3_FD_182789 | JGI IMG/M metagenome (GOLD analysis project Ga0233442, IMG submission 182789) | Seawater microbial communities from Saanich Inlet, British Columbia, Canada - SI_123_September2016_150_MG | ecosystem: Environmental > Aquatic > Marine > Inlet | place: Canada: British...
TTGGTCAGGCTCCCCCGACAGAGAGCGCGAGGTCATGTCCAGTATCTATGATCGCTTGTACGAGGGTGGCATCGAACTTGATCCCCTGCAGTTCACCAACATCCAAACCCCGTATTACAAAGCATTTCTCAACCGCACCTCGGAGAATGGCGCCACTACTGGAATGCTTGGGTCTGGACGAAAGACCATCACTCTCCTCTACAACCTCAAAGAGCCAACATCTTCTCGAGAGAGCACTTACCTCAACCCCCATGTCTTACCCCCCTATCTGGCGTTTGAACTAACTGCTCTTAAAGAACAGAAGGAGAATCGAACTGTCGATGTTACCACTTACTTCACGGCCACTCCCCAGCCGTTGCCTGTTGACTCGACCATGTGGCTCGACACGATCAATTCCTCAGCTCGCCTTGCCCCCACTTGGCGATCAGTGTTCTTTCTGACCTGGATTCATGCGGACCTCGACTTCATCTCTGGTGCTATGCGACTGGACATGGATCAGCTTCTTCGTCAGTCCCTCCCCACGCAGGACTATGAATACTTTGCCAAGCACAGCATTGTGGTTCCATCTCGCCCGCACCTGGCTCATCGTGAAGGGCACTTTGACAAGTGTGGCGGTGCTGGTCTCAGTTACTGGCTGTTCTCTGATCCGCAAAACCCGAACACCACTGCACTCCGTCGTCGTCTCCTGATGCTTCTCTTCGGTGATCCCAAAACAACAGTGGCGCACGGCACACTTCACGGCATCAGAACAGTCTTCTTTCAGACTCAGGAACTGCAGAATCGACTGGTAATGTCTGATCATCCCTTCCCAGCGGACCTCCAGACCCTTGACCACTGGCTTGTTGCCTTTGACAATCTGCCCTTTGAGATGAACACACACATGCTATTTGTGCTGCTTGTACATGGATTTGGTTTCCCGTCCCACTCGATCCTGAATATTTGCCACGAGTACGATGTACTCAACCAGAATCACATCTCTGCTACAGAGCGCGCCACTCCTCGCACAGTGGTCATGTTCTCCACTCCTGAGCCAGTATTGCTCTGCCTTCACTACAAGCGCCAACTGACGAAGAGCATTGCATCTCTCTTCCCTGCGGAGTGTGTCCCTGACTTTCTCCCTACTCGTGACGACACTTACACCATTGCCATCTCCTCCCCGAATATGGGTAATGGCCCTCTTCCCCCGCTTCCCTCTTTGGCACGCATAGGTGAATGCCCAACTCTCTGCATTTCTCGCACTGAGCTTCTTACGCTGTGCCAAGACCCAACTGCAGTGCCGCTTCGAGCCACCCCCACGGTCCCCCTGGGAGCACTCGCTTCCGCTCAGCCGACCACTCCCACTCGAGGTAGCGCGACAACTTCGAGGACCCCGACCGGTCTCTCCCAGTATAGTGCGCTGGACACAATGTCCTCTTGGCGCTCTCCCCTCGCTGAGGTCACTGCCCCTCCCCGAGCATCATCTCCACGCAAGCGGCGCACGGAGGACGACCTATTGGACACGCAGCCCATCTGTACTCCTCCACATGCGGCTCCTCCTTCCTCTTCGGTTCTTGACGCTCCCGTGTCAGGCACGCCCACCATGGAAGAGTGCATTGCAGTTTTCCAGGGCCAGGCGCTCTCTCAACCTGGTACCGCAGCGAACCTTGTTGGCTGGTCTCATCAGATAGCGCAGCTTGCGATCAAGGCCAACCTACTCGACTCAACTCAACACGGTCAAGTCCTCCTGGCGGCCTATGCGGAGCACACCAAGCTGAATATGCAGTCGGATTTTCAACAGGTGGACGATGGCTTAATGGATCAGTCGACCGATGGCAAAGAGTAATTCTTCTGACCATCTCCTCATTCATCACCTCACTGTGTTCAATCGCAGTAATCCTGTGCGCCCATCGTCACATCACCAACCTGTTCAAAGCACTCTGCCCACTGTCCTGCTTATTTCGCACTCCCTTCCCTCGACTCCGACTAGAGCACTTCTCGCATCCTAGTGCTCGTTACGTGGGAAAGGAATATGCCAGCAATGACATGGGCGACGGCCCCTGCAAGCTCAAAGGCCCCACCAAAGGACCCAAGAGGCGCAAACCTCCACTCCCAAGTCGATCCACTGCTAGATCGTCTATCACAAACTACTTTGCTCCGCTGCAAGACAATCCCGTGGTCACTCCTCCACCGCGGGAAGCACCCACACCTGCTTGGGGATCTCAACATCAAGCTCTTCCCCCCATCCGGTCCAACAATGGCTCACATATCTTCTCCACAGACACGCTTGCTATAGCAATGGCTGGATCGGATATCGCCGCTGCACACACAGCACTTGCTGCTATCCCACCTAATCTACGAGACGATACACAGGCTATCTCAGTAGCGCTTGCTGCACTCCCTCTGGCAATTGCTGTCAAGCATCTCCCAACTGACTACTGCTCCATTCCCCGCTCTGGTCTATGTACACCTATTGTCATCGACCACTTGCTTCATGGCCCTCCTGAAGGTTCGCTCCTTCATCCTCCCAGCCGAGAGCGTTTCCTCTTTACTCTCCAGCACGTGGCGGCATGCACGACTGCACACCGCCTATCAGAAGGCACTGACGCTATGGCACGATATCGGAATCACCTTCTTCAACACCCTGCCACGGACACACTTCGTGATAGAAATAAGTGGATGCCAGCGGACATACTCCTGGCTTTACTCAATGCGACCTCTATCTCAGCCACAGTATGGATGGAAGAAACCAGTCTTCCAACCCCCTTCGCTCCCCCATGGCTTCCTCTTTCTGGTTTGCACGATGCCCGCGACAAGTGTCAGCGCCCCCAGACTGTCACGGCTCAGCAACTACTGCAACTGGCTGACTCAAACATCCCACACGTTGGCTACACTCAGTGCCACCACTTCATCATCAGCGAAGCCACAGCACACTTTGACTGGCAAGTCCGCTGGCTGCTCATTAACATGGCAGCACAAATTCTGGAGCTAGATATCCCTGGTTACACCAAAGCCCCCATCGTCAGTTCACCACTGCTTCGCCCTCATGCCATCCAGTGTCATCGTGAAGACATGGTCCTTTATGTACCGCAGCGGGTCCTGAAACCCCTCACTGAAGCCTGCGCCTTCGTGCAAGGTGACCAACTCAGACGCAAAGTGAGGGACTTCTTGTCCACATGCGATAGCATCCAGTGTGCGCATCGTGCTTCTACTGTCACCCCGAGCATCATCCCAGTTACAGGCTACTGCGCTCTTCACGCTATGGATCACATGCTTCACGGCACGCAGCAATCTAGTCCCTCTCCGTTCCCTAGCCTCACACGAGTGCAGCAGATGATCTCTCAAATCCTAGAGTCACCTCACTTGTCTTCACTGCATCTTCCTCCTTTGGAACATCTGCAGCATCAATTCCTGACTTGCAAAACCCTGGATGCACGCCAGTGGCCACATCTTGGATTGGTCTCGGAATGGGCCAACATCCTTCAACCAACAAGTCTCTGGCTTGACGATAGTTCTGACCTCACTGCTGGATGGGTGCGTGCGACAGTAATTCCGTCCACAGCAGCTCCTGCCACACGGCCTGAACCTGGCGTCACATGGAAACTCCCTGACCTCCTCAGGCTTTCCAGGCACAGCCACCTAGCCCTGATGAACTGCCACTACTTTCCGACACACCCTAACACTGCCCAAATGTCTGAGTTAGTTGAGGGTCTTGTCGATGCAACAGTGCAGTTCTTAACTGAGCGTCTGGATTTTCATCATAAAGCTACGTGTCCTCCTCCTCTCTGCGACACGCAGTCTCGTGACGTGCACCCCTCTGCTCCTGTAACTCATAAGCAAAGTGACCCGTGGCAGAGTGCGACTCCCCTGATCTCTACTGCTGCTCTCCCGGTGGCGTCAGTCCTCTCGACCCCACGCAAAGTCGCCTTTTGTCCTGAGCACACAGAGTGCGGTGCCCCATCCTTAGTCTCCTATGCTCCTGCTCCCCGGCCCCTGCATCACCCGGCCCTCATAGAGTATAACCCAGAGGAGACCCCGCCCTTGCCGACTCGGCGCTTCCCGCGCCAAGCCCATAGCTCCCCCCGTGTTGCAACACTGCCACCGCTACCAGCTCCTCCTGCAGACGACCCATACTGCACCCTTGCAGCGCAACAGTTTAACCCTGATCTCATTCTGATTGGCGCAGCAACGGCCCCTGGGAGTTATTACGGTGCATATGCTAAACAAGATATTGAGATTGATACTCCTATTGGTCCCTACATCTCACGGCAGCCCATGATCTATGAGCCAGTAACACATCCATCGGATCCCACTACGTCCCACGGTGACTATGCTATCTCCATTAAGCATGGTGACTTCTGGTACGAAGAAGATCCTTTTCTCTTCGACTCCTGTGCTGCTCGCTTCATCGACGAATGCCTCACAGAAGAAGACGAAAATTGTACCTTTCGGGTTATTGATAGTACTATATGGGTAGTAGCTACCAAACCCATCCGACGCTATGAGCAAATGTTCACTCGGTACGGCCATGCCTATTGGTGCGACTCCAAATGGCCGATGTCTCTTCTTCAGGCGATGCTAGCAAAATATCGCCCCACCCTCACCAGCTTACAATTAGTGGAATGGAAGGGAGCGATAGAGAGACGCCGTACACAAGACAAGTCCTCAGCATGCTTTCTTACCACTAGTATCCTTCGTCCCTCTCGTGTCTGGAGCTATGATCCCGCGAAGACATCCTCTACTCCTCCGGTGCTGCTGGTGTCTCCACCCAACCTGACTGATCCTATACTTCTGGCACGCTCGGTCTCCAAAGAACGGAACACGAGACGTCGCAAGCTCAAGGAAGCCCACAAGCGATCGGTAATCCAGGGCGATGTCCTCCCCAAACGCTTGCGGCCAGGACCAGCTATACTTCCAATGCTTGACCCTTCCTTCCTTCCGCAGACGTGGTCACACACCTTTTCAACTGAGTCGCTCGATGATGCAGATCTCCCTACTACTTGTCGGATGATGTCCTGGGCGATACAGGGACGACTGGGAGCAACAGGTGACACTGTCCACAGCGGTATTCAGCAATTTCTCACACACGTAGCAGAGTTGATGACTCAGTACAGGATTGGGATCATGTGGTTGACAGATGCCAGGTTCACGGCAAACAAGCTAGATATCTACCTTCCCACCCTGCGTGCAATCCTACCCAACTGCCGCGTGATACAATTTCCCACCTACTACATCAAAACGGGCTCAAGATGTCAAAGTTTTAATCGAATGGGAGGGGCCATTGCAATACTCACGCACGAGTGGCACGGATACGTCAAGCGCACCATCCCTGACCCTACAGGATCCGGTCTTATTAATGCAATTGACATAGCCGTGGGCACCTATCAGTTCCGATCATTGTGCCCTTACTTCCTTCCCATGTCGACAGGAAAAGGGCCAGCCTCGCTGTACACTCGACTCAAGACATATCTTAGTGGCCCTAAATGTCCGCAGTGGGCAAAAGGACTTACCCCTATGTCGTATCAGTTTGCTTACTCCCAAAAGCTTGTCAGCACTGCCCGCCTGCAGCAAATGACAGTATTTACACAGGGTGATATGAACAGATCTCCTTCCCTGTCCATCTCTCATCCTGCGGCCTTTGAAGTATGGAAGAGATCAAATGCATTCTCTGACCCTATGGCAGCTGCGCTACATCACCTACCGGGCTACCACACCTGGAAGTCTCCGACTCAGACTCAAGGCAACACAATCATCGATCACGCGCTCTACACTGCCCTGGACCCTGGCATGCGTATAGCTGATGTCGGCACAGTGCATGATGACCTCACCAACTCCCTCTCTGACCATCTTCCAATCTGGATAGCTGTCTCCCTATCTGGCGACCTCTCTCTTCCTTCCCCACAGCAACCGATCCCACTGGAGCCTTATGTGGATCTAGATATGCGGAAGGACCAGGAGCGAGAGGAATATAATGTGCATCTCACACATCGTCTTAACTCCATGCCGAAGCGCTCTCGTCAGACACACCAGGATGGATCTGCTCTCGCCCACTCCTTTGAAAGCGGACGATTTCTAGGATCGGCAATGTCCCACACTTCCTTGTCCGTCAGGGCCTCGACCAACGGCCTCAATAAGCTGGCACGAGCGAAAATCATTGCCAAGTGTCGGCGCAAGCGTGGTTCATTCAAGCAAGGGTACTCTCGCGAAATGATTCAAATTAAGACGTACATCTATTTCTATAAGAATGTCATTCGCACAGTGTTCCCAAGTGGCAAGATCCCCAGGAACAGGAGCTGGACAGAATTCTCCTACACCGAACTCCTGGCGCAGTGGTATAAGGCATGGCGGCACGAGCACGCCACCTCGCTCTGTCAAATCACTAAGATCTCTCCAGTCAGTCGCTATCCAGATCCAGTTGACCTTGGCCTTCTTCCCTTCCGCTCAATCACAAGGCAGTTCCTCCAAGACCGCATCAATTCTCTTCTCAAAGAACTCCAGGGAGAGCGAAGGAGGTTTTTGAGGACAAAAAGCTCCCCTGCTTTTGCGCGCCTTGAGGAATTCCATGCGAACAAGGAGCTTGGCAAGATAATCAGTCAACTCGCCTGTCGACCCCCGGATATGCTCGACCTGCAATCACTGCCCTGTCCTACCCGAGGTCAGATCATAGATCACTACACGGTACAAGTAGTGCTCAACGATTACTTTCGTGAGTGGCATGCCATCCCAGCATCACTAGACCCGGCGGCGGACAAACTTGCACGAGATCCCGACTGGTGGCACTCCCTACTGGAATACCGTACTCGTTCCTCTGAGCACACTGCCTCCCATGATAGCACTACTCCGAGTAACGGCCCGCGGCAAGTGAATACAGAAGATATCCTCCCCCTGGATTACTCCTCCTCTATCCCACTATCGCTGCAGGATGGTCTGAGGCGTGTCTGTGCTGTCAAAATATCGCAACCTATTAAAGACTGTCTCCAAAACGTATTGGATGAGACGATCACTTTTGAAGACTTCGATGCTGCAATTAATGCCCTCACCAACGGTGGGGCTCCGGGTCCTTCTGGAGTCACAGTCAATATGGTCAAAGCGTGGTCGTTAAGTACAAGACGCTGGATACACATGCACATGACAAACATATGGACTGCCAAGACAACTCCAGCCTGGTTCCGTGATAAGGTCATCAAGCTAGCTCCAAAGATAACCGGGAATTCGGAACTTAAAAATATGCGACCCATAAGTCTTTACGAGGTACTGCGCAAGACCTGGACCACCATAGTGGCCAAGCGTATCCATCTGGCCTGGCATAATAACGATGTCCTACATCCTGCACAGTATGGATACAGGCTGGACAACGGGACACATATGGCACTGTTTAATGTAATCAACCAAATAGAAGATGCTACGCATAATAATAAAACGAAGCACATCACCTTTTGGGACATCAGACGCGCCTTTGATTCGATTCCCAGGAACATGCAAAAGCTTGCGTGGACAAGATTAGGAGTTCCTCTGGACGTTGCCGAATGGTTTGTGGACCTCGACGACGGCGGACTATCCTTTATCTCTACTCCGCTCTACCATCGTGACAAGAACCTTAAGACCCCAGAAGAGATGGGTTTCTCGAACACTCACTTCTCAGCAGCTCCGGAGTTAAGTTTCCAAGCGGAGCGTGGTATTGGACAGGGAGAAAGTGCCAGCAGTCTCATGTGGACTGCCCTGTACGACATCCTACTGGAGTGGATAGATCCGGCAAACCGTCATCTACATGTGGCAGAGCGCGACATCCACTACACTGACGAGGACATCACACACACCAAGCTCAATGCATACGCTGACGACCTGGCCACACTAACTGGGGGTCCACGAGCCGAGTACATGCAACAACTGATTGCGACATGGCTCTCGGCGTTTTGTGCCTTTACGGGACTTGTGATGCACCCTGCCAAGATATGTTCAACGATCCTTGGACCAGTTCCAGACAAATTCACTCAGATTCGCATGCCAGGACCTGTAACGTTTGCTCAGAAGACTGATCTCCTCATACATGACTTAAACTGGATGCCGATCAGCTGTCCGATTCTCCCGCATGTCCAGTCTTACAAGTATCTGGGCGTCCAATTGGATCTTCGCCATGAGTCTCAGGCATCTCTTGAGGGAGTACTCAATCGGCTGAACGGGGATCTCTCTCATCTGATGATACAGAAGGGTTCGCCCAAGGTGAAAATTGACTACATACTATTCAAGATTATCCCCATTGTCATAGCGACGGCGCTCTGCTCGAACTGGACACTCAAGCAGTACCGCGAGCTCGACAGGCCTTTCTCTGCTGCGTATCGCCGGCTCCTGTGTCTTCCTGACAAGTTTCCCACATCCCTTATCTATCTTCCGCTCACTGAAATGGGAATAGGATTGCCACGCTTCTCCGACAAGGCCCAGCTGATGAAGTGGCAATCACTGTTGCGCTGTCTAGCTGTCGGAGGAGATCCTGAACTGAGTATGCAAGGATTCATCGATCGTCTTCCTGCAGATGCTTCTCAGGTGACGGACGAACTGCGTCGTCTCACCAAGCCGGCCCGTTGGCCCAGACGTAAACCACTCATTATGCGCAGTCTCATTGAATGGTTTGATGAATCCGGACTCAGTCCCACGGTTCGCCTCCAGTCCATCCTTCCACCTGAGGAATGCGATCGCACCTCTCTGGCCATCTCGACAATAGCTGAGGATCTCAGACTGTGGCCCAGTGACATCTACTCAGATGAAGACAATGCGAATCTACCCCCCATCAGACTCATTGCTACAGATGGCTCATTTCGAGTGCAACCGAGGAGCCTGGCGGACATCATCACACCGGAACGTGAACTCCGCAATCATGGGAAAGGAGCGGGTGGCATAGTCTTTCTTCCGCCAGGTTACGATGAGACTAAGCACACGCCAAACGGGATCAGAATAGAGTGTGACCATCCTGAGCCAGGAATGAATGCCTTCTACTGGGAACTTGTCACCCAACTTATTGCGCTACACTTTGCCAAGTACCAGCCTGACCACCTAGTCCTTACGTCTGACTGCACGAGTGCCATTGCTATCACCAATCAGTCTCTTCGAACTCACATCAATAGACTTCCCAACGCACGAGGTGGAGTCCTTGCGTCCGGGGTACACTGGTTTGCTGATCCTTACTACTACCGTTACTTCATTTACACACAATGTCATCCTGAACGGTATAAAGCGCGCAGGGAAAAGCCGACCCTACGTGATAAAGGGATCAACATGGGGGACGCCATGGCTGGCAAGACCAAAGCAGGACTGAATGGAATCCCATACCCAATGTATCGTCATACACTGAAGCTCACTGACCTATTTAAAGAAATTATTCCAGTAGGTCAGTGGCATCTCCGCACCAACGACTTGCAGGCCTTCCCAGTAATGCATGATATCTTGGAGTACCAACATCTTGCGCAAGCTAGAATGATGTGTACTACCCGTGACGCGCATCATGGACATAGCTACTGGTCATCTACGTCCTTCGGCTTTGCGAATCAAGTTCATCCTACGCAGGATCGGTCCTACTGGGCTGCGGCCAGAAGAGCAGTGCAAGCGTATGATTGGGGAGGGCATGGGCGCAATCGTGCCAAGCCCAAGACATTGACCGTTGAACAACGCGAAGCCACTGCGAAATGTGGTCTCTGTGGACAACTGGACTCACAAAGCCACTGTATGCTAGACTGTACACACGCCCCATTCACTGAGCTTCGTCGTAATGCAAAAGCAAAGCAAACCAAAATTGCTGACACTCTTCTAAAGGCGAAACCAGCCAAAGGAATTGTCTATCTGATCAAACAATTTTGTACTGCTAGCTGGAACAACAAATACTTTACCTCTAGGATCTGGCTAGGCCTGTGGAACCATGACCTCCTATCTTTAATGACCAATCGTCCACTCACATCGCCGATGAGCAATTCCACACGTAGTCAGTACATCAAAGTCACCAGAAAGCTTACTGCTCCTCTGCTAGATTGCTTCTACGCCATGGTGACGATCATAGGAGGACGTCAAGGACAGCCGGCCCCTCTGCCCTCTGATCCTGGTCATACTGTTCTAACAAACCACCACAGAGACGTCCTTGAAGCCCTATTCCCGCAGGACGATGTAATGGCTAACGGACCTATCACTCTAAGTAACCTAGATCAAGTATCTTCAGTCTCTGCATATACCCTTAGTGATGCTGCTTCATATCATTATGATGCAGATAGTGTTAAATAAATACCAGCCCAGGGTAGACGGGGCGCCCTTGTTGCGCTTGCTTGCCGCACACCGTCCACCCAGAGTAGTAGGTGATTATCCATTCAACAATGAAATCAAGTTATTTAGCTGTCGCTGTGCTGTGGTTAGTATTTATGCTAACTTCTATCCTCCTACTCCTACACTAACTTTCGGCATCCTACGGGAAGCTGTATCTACTACCTCATAAATAAACAGAATTTCTTATACCGACGGTATAATACAAGTACGAAGTATTTAAATCAATTTATGAATATTATCTTATCACCACAAAATTTGAAAATAGTTATTGGAGTGAGAATCAAAATTGCTGAAGCTTGGCTTTCAACTTGAAATAAACATGCACACATACAAATGTACATAAACAACATTAAAAAATGGTCAAAACAACAAACAGAAACATAATACAGGTATGATTCATACCTTCGTTATGTAATAGAAACGGCAGCAGGACAACAGAAAAATTAGATTAAGACAAGAGAGATCAGAGCAAGATAGAATTATCCTCTCAGTAGGATGCCCCATCAGTCGCTTCTCTCCTCAATCCTCTCTCCCCTCCTCTCCCCTCCTCAATCTCCTCTCCTCCCCTCCTCCTCTATCTTCTCAACTGCTGATCGGAGTCCGAGGGAGGCAGGACAGGGATCCACGTCATCTGCCCCGTCACCGTCTGGCCCACAGGCAGCACAAACTCCGCGGGCACATTGGGGGACCAGCTGTCAAAGCCGGCAATGCCCATCATCACCCTGTCCAGATGCACGTGCACTTGACCGTTACCGTCCGGATGCAGCTCGTGGTTGTGCGCGGTGTCTGCCAGATGCTCTGCCGAGTATCTGCTGGCACTCCACCCCCAGACTTGGT
>Ga0233442_1002813_pt1 | contig 11114 bp, 7 predicted proteins | sample SI_123_September_3_FD_182789 | JGI IMG/M metagenome (GOLD analysis project Ga0233442, IMG submission 182789) | Seawater microbial communities from Saanich Inlet, British Columbia, Canada - SI_123_September2016_150_MG | ecosystem: Environmental > Aquatic > Marine > Inlet | place: Canada: British...
CCATCGTTGATGGCAGCGGCGCCAACGACGATGGCAGTGCCATGCTGATCGTCGTGAAAGACGGGGATGGACAGCTTTTCCTTGAGGCGTTTCTCGACCTCGTAGCAGCGCGGGGAGGCGATGTCTTCGAGGTTGATGGCGCCAAAGTTGGGGGCGATGGCCAGGATGGCGTTGACGATCTCATCGGTGTCCTGGGTGTCCAGGCAGATGGGAAAGGCGTTGACGCCAGCAAAGCGCTGAAAGAGCATCGCCTTGCCTTCCATGACCGGCAGGGCGGCCAGAGGGCCGATATTGCCGAGAGCCAGGACACGGCTGCCATCGGAGATGACTGCCACCATCTTGCCGCGGATGGTCAGGTTAAAGCTCTTGTCGGGGTCGGCAGCGATGGCCTCGCAAACGCGGGCCACTTCGGGGGTGTAGACCTGGCCGAGATCGACTCGAGTCTTGACCTCGGAGGTAGGCACGATGGCGATCTTGCCGCCCAGGTGCTTGAGAAAGACGACGTCGGAGACGTTGACGATCTCTACATCAGCGAGCTTTTTGAGCTCTTGGACGATGACCTCGCCGTGCTTGGGATCGCGAGCGGCGATGGTAAAGTCGCGCAAAATGTAGTCACCGGTTGACTGCACCACGTCAATGTCGAGGTGGTCGCCACCGGCTTTCGATACTGCGCTGGCAAAGTTGGAAAACGAGCCGGTGCCGCCGCGACTGAGCTCGGCACGCACTATCATCTGATAGCTGCGTTCTCCAAAATCCAAAGATTTTTCTGTTTTCATATTTTCCCTCGATAGGCAGAGGGCCTGCCGCTTAGCGACAGACCCTCCGCTTTGACGATTTAACCCTTGGCGCCGATCTTGGTGATCGTCTCGGCGATCAGGCGCTTGACGCGACCGTCGTGAGATTCACCCTTGAGGCCTTCGAGCACGGCGATCGAGCTCTCGCTCTTGGCCTCGCCCAGGGCATTTACCAGAGCCATGCGCAAGGTAAACTGCGCCAGCTCCTTGTTGGCAGCGAGCTTGTGCAGCACGCTGAGAGCGCGGGTGTTGGCGGCGGTAGCCGTCTTGACCTTGCTCTTGCCCTTGCCGGTCTTGACCGCAGCGAGCTTGCCCAGGCAGCCGAGAGCCGCCGGACGCGCTGCCATGGGTTTGCCGGGACGGGCCCAGGCATGCGCCAGATCGACGCCGCGGGAGTCGTCGAGCTCGGCGAGGCCGTTGAGGGCCCCAACGCGCACGATCTCGTTCCACGAGTCGATCGCCAGCGCACCGGACAGTGCTTCGAAGGCGCCAGACCAGCCGGTACGGCCGAGGGCGGCACAGGCATCGGCGAGAACGAACTCGCTCTTTTCCGTGCCACCGCTGACGATACCGGCCAGGACCTTGCCTTCCTGAGCGGTCTTGTAGTTGCCGAGCGAATTGACCACGGCGCGGCGCACGCGCGGTTCGGCCTGGGAGGCGAGCTCCTTGAGGGCACGAGCTGCGTAGCGCGTCTTGATCTGCCCCAGGCAGGTCGCGGCTTCGGACGAAACCGCCCAAAAGAAGGGGTCGGCGTCAAAGTCAGCAGCGGCCTTGAGCGCATCGACAGCCTTGTCGTCGGCGATCTTGGCGAGAGCCTGAGCCGCAAAGATGCGACCCATGACCGCCGGATCGCCCTTGAGCTGGTTGGCCAGCATCAGACGCGGCACGTCCAGCTCGACCGTCTTGAGCACGTAGTTGTGCGGGTCGAAGCGGAACATCGTCGGCGGCTCCTGCATCGGGAAGGTAAAGGTGTGCTCCTTGTCCTCGACCAGGACGGTAAAGTCCTTGAAGGTGCCGTCGCGCATGCCGAAAGAGATCGGGATCGGCATCTTGAAGAGGCCGGTCTCGCCTTCGATGGTCTGGGTCTGGGCGACCTTGACCACGCACGAATGACTGCGCAGGTCGTAGCGATAGCTGACCTTGTACTCGGGGAAGCCCGCGCCAAAGACCCACTGATCGAAAAACTCGCGCATATTCTTGCCGGTGACCTTTTCGATCGCCTTGATCAGGTCGATGGTCTCCACCGGCTGGTAGAGATTGTCCTGATAGTAGGTCTTGATCGAGTCGTAGTAGCCCTTGTCGCCGAGCATGTAGCGGATCATGTGACGCACCAGGCCGCCCTTCTGGTAGAGGTGGCGGTCAAAGAGGTCGATCGGCTCGCGATAGGTCTGGCAGACGATGGGCCGGCGGTAGCGACGGTCCTCGGCAAAATAGACCTTGGACAGGTTGTAGACGTAGTGGTCGCGGGCCTTTTCGCCAAGCAGATGCTCGACGGCCTCGACCTCGCCGTAGGTGGCGCCACCTTCGTTGAGCCAGGCGTGCGCCCACTCGCGGCAGGTGACCAGGTCACCGTTCCAGTGGTGATTGAGCTCGTGTGCATTGAGGCGAACCTCCTGCAGACGCTGCTCTTCACGGGTGCCGGCGGAGGCGAGGATGCGGTCGGTCATCACCGTGATAGTGGTGTTTTCCATACCGCCGAAGATAAACTCCTGGACAAAGACCTGGGCGTACTTGCCCGGCCACGGATACGGCACGCCGTAGAGGTCGCCGAAGAGCTTGACCAGAGCGGCCGTGCCCTTGAAATACTCGCGAGCGCGGTCTTCCATGCTCTTGTCGACGTAGGCCTGCACAGGCAGCTCGCCGAGCATCTCTTCGAGCTTGACAAACTCGCCGACGACGAGAGCCATGAGATAGCTCACGTGCGACTTGTCATGCAGCCAGTGGAACGACCTGGTGCCGTCGCCGTTGTCCGTCTCGCTGACCAGGCTGCCATTGGACAGAGCGGTAAACGTGGACGGTACGCGGGCGATGACCTCGGAGGTCATGCGGTGGCTGGGATGGTCGGCGGTGAGGACGGGATGCCAGTGGTGGGCGTCGTCGTCCTGGCTCTGGGTCCAGACCTGATAGGGCTTGTCGCTGTAGAAAGGCGACGGGCCGGTGAAGTAGATGCCGAGCTTGGGGTTGGCGCTCTTGTACTTGACCGCGAGCGTTTCGCGAACGTCGGGTGCTAGCAGGGCAGCGAGGTTGACATGCAGCCGGTCGCCTTCGTGCTCAAAGTCCAGCGCGTTGCCGGCCGAATCGACCACCGATTCGATGACCATGGAGGCCGCATCGAAAGAGACGGTATTCAGAGCGGCAAAGCGCGGCGAAAAGGTCGTGTAGGCGACGCCCGAAAGCGACTTTTTGACGGGATCGACAGAGAGATCGAGCTTGACGTGATGGACATCGACGTCGAGATCGGGAGCATAGCGCTTCTTGGTGTCAGGCAAGGCAAAGGGCTTGCGTGCCGGTTGCTTCTTGTCGTCACCATGCGAAAGCCACCAGTGGATGTGACCGCAGCACGCAGCGTGCTCGGTCAAATTACCGAGATAAGTAGTCATGTGGTTTTTCCTGGGTTAAAGCTCACGCATCGCGGACTAGGCGCGCGATACATGGCGATAAGGGTCAGTGGGTTATGGAGACTGTGGGTTTTGAGAAAGAAAGGGTGTAAAGGGTGAAAGACAGAGAAAAGATATCTGCACCCTAGATAGTTCAGAGATCGGTAATCAATGGGAAAAGGCCTCCAGCGAATTAGCCTTTTCTGATACTCCTGATAACGTCGCAGATACGCAGGCTAGCGCAGCCTCTAACAGCTTGCGCTATGTGTATAGGCGGACGTCCCATACCCCCAAAAGGCCTCTGGACGGGAGTCATAATTTTGCAGGCTGCATGACACGCGCGCGTCTGCGGAATATAAGCTCTCTAGCTCTTGATTATGAGAGCCCTTATTAGCAATTCTTGAGTGGTATTTTCTCTTTCACACAACACGTCGGTTCTCAAAAGCTTTCAATCTCCAGATTACAACCAACACTTATCGAAGCCCCGTGCTTTTCGATGTGGTCTGGCTTTTGGAAGTTTTTGGTTAGAGTATCGAATCGGCCCTGTTGTAATCATCCTGGTAGCGTGTGATATCAGACTCGGCAAAAGAATCACCGGTTTGGATCTCTATGATCTGGAGCGGAACGGTACCAGTACAGCGAACGCGATGCTTTGTGCCGCGCCCGACGAAGACGTGATCTCCATAGCGAATAGTCCTGAGGCTATCGTCTAGAGTCACCTCACCTTCGCCAGCCACGACCACCCAGTGTTCGTCCCTGTGCACATGGCTCTGCAGACTCAATCTCTGTCCCGGGTTGACCACCAGTCTCTTGACCTTTGTGTTCGACTCGTCGACCAGAACGTAGAAGGCCCCCCATGGGCGGTTTTCGAAATTGTCTGTCATAGCTACCTCGTCATGCGCATAAATCGTAGCACCAACAGGTGTCAAGGGTTTAGGCGCCTTTCTCTAAAAGTGTTTCCAAATTTCACCTGTAACCGGCCCCCGTGCTAGCAAGGCGGCGGCCACAAAAGGAGAAGGTTATGTCCAACATCATCCAGAATGGCCTCTTCGGCCAGCTTCACGTGCAGAACCCGGAAATCGCTCAGCTGATCAAGGGCAACTACACTCTCGAGGACATCGCGCACCTGCACAAGGTCCTCGCCGACAAGATGACGACCAAGATCCGTCGCTACAAGAGCGGTGGTCACTCTGCCGTCACCGTTCTCGATCTCGACCACACCCTCGAGGCCGCCGTCGACGGTCTCCTGATCTTCCAGTGGGATCGCGACAACATCATGCAGTGCCTCGCCGAACTGGCGATCGCCGAAAAGCCCTCCGCCAATGCGGCGCTGCAGATCCCCGCGGACCAGTGGAAGCGCGGCCTCCGGTCGAGCATCATCCACCACCGCAAGGGCGAGGAACGCTTCCTCGACATCATCCATGGTCGCAAGTCCGGCTACCCCAAGGATTATTTCTCGCGGCCTCACATCCGCTACAACCCCTTCTCGCTCCATGAGGTCGGGGATCCCTGGGGCCACGGTCAGAACGACTCGCTGGCCTTCGTCAACTTCCTCCTGTTCCATGCGCTCAAGACCAATCGCATGGCCTTCAGCGAGGACGGCGACTACGCGGCCTTCGCGGCTCTGCTGCATGCTTATTTCTGGCGCATCCATGTCTGGGAAGACTTTGATCTGGGTGCCTGGGAAGATCGCGTCGGCGAGCACTGGTCGTCCATCGCCTGTGCCCTGGTCTCTCTGCGCGAGCAGCAGGCCTTCCTGGATTCGTATGGCGCCCTGCGGTACAACCGTCTGGGCCACGACTACTGGAGCACCGCTCATGGTGCGGGCGAGATGGCGGACAAGTGCGAGACGCGTCTGCGCGAGCTGGGCACGATGGAGTTCATCCGTTCCGACAACGGCGAGACTCGCGACGTCGACCTCGCCCAGCTCAACCCCCTCCTCCTGGCGGCCTTCAGTGGTCGGCCGGTGCTGAGCGACGCCAACACGCTGGCCATCCTCGACAACATCGAGAACCGGCTGATGGGTCACATCGGTATCCGCCGCTACAACAAGGACATCTGGGATGGTCGCATCAACCGCGGCGATCTCGGCCCCGGTCAGGAAGCCCAGTGGTGCCACGGCTCGCCGCAGATGTCCTACATCTACGGCGAGATGTATCTGCGTACCGGTGACGAGCGTTACTACGACAAGCAGCTCGCGCACTTCAACCGTGCGCTGGCGGCCATCTCGCCGCGCGGTCTGTATCCGGAGTGCTACATCATCGACATGAACACTCGCGAGTGGGTGGCTGATGCCAACGAACCCCTCGCCTGGGCGCAGTCGATGCTCATCCTCTCCCTGGTGCAGATGCAGAACTCCATCGAGCGCAAGCAGGCGGGCAACAACTGAGCGCAAGCTCGACACCTGCCCACCGGGCAAAAAGACAGGATCACGCGGGCCAATGAGACCTAACAATCTCAACCCGCGTGGTCCTGAATGTCACCAAACCCTCATCACAATTGTGAAAGGAATACCATGGTCCCCTTCGGAATCGGTTCGACCCTCCTGCTCCTGATCGTCGCCCTCGGCGCGCGCAAGGTCTGGAAATCTCTGGTCTGGCTGCTCTCGCGCCCCTTCAAGCATCCTTCGGAAACGAAGGTCGCTCATATCAAGCGCGCAGCGTTCATCCTGGTTGCCATCACGGTGGTCGCCATGCTCGCTCCCTTCATCATCCCCTTCAACGGAGCGATCCGCACCGGCATCTGGCTCCTGTACCTGCTCTACGCGGGCCTGGGACTGTTCCAGATCTATGACTTTTTCGCCGGCAAGCCCGATCCGGAAAAGTAATTTCAATCAGCTGCGTTTAAAGAAAACAGGGTCTCAGGGCTATGGCTCAAGACCCTGTTTTCTTTTTTCGAAAATATTCACTGTATAGCATAGTGGAATTGAATCATTGCTCATTTTTGAATTTGCGATATCCGGCTCCTGGTCTGCATGATCGCGAGATTCTACAATAGCTATATGCCGAAAGCAGCACCAGAAATATTGACTACAGCCAATCTTGAGCGCATATATGCTGAGATTGAGGCTAGAGTCGAACGCAAATTTGAAGACAGAATCAGACGGCTTGAAGCTGAATTGGAGCGCACAAAAAGGGATCGAGATCTTTGGCGGAAGCGCTATTTTCGCGAGAAAGAAACTAACGAAAGGCTTCAGCATCAGCTGGAAATGGCCAAGGCCGAAAACAAGATTTTGCTAGCGAAGATCGAGAAACTCGAAGCACGTATCGCAGAGCTTGAGAAAGAGCGATACGGCCGCAAAAACGAGGCTTCTAAGGAGAGTTCACCTTTAAGTGACCCACCTGAACCAAAGAAATCACGCGGTCGCCAGGTGGGTGCTAAGGGGCATGGTCGCAGGATTAGAGCCAGTTTGCCATCCGTGGAGTGCGTCCACGAAATACCAGCTGAAGACAAATGCTGCGGCTCTTGCGGCACACCCTATGCCGATATGGGGGAGCAAACTAGCGAAGAAATCGACATCGAGTACAAGTTAATTCGTTTAGTGCACAAGCGCAAAAAGGCTGTTCGCACCTGCAAATGCACACATTCACCGCTCACTAAAATTGCCCCGGCGCCGCCGAAATTAGTTAAAGGAGGCATGCTTACAACGGACTTTTGGGCTTATGCTCTCGCTGAAAAGTACGAATTTCAAAGGCCCATCCACAAGCAAATTCAGCTTTGGAAAGCTCATGGACTGACAATGTCGCAAGGGACTATCACGCAGGGTTTGAAGCGTCTGCAAGACATGCAAATTTTCGCAGGTATTGTGGAAGCGATTAAAACTCGTATACGTAGTGGTGACCGGCAAAAGAGTGATGAGACAAGTTGGAAAGTTTTTCAAGCGATGGAAGGCAAGAAGGGGTATCAATGCTGGCTCTGGAGCACGCTTGGTCCTGATGCTTGCCTATTCAGAATCGACCCGACTAGAAGTCGAGCCGTAGCTAAAGCAATGATCGGAGAGCACACTACAGCGCTTGTTTCTGATCGATACAGGGTTTATTACAACCTCGGTGAGAACGTGATTAACTGTTGGTGTTGGGCGCATATCAGGCGAGAGTTCTTGAAACTCCAGACCATCAAAACGCAGGCCGCATTGGGCAAACGCTGGGTGGCAAAGATTGATATGCTTTACCATCTCAACAATCTACGGCTCGGAAATGGCGGCCAGGACTTTGACAAGTACGATTTGGAGCTTCGAGAAGCCATCAAAGAATTCGAGCGACAAATGAAGAGCAATGCTAACAGGGTTGGCCTTCACGTCGACGCAAAACGTCTTTTCAAAAACATCTCTGCGGATTGGGAAGGTCTGGCACGCTTTGTTGAAATGCCCGAAATGCCTATGGACAACAACGAAAGCGAAAGAGTGCTAAGAAATCCAGTTGTAGGGCGCAAAAATTATTATGGAAGCGGCTCGCTTTGGTCAGCCCATTTAGCTGCCGAGCTTTTTTCCATTTTCGCCACACTAAAGATGCATGATGTGAGCGTGGTGGATTGGCTCAAGAATTATTTAAAGGCAGTGGCGGTCAATGGCGGCGCTCCACCTTCAGATATCGAGCAATTTCTACCCTGGAATTTTCAGAAGGCAGAATGAGGGGCGCTGCGCGCCCCCATGCTCCCCACTGACCATTTACCTTTTTTATTAAATTCTATGACTTGATATAGTATCTAGCACGAGACGACCCAGCACTAGCAGCTCTTGCACAAACTAAGCAGTCAAAAACTTGCCAAGCAGTTTAAAGCTGACGGGCGCGGGGCTAGAAAGATTTATCCAGGGTTAGCCCAGCTGCGCTAATTTAGTGCTAGGCTATTGAAGGGAGATTAGGAGGCTTTCATGACCGGTCAAGACATGCTGTCGATCAATGTGGTTGCTGCCAGATTGGGACTGTCCGTGCATCAGTTGCGCCGCTGGGAGCTGATGTTTGGACTCAATATCAAGCGTGGACGTGGCCAGCAGAGGCAGTATCGCCCAGAAGACCTTTCTGTGCTCGAGCGCATCAGAGAGCTGGTTGAGCAGGGCTGGCCGACCTCTCAGATAAGACCGCAACTCGAAGCAGAAGGCTTGATCAATCCACGCCTGATCGGCGTGACACCTAATCCAGACAATCCAGAAATGCTTACCGAATCAATAATCGGTCTCCGTACATTTACGGAAAGGCGTTTTATCGAGCTTTCGAAGCAGATCGACGAGCTCAGACAACTCTTGATCTCGGTGACACTCAAGCAAGAGCTTGCACAGGACAAGAGCTCGCCATGGCAGCCTATGACCACAACAACCACTGAGTTGAGTCCAGGCCCTAGCCCCAGACCCATGCCTGCTCAGGAGTTTACCTTTGGGCCACAGATCTCGATCGACCCGCCTTCCAAGATCAACTCGCCCATATCAGGCGTGCCTCCTCAATCAGGTCTCAATCTCCAGTTAAACCGCACTTTTAAAGAACCGGCTCTAGCCCAACCCATTGTAAAAAATGCCATCATTCCACCACCCAACTATGGGGGAGAAAAGGCCGAGACTGCCGAAGCGACCGAGGCTAGCACCAGCCCCGTCTATCCTCCCCTTCCGCCAAATCCTTTCAAACCAAAACCAAAGGATCAAGAAGAAACGGTAGACCTGGAGTCAGACGATATACAGGCACAGCCCGTGTCCAATGCATTTGCTCCAGCACACGACACCGTCGATGCCCCATTAAAGGACCAGCCAGAGCCAGTAGACGAGTCTCTCTTCGAGCAAGAGACTCAAGCTCTACCAGCTTCCAGCTGGCAAAATCTCTCTTCTTTTAGCGCAGGGTCTTCGACTAGCGAAATCGCTCAAGTTCCGACAGAGACCACTCCGGCACAAACTGACGCAGACTCGCAGCTGGCCTTCCAGGCAACCCAGATCGACATGCCTGGTGTGCCAGAGAGTTTTTCACCGGATCTAGCTCAAGAAGAGGAAGCAGAAGAAGAAAATCTGGAGCAAGAGAACGACCTCGATATGCCTCAAGCTATGCCAGAGCTAGCTCAGACAACACAGGCTCCCGAGATGCCAAAAGTCCACGAGCCCATGCCCATCACCCCTGGCCCTCAGGTCAATTTTGGTCCCAATGTCTCGGCGCCAGTGCCACAAGTAGCACCGCAGAGAGTAGACGACAATTTTGGCCTTGGTGAGGTCACCGACCAAAATTATCTGACAGTCTTAGGTAGGGCTCTGGATCTCATTGGTTGGACCGACGAGCAGGCCGACTCCTACTCGCTCAAGACCTTTGGCGTACCCCACTGGGATGAGCTTGGCCGCAGTCAGGCCGAAAAACTAGTGGCACACTTGATCGCCTTGCTCAAAGAACAGGTCGGCTAGACTCAATTAGCTAAGCTCTGCAAGCCAGAGCTCTTGCCTTTTTTGCCATATTAAATCGCTATGAGAGCCTTGTTATGCACAAATGTCATGTGCTAGGTTCGAAGTACCCATTTTTCGCATTAATTGCAAGGAGACCCCTAAACCACAAAACCAGCGCCTCGTCCTAGTTTTTGTGATTTAGATCGTCTTGTCGTGAGATCCGGGTGATTACTTGTTTAACCAGCACACGCTTTCCTGCTCCTGCAAAGGAGCAGATCGACGTGCGCACTAATAAAAGGAGTCTCAATGACTGTACTGACCCTCGAAGCCAAGGTTGCCATCGTGGAGGCGATGTTTGCCGACCCGGAGCTTCTCAATTTGTATGACGCCGGAGACAAGATGTCCTCCGCCCAGACCAAGCATGACGCGGCCCACGCCTTCAGCGTGCTGACTCTCGCCAATCAACTGACCGACGAGATCCATGCGCGTTTTCCCGAGATGCTCTCAGACGTGACCCGTCAGGTGATCATCCCGGCAGGCGCCTTCCTCCACGACGTCGGCCGCGCCATCGACGTCAACGATCATGCCGGTGCCGGCGCCAAGCTCAGTAGAGATTATCTCGATCGCAAGGGCCTCCCCACCGACGAGGTCAAGCGCATTGCCGCCATCGTCGCCTGCCACCGTTCCGAGCAGTATCTCAAGTTTTCCATGCAACACCTCAAGAAGGTGCCGGAACTCTCGATCGTCGTCATTGCCGACAAGTGCGTCGGTGATGAAGATCGCGTCCGTCCCGGCAAGGCTTTCGCCCTGCGCATTCTGCGCGCGGTGGGTCTGGCAGGTCACAACTTTTGGGAAAATGCCGAACACGATCGCGTCAACTTTGCGATCAAGAAGGCGAGCTTGATGGTCGATTCGGACGATGCTTTCAATCGCGAGCATGCCGGCGCCATCGTCCTCAAGCTCGATCTCGACGAAAAGGTCGCACCGGCCACCGAGGTCCTCTCGCTTTATGCCAAGCGCTTCCATTCCTGTGGTCGCGCCGCCAAGAGCCTGGGCTTCCTCTTCCGCATCGAGTTCAACGGCGTTCGATACCAATTCGACGACGACAAGAACGAGTGGAAGGCGCTCAAGGCATTTCACGTGCCGATGACCTGATCTACAACTGAGAGAAGTCCGGCACAACCGGACTTTTCTCTTTTTAAATTTTTATACTAAACATCATAGTATAAACCATTTTGTCGAGCAGATAGAATTTGCCCAAGACGGGAAAATAAGTGCTATAAAAAGTTCGAGGGCAATCGTGTCAATCGTCAACGACATCTGGAAGATTTATCGTTCGTCGGCAGAAGCCGCCGTCAAGGCCGGTCTTTATGG
>Ga0233442_1002819_pt1 | contig 11104 bp, 13 predicted proteins | sample SI_123_September_3_FD_182789 | JGI IMG/M metagenome (GOLD analysis project Ga0233442, IMG submission 182789) | Seawater microbial communities from Saanich Inlet, British Columbia, Canada - SI_123_September2016_150_MG | ecosystem: Environmental > Aquatic > Marine > Inlet | place: Canada: British...
GATTTTTCTCTCATGATATTCTGTATCAAATAATCCTGCCATTTTTCAACCTTCACTATTATTTATATCTTTAGATTTTATCGAAATTTGGCTTTTTTATTGATTTGTGTAGTTTTTAGAGGTGCCCTTTAAATAAACTTTGATAAAAGCAACCTACTATTCTAAATTATTTTCATTGTTTAGCGCATAGATAACCTGTCCATAAGCGACAGACCAATCGTTACTAACAAAATTTTTTGGAACAATAACATCAGGTATCTTTTTCATAATAAGTCGTAAAAGAACTCTATTTTGAAAGACTCCTCCTCCTAAAACAAGAGGTATTTTATACCGCTGATGTAAGGTGTAAATTATCTCTACTAAAGTATTAAAAAACTTTGTTACTGCGATATTACTATCAACTTCATTCATAATTTGTACAATAATAGTACTAAAATCCACAATCCCATTTTCAAAAGTATAGAAATAATGTTCACTATTACTATCATCATATAAAGATTCAAGTAGCATACCACTTTGCCCTTCGTAACTTATAACATGTACAATATCAAGTAATGAAGCAACAGCATCAAAAATACGCCCACAAGAGCTGCTCAACGGTGCATTAATATCTTTTTTCCATACGGTATATAATGTGGTTAACTCATTTTTTGAAAATGTATTAATTGTAGGATGAGACATAGTGAGCACATTTTTCCCATAAATTTCAAATAAAAAACTCAAAGCAACACGTCGCGGTTCTTTAATAGCTTTTTCACCACCAAGAAGTTTAAAATATTTAAAATGACCCACCCGTTTAAATTTTTTTCTATCACAAATTAAGAATTCTGCACCCCATAATTTTCCATCATCACCGTACCCTGTTCCATCAAAACTTATACCTAAAACCTTAGTATTAATACTATTAACACCCATAGTTGCTAAAATATGCGCATAATGATGTTGAACTTGGACTACCTTTAAATTTTCATTTTCAGATTTTAATTGATAGGCTAACCGTGTTGATTCATAAAAAGGATGCTTATCACACACAATACTGTCAGTTTTTAAACCATTCATTTTTATCAAATTTTTTAAATGTGTTTTGTAGTGTAATACACTCTCAATGGAATGTAAATCTCCTAAGTATTCTGACATCATAATATAATTATTACCACACATTGCAACACTGCTTTTTTGATTAGCACCAAGAGCTATAATATTTTTTTCACTACTTTGTTTATCATCAATATAACAAGGGCTATATCCTCGTGCACTACGTAAAATAAACTCTTTTTCATTTTCTACAAAAACTACAGAATCATCACAACTGTTACTAATATTACGATTGTGATTCAGACAAAAATCCCATAAAAACTCTACTTTTTTTATCTCTTTTAATGTTTTACATAGAGGTTCACCTGACACATTTGCGCTGGTCACAATAAGTGGAATTTCAAGTTGATTTATAATAAGTTGATACAAAGGGGTATACGCTACAAAAATTCCAATCTGACTGTTATCAGGTGCAATTAAATCACTTACTATGTTATTTTCTTTTTTTTTCAAAATGACGATAGGACGTTTAACCGAGTTTAATAACTGTTCCTCTTCTTCAGAAATTATAGAAAATAATTTTGCATTCTCACTATCTTTGACCATAATTGCAAAAGGTTTTGCTATCCTTTTTTTTCGTATTCGAAACTCTTTTGCCACATCATCTTTAGTAGCGTCACCTACAAGATGGTATCCACCTACCCCTTTAATAGCGACAATTTTTCCCTTTTTTATTGCCTGAACAGCTAGAGAAAGGGACTCTTCCATAGTATTTGATATAACACTAAATTTATTATCAAAAAATGAGAGCTCAGGACCACACTCAAAACAACTAATAGTTTGTGCATGATATCGTCTATCTTTAGGGTCTGTATACTCTATTTCACACGCTTTACACATGTTGAATTTTTGCATTGAAGTATTTGCTCTATCATAAGGAAGTTTATTAATAAGGGTATAACGAGGGCCACACTGAGCACACGTAATAAAAGGGTAGTGATAACGTCTGTTACTACTATCTTCTAACTCAACTTTACACTCTTTACACATTCCAAAATCAGGAGGTATTTTTGAGGAAAAAGCTCCTGTTTTACTTTTTTTAATATGAAAATTTTTAAAGTTTTGCGCTTTTACAACACTACTTACTATGGAGTCAACTGAGCTTGTTTGAGGTGCTTTTGTTTTTAGTTCTTCCATAAAAGTGATTAACATCTTTTGTGAACAGTTTACTACAGTAACAACACCATACTCATTGTTTAACACATACCCAGAGATATCTAAAGAGGTCGCTAATTGATAAATAAAAGGACGAAATCCAACCCCTTGTACTCTACCCTGTATCTCAATAGAAAATGTCACGTTTATTCCAGTTCCAATTGCATCAAAAACATATCTTCACCATCAATAATTTTAATATTACTACTCTTACACAAAGGACATAGATACTCATTTTTTTCGAGTTCTGATAGTATAAAACAGCTATTACACTCTATTTTTACTTTTTGTATATTCATAATAAACTCACAATCATGACAAACACTCTGTTCTTTAAAAGCATTAAAGGCTTCTTTCAAAAGGTATGGTTCAACACCGCTCATCACCCCAATTTTGACAATAACACGGGTAACTTTTAAAGCATTGTTCTCTTTTACATGTTCTTCGCAACTTTCAATAAGAGATTGAACTATAGAGTATTCATGCATTAGTAATGGTTAACAAATTCTGGGAAGAAGTTCCCCACTTGGCATATCTAAAAAACGTGTTGTTCCCCACTCTGAATGTAAAACAACTTTTTTAGAATAGTGTTGAGTCACCTTACCTACAACTGAAGCAAAACTATTATAGATTTTTAAAATTTCTAAAGCTTTAGAAGCGTCTTCTTTTTGAATAGCTAAAACGAAAGTTCCTTCATTGGCTAAACTAATAGCATCAAAGCCTAAAATTTCACACAGTCCCATGACTTCATCACTCATAGGAATATGACGTTCTTCTATTTCTATACAGATATTTGAGCTTTGTGCCCACTCATTTAAAACGGCACCAACACCTCCACGCGTTGCATCACGCAATGCACTAATTTTCACCTTAGCATCAATTAATTTTTTAACAATAGGGTAAAGTGAAGCACAATCACTTTTCAAATCACTACTAAGTTCAATTCCCTCACGAGAAGCAAAAATAGCAGCTCCATGATTACCAATGTCACGTGAAAGTAAAATTAGATCATCTTCTGTTATTTTACTAGCACTAATTTCAGGGTAAAGTACCTCACCAATTCCCGTTGTGTTAATAAAAATTTTATCTACACTTCCTTTAGGCACTACTTTGGTATCACCACTTACTACAATAGCCCCATTTACTGTTAACTCTTTTTTCATTGAATCTACAATTTTTTCTAAGGAATCAATAGAAAACCCTTCTTCAATAATAACACTACATGTCAAATATTTAGGACGTGCACCCATCATTGCTAAATCATTACACGTACCACACACTGCAAGTTTTCCAATATCACCACCTGAGAAAAAAAGTGGTGTTACGGTAAAACTATCAGTAGAAAAAGCAAGTTTTCCACCTTCAATAATCGCAGCGTCTTCACTTTTTTTCAAAATATCATTGTTAAAAGCTTCATAAAAAATTTTGTTTATTAAGAGACTACTCTCTTCTCCTCCATTGCCATGAGCAAGAGTAATATGATTATGTTTCATAAAATATCTCCATATTTATAATATGCGGCACACGCACCTTCACTACTAACCATACAACTTCCTACTGGATGTGATGGTTTACACAATGTTCCAAAAATATTACAATTTTGAGGGGATGCTTTTCCTTTTAGAATATCGCCACAAATACACAATTTATGATCATTAATCTCTTGTGTAGGTAAAATAGCCTCATAAATTTTTTCTGCATCAATAAATGAAAACTCCGGTTTCAATTTTAAAGCACTAGAAGTAATATCACCAATACCACGCCATCTAAAATGCTCCCTTTTTTCAAAATAACTATTGTTTAATTTTTGCGCTTGTACATTACCATCATAACTTACACTACGGCTATATTCCACTTCAACTTCACATCGATTATCTAAAACCTGTTCTATTAACATCACTATAGATTTCATCACATCAACAGGTTCAAAACCACTCACAACAACAGGTTTTTTATAAATTTTTGGAAATGGTTCATAAATTTTACTGCCACTAATAACACTCACATGACTTGGTCCAATAAAAGCATTAATATTATGTGAATTGTCTTCAAGAAGTAGTGCCATCGCTTCAGGAATCGTAACATGATTAATATGAAAAATAATATTGCCAATCTTCTCTTTAACAACTTTATTAATGAGTGCTGCACTCATTGGTGTTGTTGTCTCAAATCCAATAGCAAAAAATATCACTTTTTTTTCAGGATTATCATGAGAAATTTTAATACAATCCATAGGTGAGTAAACAAAACGAACATCAGCACCTTGTGCCCTTGCATCTTGAAGACTCCCATCACTTCCAGGAACTTTAATCATATCCCCTAAAGTTACCAAAATAACATCCGGCAACTTCGATAAAATAAGAGCATGGTTAATACGTTCTTTAGGCATAATACAAACAGGACATCCCGGACCATGAATAAAATTAATATTTGAAGGAAGTAATTGTTTCAGACCATACTTCATAATAGTGTGGGTATGCCCTCCACACACTTCCATAATATTAAGAGGTTTTTGAAGGTTTTTAGAAAGTTTATGAATTAATACTGCGTAAGACTTAATAACTTCAGCATCACGAAAACCACTATAAAGTTCTTTTAATTGTAGTCTCTTAACTGTTTTATCTATTTTATTCATTGGGACAATTGTCCCCTTTATGTACTGTTTCTTCTAATTCTTCATCATCCATTAAAGACAATACTTCTTCAAAAGCTTCGAGTGATGTTAATGCGTCTTCAGTATCAATTTTATTCATCACAAAACCAATATGAATTAAAACATAGTCTCCTATACTTAGCGTATCTACTTCCATTAAATCTAAAGAAGCTTCTCGTTTAACACCCATTGTATCTACTATACAACTATTTTTTTCTTTGTCTATTAGAGTGATTTTACTCGGTATACAAAGGCACATTAACGCATTTTTCTTTTAAATTCAATCCACTCAATAACACGTTCAATCGAGCTATCATCATGAATATTCACCTCTAAAATATCAACATTAGGCTTGAGTTTTTGTGCCTCTTTTTTCTCCGCTTCTACGTCATAGTCAATATAAGGAAGCAAATCAGTTTTTGTAATAAGAACTAAGTCTGCCTTACGAAACATCACCGGATACTTCGCAATTTTATCGTTACCTTCAGGGACACTCACCAATACAATATTTAGATGGGTTCCCACATCATAAGATGCTGGACAAACAAGATTTCCTACATTTTCCACAAAACAGACATCTATCTCTTCAAGTGGCATTTGATGTAAACCTTTGTGTACCATAAAAGCATCTAAGTGACATGCAGAGCCCGTCTGAATTTGATAAGCAGGAATATTTTTTTTCTTCAATCTATCCGCATCTTTAGAAGTCTCTAGATCTCCTTCAATGACACCAAATTTAAAACGATGATTATCCGCTATTTTTTCTAAAAGTGCCGTTTTCCCACTGCCCGGAGAGCTCATCAAATTAACAGCCAAAATATCATGTCTATCAAAATGAGCACGATTATGCCTTGCTTCATGATCATTTTTATCTAAAATTTTTGTTATGACATCAATTGTTTTTTTGTCATTTAATTGAGGATTTGCATGAATAGTAATTTTATCATGATCTTGATTTTGATTAAGAGGTTCAACAATACTACAACCGCAATCTTGACACATTAGTAACTCTTTTTAAAAAAGTATCTACCTAAAGCTAAAGAAGCAATAAGTATCATGATAAACAATACAAAATCTTGAATATGCAAACTATTAAAAAAGTGCAGATGTGCACTACCTTCAAAATTTGTAGTGTGTGCACATAGTGATGTTAGTAAAAGTGTAAATGTTATAATATATTTCATAAATATTCCTTGTTTTATTTTTTATTTTTGTGTAAAACTTCTAAAGCAAACCAATTATCATTAATTTTCTCATCTTTTATTCCAATAGGGGGCTTTTTATTACTTTGCCATAGCGCTTCGTTAGGTTTTGGGCAGGCGCGTACACACTCCCCACAATAGATACATAAATGGGGATTATAATGATACTGTAATCCATTTTTATTTTTCTCATTACATGGGGGATTTTCTACCGGAACAAATAAAATCGCTCCAGGAGGACACACTTTTTCACATTTCAGACAATAGATACACTCATCTTCTCCATACTCAATTAAACCTCGATACCCTTCACCTTTTTTTATTTCCTCATTAGGGTAATCCAGAGTTTGTGGTTTTTTAAAGAGATTTACAAAAGCTTTTACCAATGATTGTAACACTTAACTTCCTCCTCTACTTCGCCGTACAAGAAAGACACGGATCAAATGATGCCAAAATAGCAGGGGCATCAGCATACTCTTCACCTAAAAAGATATGTGAAAATGTAGGAATTGAAGCAAAAGTTGGCGTTTTTATACGAACACGATCTAACATCGCTTTTCCATGACCTTTAACATAATACATCAACTCTCCTCGTGGTGCTTCAAAGCGTGTAATAATTTCACCATTAGGTTTTCCTTTTACTTTTGTAAAGATATCACCCTCAGGTAAGCCATTTAATATATTTTGACACATGGTTATAGAATTAAGTATTTCATTTAGGCGTACTCTATTTCTTCCATGAATATCACCTGATGTTTCACTCTGAATTTCAAAACCCACCTCCGAATAAGGTAAATAATCAATTTCATTTCTTACATCAACTATAAGGCCTGAAGCACGCGCAAGGGGTCCAATAGCGTTAAATCGATACGCATCATCTAAACTTAATGCACCAATCCCTTTAAATTTAAGTGAAAGGCTCCAATTATTACTAAATTCGTCGCTATATTCAAGAATTTTTTGTTTTACAATTTCAAGCTTTTGGATTATTTTTTTGCCATTTTCACTAGTAAGGTCTCTGTTAACACCTCCGGTACAAATATAATCAAACTGTACTCTATTTCCTGTAATCAACTCTTGTATTTCCATAATATATTCACGATCACCCATAATTTGCATAAACATCGCTTCAAATCCTGCATTTTCACAAGTATGTGAAAGACACAACATATGAGAATGAATACGGTCAAGTTCTAAAAGTAAAATTCGTAAATATTTCGATTTTTGGCTTATCTCTGCTCCAAGTAATTTTTCTATTGATACCGTATATGAAAGTGAATGAGTAATGGCACAAAGCCCACAAACTCTAGCTACAACATAAGTAATAGCATCAAATTTAAACTTTGTTGTACACGCTTTTTCAATACCTCTATGTACAAAACCTACATCAGAATCTACCCCAACAATTTTTTCATTTTCACATTCAAACTTAAAACGTACCGGTTCTAAAAGCGAAATATGTTGTGAACCTAGCGGTATATTTATTGTTTTTTTACTCATAACTTTTCTCGTAAAGATTTAAGTACATCTAACTCTTTTTTAAGTTGCTCTTTTTTATCTACTGAAGTGGACATTTTAATTTTATCTTTCATAGAGAGCATTTTTTTATCAAGAGAGCAGATGAGTTCTTCTCTTTTTTCAAACTTTTTTTCTTGTACAGACAGATCCATACTAAAAAATTTCTCTATTTTTTTCATTAATTTTTCTAGCTTCATCACATCTCTCCTAACTCTTGAATTTCTCTATCTTCAATCCATAATATAGTAGCAATATGAATTAATTTTTTAGATATATCGTAAGCAAATGCACTATCATTCATAAGTGAACTTGCCATTTTAGGTTCAATTTTATTATTTCGGATTAAGGTATCAATTCTACCGTTTTTAATCATATCTAACTTCTCAAGACCACTTTCTAAAAGAGATAGTTTGGCATATACATCAAAATCATCAGCACTGTTTTCTATCATATTAATGCCATCTAACGTTTTTACTATCTCTTCACGAAGAGTATTGTATTGTTTTTTGATATCTGAATTACTACTTTTAATATAACGATTAGTATTTTTTTGTAACTCTTTAACATCTTTTAAAATTTCTACAATATCACGCGACGCAATTTTCAACATATAGACTTTATATTGTTCTTCTTGGCTCATTTTTTCTTGAGAAATCGTTGCAAAATGCAATATTTCACCATAAAGTGTTTTTATTTTTCTATCATAAAACTCATCTACATTTATCTCTATTTTATTAACAGAATTTTTTACAATATTGGGTAGTTCACAATAATCTTCTCCAAAATCGATCCCAACACATTTATGACGATGCAAAGAGAGTCCATGATATAGAATCTCTGTCACACTATTATAGAGATAACTAATCTCTTTTTCAAGTGCTATAATCGCGGCTTCAGGTACTTCAGTAATAGATTCGTTTAAATACTTTGCTCTAAGCACCTCTTTTTTATCATTTTTAAATTTTGTTTTTAAAAAGCGTTCTAAGTGCCCTATAAACGGTACCATCGCTAAAACTCCAATAACATTAAAAAGAGTATGAAACAGTGCTAGTTTCATAGCATAATCAGACTCACCAATATCTACGTAATAGCTTAAGTAATCTACAAAATCACTCAATTGATACAAAAATACAATGGCTATAAAAGCGGTAAACATATTAAAAATAAAATGGGCTAATGCCAAACGTTTTCCATTAGTATTAGAAGTCATTGCACCCATTACTGCCGTAACGGTAGTCCCTATATTCGCACCAATAGCCAGTTCTAATGCATTAATATAAAGTATCTGTTGGGTAGCGAGTGCCGTAATAATAAGTGCCATAGTGGCACTACTTGATTGAATAATAACAGTAGCCATTGCCCCCAAAAATACATAAACTAAGATACCCCAACTCCCTTCAATTGCATATTCTGCTAAATGCAATCCATTCCGAAGTGTCTCAAATCCCTCTTTCATATATGCAATTCCTAAAAAAACAAAACCTAACCCCAGTAAAATCATGCCAATTCCTTGGTACGTTTTATGGCTATGTAACTTCAAAATAACACCAAAAATTACCATGGACATTGCCAATTGCGCAATTTCTATCTTGACCCCAAAAGAGGAGACAATCCATGCAGTTGTTGTTGTACCAATATTTGATCCAAAAATAATACCAATAGCCCCACTTAATGTAATAAGTTCTGCACTTAAAAATGAGATAACAATAACTGATATAAGAGAAGAGCTTTGTACAATAGCCGTTGCAACAAAACCACTGGCTATCGCTTTAGGTAAACTACTTGTGCTTTTTTTTAGTGCTTTTTCTAACATTCCCCCACTAAACAATTTAAATCCATCTTCCATAAAAATCATGCCTACAATAAATATAGCTATCCCTGCAATAATTATCTTAGCATCACTACTAAAAAAAAGTATATACCCTATAAGCAATAAAAAGAGTGGATAAATCAACTTTTTAAACATCTTAAAATCCTAACGAGAAAGATTACAGCCACTTAGTGGCATGGACTCTGAATCGTTATCTAGATAGAGTCCTTTTTCACTACCTACAACCTCAATTCCAAACATATCCACCAACTCTCTTTGAGCAATAATTGCCGAGGGTATTAAATCTTCAATAGTGGGTAGGACCACATCGTGCTTGACCTCTACGTAAAATATTACAATATCATCTAATGCGCTATAACGTGCAAAAATCCACTGCACTTCAGTTAACGCTTCATCAAGTGCCGCCCCATTAAGTGTTAAAAAATGCCACTCTTTTTTATTATAAAAGCTTTTTATTTTTTCTCGTATTTCTGATACATTGAGTTTAATTTTTGTCATCATCAACTCCTCTAGTTTTGCTTACTTTTAAGGCACTGTCTCGTCTATTTGTAATACCCTCTTCAACGTTAATCTCTTTGAAAAGTTGATACGGTTTTTCCATATTTTTACTTTTACCTTCTAAAATTTCTAAACCTTTAATGAGTCCATCAATGATTAATTCTGGAGATGTTGCACATCCAGGAATGTAAACATCGACAGGGATATACCTGTCAACACCATCTTCAACATTATACATATCACGGAAAACCCCACCTGTACAACTGCAACTTCCTACAGCAATAACCACTTTTGGCTCTGGCATCTGAGTATAAAGCTCAACAAGCCGTTCCCTACTTCGCATGGTTACAGGACCTGTTACTAAAAATACATCTGCTTGTTTAGGATTTCCTGTATTTATCACTCCAAAACGTTCTAAATCATATTTTGGGGAAAGCCCTGCCAATATCTCAATATCACATCCATTACAACTTCCTGCATTATAATGCAATATCCAAGGTGATTTTTTTCGATATCTTTTTAACTCTAAACTTTTTATATTAAACATAGTAAAGTCCTATAAGGTTAGTAAATGATAAAAGTATTCCTATCACTAAAACAATTTTCAAAAGATCTTGTACTTTAACTCTTGCTGTTGCATTATCTACTAAATTGAGCAGTAAAAAAAGTGTTATAAACAGAACAATTCCTAGTAAAATATTATTACCTGCAAAAAGGAGCAATAAAAGATAGATAAAAATATACTCTAGCCATTTTGCCATATACAAAAATTCAAAAAAAACACCACTATACTCAACTTCAACACCACCTACAATCTCTTGGTGTGCTTCAGCAGCATCAAAAGGAGATTTTTTCAACTTTATGGGCATTATTAATATAAAGGCTAAAAAAAGTAAAAATAGTGGGAAAATAGCCATACTTTGTTCTCGAATAGTAGTGATTTCAAACGTTCCATTAAGTATATAAAATCCTGCCGCTATCATAATTAAAATAGGTTCATAGGCAAGCAGGACCAATAATTCTCTGTTAGCACCAATATGTGAAAAAATAGAATTTACACTAAATCCCGCAAGTATAATTAATAGCGTTGAAAAGAGATGTAAAAATATAATATAAAGTAAATTCTCTCCTAATATAAGTAAAGCTACCACA
>Ga0233442_1002834_pt1 | contig 11056 bp, 12 predicted proteins | sample SI_123_September_3_FD_182789 | JGI IMG/M metagenome (GOLD analysis project Ga0233442, IMG submission 182789) | Seawater microbial communities from Saanich Inlet, British Columbia, Canada - SI_123_September2016_150_MG | ecosystem: Environmental > Aquatic > Marine > Inlet | place: Canada: British...
CAAAACAGCACTACCAAAAGACCCTGTTCCACCTGTAATCAATAAAATTTTATCTTTAAAAATAGTGTTTTTCATATATAAATTTCTCCTTTTTTTTGTTGCTCCGGACAGTTAAACAAGACTGCACGATACTTACCTTTAATAATAAACCTAGCGCCCAATATTATCATACAATTTATTTTCAAATAATTCATGGTAGGTTCGAATAATATCCTCTGTCTTAATGCTTTTTTTGCTCGGCACTATTTTTTCAGAAAGAGAAGATAAAGATTCATTATTCTTAATAGATTCACTAAAGTCATAATTTATCTCACTCAAGATGTTCATTTGTTTAAAATATACCTCGAGTCGATTCCTATAATTTATGTCATTTAGGAGCTTATCAAAAGAAATTAGAATAAAATTATGGTTTGAACTCAAAATCCAGCTTATAGACTGGTACCGAGACTCGAGCTCACTCAAGAAATCATCATAACTTGGGGTAAGTATTCCTGATGATTTATAAACCTGAGCAATCTGCTGATACTGAACTCTTGGATTTCTGTACACAAATATGCCAATTGACCCATTAATCCCAAAAAACCAATCTGCAATTCTTTTATCTCTCGGAATCCCTTTATCTATTAACAAATTCTTACTAGAATAAATTTGCCACCGGTACTTTAAACCTAACCATTTAATAAACAAATCTTCATTGTAGGTATGCCTACAGGTAACCATATAAAAACTAACTAAATAAGACCATAAACTCCTATTAACACTAGTAGATTGATGCAACTTCACTCCCCTACCCTTTAAACCCAAGTATTTATTATAAATAGGTGTTTTCTGAATAATGTTTAGTGGAATGCGAATAAACATAGTCTTAACTAACCGCCAAGCAAGAATAATTTTTTCAAAATAAGTGTATTCATTATTTAATGCTCGCGGCCAAGAAAAATTATTACTATTGTAAAACAGCTCATCTGCTCTGATATTTTTTGGAGCCACATAGCCAGACTCTATAAAAATATCATTTACCAAGCCAGATCCACTAAAATGAAACCCGGCAGTAGCAACCAAATTATCTATATCAAGCGTATGGGTGTTTTTATTCATAAATAATTATCACGTTAGTTTAAAATTACCGACCAAAGAATCTAGATTATCCAAAAACTCTTTTACATCCGCCATTATCTGTTCATTAGCTCGGTCTACCGGACCAAAATGCATACACCTTCTAAGAAGCAACAAATAAATTTGAGATCTCAAATATTCGATATTATACTTTTCCGCACCAAGCTCCTTAATAAACAACTCTAACAGATCAAAATTCACCTTATTGGCTTTATGATCAGTCGATAACTCTACAATATCGGTCAAGAAATAATGCTTTGTCAGAATTGATGATCCAAAATCTATAAAATAAATACCATTTTGTGTTGATATCATATTTTGATTTGTTTTTAAATCTTTATGAATAAGATAAGTGCCACCTACTCTTGGTTTGTTACTATAGAGTAGCACTAAATGCTTTAACACTTGAAAAATAAGTCTTACCCCAAGGAATCTTGCATTTCTTATCAACCCTCGTAATACACTTTGAGTCGGAGATGACAAAATATCATAAAAACTCCTCTTTTGACCAACACCTAACAAAATAAACTCTTTTATGCTAGGAATTAATTCAGATATAAGAATCTCACTCTTTTCTATTTCTATTAATTTCTCAATTTTTATGTGTTTTGAGTCTAGCTCATAGAGCTCTGGAATTAACAAATTTTTATGGCTTTTTTGTTTGTACCAACTATAAACTCGCAACTCTCTTTTGTGATTTATAGATAAAAATTCCGTAAACCATTCCAAACCACTTGAGAATCGTGCTGTATTGTACTTAACAATATAATTACTAAAACTTTCTACCTTATCTTTCATATCTAATTCCATAATTGTATTTAATGTAACAGTGGGCTGTAAAATCAAATGTCTCAGCCACACATCTCTCCCAAATATCAAGACACACTCTCTGAAATGACTTAGCAGCTAACTGTACATGCAATTTAGGATTGATGGTAAAGACTTTGTTGCCGGCTGTAATTAGTAATGTTTTTTTATCAAACATAATTTATTTCCTATTTTTTATATATTCATTCATATTGGTAATAATTTCGTCCCAAGTCTCTAATTTATCACTATTTAAATTGTCTCGTGAAATATGCATAATGGGGTGAAATGTACCCAAGTGATTCAAAAACTTCATTGTAGAATTTTGTAGTAATTCGCAATGTGGTGGTATTTTAGAGATAAATGATTCTTTAGCAAGAAAAACCCCTTCTGATGCCGCATTCCAAGAGTTTTCAATTTTTGAAGTATTTATATAAAACCTGGAATTAGACAGCACATTAATAATTTTATTATGGTCAATAATCCCTTTTAGCTCTACTTGGGGATCATTTTTAATAGATAGAGGAACTGTATCAATATCACCAATAATTACAAGCTTTAGCTCGTTATTATTTGCTTTTAAATGCCTATATATTTTATAAGAATCTATGAGATTTTTATGATGATACGTTCCTATTACAACAGCTACATTTTTAACTACGTTATTAAAAGAAAAACTTGAAATTAAACCAATTTCTTGGTCTGCACCATTAGCTGAAACGAGTAATTTCTTATTACTTTCTAGACTTAACAGCTGTAGAGAAAACCTAGACTCGGCACTAACAAAATCACTATATCGGAAGCCTTGCTTGACAAGTATACCTAGCCACCATAACTCAATTCTCCTTCTGTAAGGGATATTAAATATTGACATAGCCACAAATGGCAGTACATTACTCAAATGAAACCACTTAATCTGAGCAGAGTTTGTTTTTATAGGAATGTTGTATGAATAGTAAAAATCACACCTACCCATTTCTTTTATAACAACATCAACATATCCCTGTGCATTAATTAACTTTTGAAAATGGGTGACGCTAACATAGTGGTATGTGTTTCTAGAAAAATCATCTAACTTACCCCTTAGTTTTTCATTAACAATAAAGTGCGCCCCACCTTTTTTATTAAACCATTCAATATATGCAATTAACCTCTTTAACCCTCCCCCAGTGTATGAAGAGGAAAAATTAAACAAATAGTTTTTATAGAGTTTTTTCTTATTTTTCATGAGTGATTTGTCCACTCCCGAGCAAATTTTATTGGGAGATTTGACCCTAAAAAACGATATTTAAGGTATCGATACGCTAAATCTGGTCTAAGCAATGCATTTCTCACTACTATATTAAATTTAGCATACCTAGTGCTGGCTTTAGAAAAGTTTACTTTCAATTCATCAACAAATTTTTGATACTCAAAAAAATTATTATCTTTGAGTTTTTGCAAGATGAAAGCATAAAAGTTATCAGACTCTTCTTTCATACTTGATTGTAGAGGGTCAACCTGCCCCATAATCCGCAAACAGTAACTTGTCATCGCCATATGCGAATATACAAATTGTCGTTGACCTGCGTTATCAAGTGATATTTGTTGAGTGTGCTTTCTAATCAAGACCAAGGGTTCTTTAATACATGCAATTCTTCCTATTTCAACCATTCGCAGCCATAGATCTTGATCTTGGGATCGGTGAAATTGCGTTCGATATCCGCCTAATTCTCGCACAGTACTCAATTTAAAGAACGCAGACGAATGAGCAAAGAACGGAGATGCGCGAAAAAGCCTGCGTGTTAGTCTACTATGCCGATCTGGATAAAGATGAATCTTACTCTGCTGCCCATTTTCATCAATAATAACCAACCCGGAACCAACAAGAACAAGATCTGTATTTAATCGAACGCATTCTATTTGTTTTTGTAGCCTCTCCAGGCTACAAATGTCGTCCGCATCAATTCGTGCGATCCATTCACCCCGTGCTTCTGCGATCCCATAATTTAGAGAGTCGGCTAGTCCAGAATTTTTCTTATTATAAACACGTATACGTGAATCTTTCTTGGAAAACTGATTGATAATTTGTAGCGAACAGTCATTACTGCCATCGTTAACAATAATGAACTCAAAATTTGTGAACGTTTGCTCCAACACACTCTGTATAGACTCAGCAAGCCAGCGTTCACCGTTATAAACTGCCATCAAGACAGTTATTGATGGTACACGTCCTCTAATCATCGGTAACTTTTTAATCTAATGTTCAAGTAAGTAATAATAATCTTTAACTATAAGCAAATTAATCAACCTTATTCAAACTCGATAGGTTAAACATTATCAAAGCAAATAACCTTGCACCATTTGTGCGACCGCGACTTTGGCCAACAACCAAGTCTTTAATAAAATTGATATTAAAAATATCCTGTGGAATTTCTTCTATTAACTGATCCATTGGTGCGTCTCGAATCCATGCATCCATTGGTATAGAAAATCCTTGTTTTCGATTCAATTCAAATTCCTTTGGCAAATACTTTTTTGCCATCAAATTCTGGACGCGACGACGCTCATTTAAATTACATTTCCATTCAGAAGGAATGCGGCTAAACGCAAACTCTATCAATCGATGGTCAAGAAATGGGGTGCGTACTTCTAAACTATTTGCCATGCTCGCCCGATCTACTTTCACCAAGTAATCATCTGGAAGTAACTGTTGAAAATCCATTCGAGTTAAACTATCTACCACATCACTGGAATTTTGCAAAAAAGGAACACTCCTGTACTCAGGTGCAGCCAATCCTTCTCCTAAGACATCTAACATGTCAGGCTTTAGCAATCGACGTCGTAGATCATAATCAAAAAATGGCGTTCCCCAGATGCCGCTTTGTGCAGGGCCATTACGCAATGATGCTACTCGATTGCGACCTGGAATACCTGCTGGGAGCCGAGCTGCTAAGCCTGACATACAACGAAAAGCAACACCTGGCATCCAATTGAGTAATTTAGTGTCACGCAGTATGTCTTGATAATGCTGATAACCACCAAATAGCTCATCACCTCCATCTCCACCTAAAGCTACCGTGACATGCTGGCGAGTGAGACGACTAATCATAAACGACGGTAAGATTGATGAATCAGCAATTGGCTCATCAATAAAGGGAGCTAAGTCAGTTAGCAAATCAAGTGACGGTTTTTCGATTTGCAATACATGGTGGTCCGTAGAGAATGCATTAGAGATACGTTGCGCATGAACCGTTTCATCCATTGGCGACCCTGGAACGCCAATGGTAAAAGTTTGCACGGGCTTGTCGCAGACTTGGGTAGCAGCAGCAGTTACCAAACTCGAATCCAGCCCTCCAGACAAAAAAACTCCGGTCGGTACATCACTTCGTAAGCGCAGACGAGTCGAATCTAATAGCAGTGACCAGGCCTCATCTGCCAAGTCAGCACCATTTACTTCTTTATCCATTGTAACTTCGAGTTTTGGAAGGGACCAATACTGCCATGTATGAAACTGGCCATCATCCATATTCATTATTCCAGCATATGCTGGGGGTAGCTTTTTCACCCCCTCAGCAAGACAGAGGTCTCCAGGCACATAGCCTAAGGCAAGATAATGATTGATCCCCTGAGGGTCAATACCACCTTTTGTACGTAAACCCTTTAATTCAGATGCGAATTCAAACCTGCCAGCCTCATGACGATAATAAAATGGCTTCTCTCCAGAACGATCCCGAGCAACAAACAAACACTCACGACCAACTCCGCGACGCTGATCCCAAATCGCGAAAGCATACATACCATTTAAGTGATCTAAACAATCTCTCCCCCATCGGCGATAAGAAGCCAAAAGAACTTCTGTGTCCCCCTGTGTTCTGAATGATTCACCTAGCGAAATCAACTTGTCACGTAACTCAAGATAGTTATATATCTCGCCATTGAAGACTAAAACCAACTTACCATCATCAGATACAAACGGTTGATCGCTACCATGCCCTGTGTCTATAATCGACAGTCGTCGATGCGCAAAAATAGCATTTCTAGCAGGAGCAATCCAACTACAGCCCGCATCAGGGCCTCGATGTTTCAAATTAAACGCGGCTTTATTAAGCCAGTTTATATCTTCATCTTTTATATGACCAATTATCCCAACTATTCCGCACATATCAAACTAATTCCTATTTACCCTAAATTCCATTCTGTTCTGTTGTTTCATGGACAATCCGTAAAACATATAAATTAAATAATTTGCCATTAATCTAAGTGACGTCAACCAATCATAATACTTTACAAGTTTAAATTATTTTAAAAAAGAATGGAATAAAAATAACGAGTAAATAGAGCCAAACCATAGTATGGCCCAGCGTTTAATAGATGCTGAATTGCAGCCTCTACAACGCTTATCTTAACTTTCTGCTTAGTCATATTACGGCTTTCACCGCTAAGCATTTTCAATGCTGCGTGATGTAACGACACGTGGAAGATTATCAAGCTGCGCATCAATGTGACTACCGAAGTCAAAGTCTAATACTCTATCGAACAAAATTTGTAGACTAGCGTTAGCAGTCACAACCTCTCACAACACCTCTTTCACTATTCGCGAGCATTAACGATTAGCCAAATGAGAAAGATGAGTGCTTGCAATAGCTTTACCGAATGATTCACCTTGCGAAATCAACTTGGCGCGTAACTCAAGATAGTTATATATCTCGCCATTGAAGACTAAAACTAACTTACCATCATCAGACACAAACGGTTGATCGCTACTATGCCCTGTGTCTATAATCGACAGTCGTCGGTGTGCAAAAACAGCATTTCTAGCAGGAGCAATCCAACTACAACCCGCATCAGGACCTCGATGTTTCAAATTAAACGCAGCTTTATTAAGCCAGTTTATATCTTCATCTTTTATATGACCAATTATTCCAACTATTCCACACATATCAAGCCAACTTCAATTTTTCCTGTCTGTTGTTTCATGTATAATCCATAAGGCATGTCAATTAAACGTTGTTTTTATAACCGATTAGCTCGAATAAGTCAAACCTATGGAAACACTGAGCAATGTGTCTCGTTATCCAGCACAGCTATGAGTCCTTGATCTTGATCCATGGGTATTTTGAATGCTAAATCTGGTGTATGGGGCGATGTAGGCGCACCTTACTTGTTTCACTGTGCTCCATAGCTTTGCCAGAATCAGATTTGCCAACCCAAACAGGGTGTAGAGCTGAGCAGTATTTCAAAATACACCTCAGTATCCTCGCATAACTGAATGCATTAATCAGATCCTCACTATCTTAGGTAGTCTTGAAAAAATTAATATTACAAAAAATAAACCCACAAACATTGGGGATCCAACAGCTACAATATAAAAAATTGATAAAAGAAACACTAAGCCAGTGATAGGCATGCCAATAAAACCATAACGACTCGCCACTTTACCTACAGCCTGTTCCTGTAGCATCAAAAATAACGCAGCCGACAGCGCGAAAACTAGGTAGTAAACTATCGAACCATTACCTCCCCAAAAGACATAGGCATAAAGGTCAGCTGTCGCATTATAAAAGCCCACAGGCGGGACATAGCCAACTACCTCCAGATGAACAGCCTCATGCCCAAGATCGACTAGACCCCAATGCAGCGTCTTGAGCCAAACTGCAAAACCACCACCAAAAGATGAAGGATCAACCTGAGAAGCAAAAAATAATCCCTCAAAACTCGTCATTCGTCCGACAACAGAAGGTAGGACTCGCCACAGCTCAGTCCACTCAAATATCCCCATAGCTTCAATAAATACACCCAAAATGCCTAGACTTGTATCAGCACTTGTAACACCCTCGGATGCTAAGTGCACAAACGCCCTTGAAGCTGAAGTCAAACCAATGCTAATAAGACACAACATCAATGCGATAGTAAATAACAACCAGCGACGGTGCACAAGGGAAAGTACAATCGGGATGAAAAGAATTGCCAAAACGGCCGATCTACTGGAAGTAGAAAGCCCCAAATACATGCTATAAAAACCAAGAATGACTATCAGAATAAGTGAGCGTTGATTTGTGCGAAAATAGAGAACTGCCAAGAGGGCTGGTACAATCCATTTCACCAGATAGTGCAAGATACCACTCATATGGTAAGGCAATTTGGGGGGCTGGACACCTGTGATTCCTATACCCATTTGAAACATCCAATCATTCAGAGGGGTCATTATCATAATGATGAACAGAATGAGAGTTGTGCTAAGTAACGAAGTTTTCTGATTCACCTTCACTTGCATCGCAGGCCGAGATTTAATGGAGGCTATTGATAAAGGAAGTTTAATGACTCGCTCTAAAAATGCTACAACTATCAGAAAAATGAGTAAAAACACACCTAATCTCACAAACACATGCAATGACTCAAGACCGGTAAACCCAAAGTGACGATGCGAATGAAAGCCATACGCCTCCTGGTTGAAATAGAACAATGGCATCGTCACGGCTTGAGATATAAATGCCACCCATACAAAAATCTTCACAGATAGAAACTGGCTACGCTGCCCCCATAACAATGCAGGGAGCAGACAGGCTAACATTAGCCACCAGGCGATGGCTGTTTGTCCCTGACCAACCATAAGTGAAGTCAGAGTAAATAATACGCTGATGCCAGCAGTCCATTGTAGCGTTAATCGTTGCCCTGATGTAAGTCGAATAATCATATAGATTCACCACAGAGGGTATGAAAAGCCTCTGTTTTTACCATTTTCTTCAGATTACACCCTGAGTCAGTCAACTTTGATCTGGTCTGTAATGTCTCGTTATTTGTCTGGCAAGAAGTTAACGAAGATATTAAGCCAAGCTGAATAAATGTTGAAGATAAACGATAATCCCAAGAGTGTTTTGTCTTCGCCAAAACTTGTCCTTTTCTTCCAATTTCAGCACTTTTCTCAGGGTGCTCAAGATAGTAATTAAGCTTGACAAGTAATTCTTTAGGGTTTGTATAGCATTCAAGATGCTCGCCTTCCTTGAATAGCTTCAGTAAATCAGGGTTACGATGAGTAATATAGAGCGCACCAGTCATCAGAGCATCGAAGTCTCTTAACTTTAATGTATAGACATCTGAGCAATGCCCGATAGCTCCCACACCAAGGATAATCTTAGAACGCTTCGAGAAAGCGATGTTCTGTTTTGCATTAATGTAGCCGTTTGGCCATCCACTTCCATAGCAGGTTACTAAAATGCCTTGCTTAGAAAGGTACTCAACAAGTTTTCCCCGTATGCCATAACGATTCCCTATAAAAAGAATATCAATATCCTTAACTGAATCATTCTTTTCTGCGAAAAGATTTTCGTCACTTGCCAAAGGCCAAAAAAGCGCTAACATATTTTCTGTGGCATACCATTTACAGGTCTCGGGCGAAGTAGTCAATGTTATGTCCACGCCTGAACCCAATCCTACTGCCCCCATTCGGTGCCCGTTTTTATATGTCCAAAGACTTGGCAGACGGTCATCCATAGCAATGTTAATAACTGGAATACCTAATGCACGAACTTTTAACAGTACATCCTTAGAGTATATGTGGGCCCACATTTGACCAATCAGGATGTCAATACCCTCTTGTGAGTGAGCACTTACAACCTGTTCAATCAAAGCAGCATCATTCACTTCTCGAACCTGCAACCAATTAAGCCCCTGAATTTCATAGAGCGGACCATATCCACCATCTCTATTCCAAAATTTCACAACTTGACCAAGCCTATTCAACGCCTGCAAAAAACCAGATTCATCCTGAGCCTCAGAGGCCCCCACCCAAAAAATCTTTAACTCTCCTGGCTGTTTTGAAGAAAAACTCGGCTGCAACTGACGGTGTCGCTCCAGAAACAGAGTAACAGCCGATCGCTCGTCATAACAAACGGCTGCATTTCTATACCTCTTATCATAACGTCGGGTAAGACTGGCTAATCCATACTTCAATTGAAAGCATTTGACTCGTGCATTAAATGCATACAGTAACTGAAACTGTTTTAGCTTATCTTTTAAGGTCTTCATATCCATAGCACAATAAGTAAAGCAATCTAAAATGTCCTAGTTTTTTTTGGTGGCGCGAATCATGTAACCAAAACAAAGCGCTTCATGCGACCCTCGATCAAACCGTGATAGGATCGTTAACAGCATTAGAATCGGTATCACTACAACCCGCGTAATCAACCCCACCCCCTTTAATGAGTACATTTTTCCGATAAACCTACTTCTCCGAAGCTCTTGCGCGACAAAATGAAACCATGAGCCGTTGTGGTCAAGCACTTCTATATCAAAACCTAATTTGGGAAGATGATATTGATACCAATATTTGTTGTAACCACAGAAATGATATGGTGCAAAATGAGTTAAAGAGGCAAAAGGTGCTGTAATAAGCAAGATCCCACCAGGCTTTAGGATTCTAGAAAATTCTTTAAGTGCAGAAACAGCATCAGGAATATGCTCGAGTACTTCGGTACATAGTAGTGCCTCAAAAGATTCGTCATGTACTGGTATATCAGTTATGTCCGACACAATATCAAGCCGTGCATTATCCCATTCTCCCGTTTGCAGCCCTTCATCGCCCGTACCTTCATACTGGCCAAAATCCTGTGCAACATAGTGTAGATGATCACAATCAGATTTAAATTTAAGTTCTCCTGCTCCTGCATCTAGTATATTGGATCCTGCAGGAATGTCGGACAGATTCTCCTTCACCCATTTAATCCTTACCTCATCAGTGTCATCGCCAATCAATCTAAATAGCATCTTTCTAACCTCTCTTTATAATTTACGACTATTAATAATATCATTAGTCAAGTTTTATTCATTTCCATAAAGCGCTCATTGGATCGGATCAATTCATTAAAACTTCCCCGCCCTGTTAACTCACCACCTTCTAAAAAGAAAATGGTGTCGCACCCCTTTACGGTGCTTAGGCGATGCGCAATAATAATTATTGTAATCTTTTGACCTAAGTTATGCACAGCTTCCATTACAGCCTGTTCAGTTATATTATCTAAAGCGCTGGTAGCTTCATCTAAAACAAGCACTTGTGGATTAAGGTACAAAGCCCTGGCAATACCAATGCGTTGGCGTTGGCCGCCTGATAGCCGCACGCCACGCTCACCCACTTTAGTTTTATATTGATTGGGTA
>Ga0233442_1002838_pt1 | contig 11040 bp, 10 predicted proteins | sample SI_123_September_3_FD_182789 | JGI IMG/M metagenome (GOLD analysis project Ga0233442, IMG submission 182789) | Seawater microbial communities from Saanich Inlet, British Columbia, Canada - SI_123_September2016_150_MG | ecosystem: Environmental > Aquatic > Marine > Inlet | place: Canada: British...
CCGTCCTTTGATTGTATGGCCTATATTTATTTTGTCAGTTTTCCATCGAGGAAGACCGTGCAAGTTTGCATTCGCAAGTTTTTGAATCCAAATGAAGGCTATGATTCGTTTGATGTAGTGTTGCCATTCCTCAGATTTTATTTGTTGACTGGATGACTTTGTAATTCGGATGTTGAAAATCTCTTCAAGCATCTTAAAGAGAACTTTTTCACCAAATCGAGGCTTGATAGTTATTTTATACCCGGCATCACCTTTTTGGAAAAATGCTTCGCCAATGAACCTGCCTGCGTTCCATTGATGATTACGATAATCGTATTCAGCCAACTTAGAATCATCCTGAAACTTGTTGTCAGTTGAGAAGTGAAAAATATTCTCTGACTGTGTTGCTATTAATTCCTGTATCACCTCAGCATTAATCTCTTTGGGGAATGCAAGGCAATCCATTGCTTCAAAATGAATTATGGTATTACTCGCCAAAATAAATCGATCTTAGCTCATTCAATTTGACGGCCTTTGTGTCTCGATCCATACTCCCGAGAAATGCCGCAAGGATTGGTTTTATTGAAATCGCCCACAGAATGTCCGCAGCTCCATCTTTTCGGTAAATTTTGGTTCTAAGTCTATTGGAATAGCCCTTCATCTTCTTGTAACTGTCATATATATCCACAATTTCAGCAAAGAAGGTATGGCCTATCTGATATTGCTCACCAAGCTCAGGTAATTGACTGATCGCTGTATTCAAATCGATAGCTCTTTGAAGAAATCTATCAGTTTCCTCCTCGCCAATTAGGGTGTTTAGCTTATCTCCTTTTTCCTCCATCATTTTTCCCAGAACATTTTGATCAAAGCCATAGAAGAACCATAAGAATCGCCTTCGAAGAGCAAAATCTATTCTCTCCAAAGAAAAATCTATTTCGTTCATCGTACCAATTACATATAGATTATCGGGTATAGTCAACTTGAAACCGCCAACGCTTACTTCTATTGGTTCTTCCCGATTTTCAAGGGCAGAGAAAACCTCTCCGAATAGACGAGATAAATCGATTCTATTTATCTCATCCAAAATGAGTACATGGGGCATTCCTTCTTTTTTATCCTCTTCAGCGGCACGACAAATTTCGAATAACTTTCCTTCCTCTGCTTTTACATTGTGGTTATCTAACCTCAACCCTGCAACAAAATCCTCATATGAATAGTTTGCATGTAGCTGGAGATGATGAATTCTATCACTTGAAAAATCAACGTTCCCCTCAAAATAGCTAAGAATATTCTTGGCATTTTTCAGGAAGGCATGGCTAACAATAGCTTTTGCGAGTCTTTTGGCTGAAAAAGTCTTACTTGTTCCTGGGGGTCCATACAAAATGATAGCTTTCTTAAATTGAAGGCCTTGAATTTCAGAGAATCCTTCTTCAGATAAGGAATAGTTCCAAACCTTGAGAAATTTATCCTCATAGAAATCGAATTCAGGATTTCCAGTTATACTACTAAGCTTCTCTCGGATGTGGAATATTTTTTCATCAGTATTTAGTTCTGGGTCATCTAATTGGCTTTTCTCAAGAGTTGAACCAAATGCAGTCAGGATTTGTTGCTTGTGGTTATCAGAGGCTATACGTTCATATTTATCGGGGAAAACAACGTAGCAGATGATGTTGCTCAGCGCTAATTTTTGAGTTGGGATATCATCAAGAATAGACTCATCTAGTTCAATTCCAGACGGGTAGTCACTATATTTTTGGAACAGGCATATCTTTTCCATGCATTCTAACACCTCTTCAACAGTAGTTAATTCTCCGGCGATTGTTTTTTTTTGAAGGAGCTGTATTATTTGAATCGCGAATTTTACTTCCCAATATTTGTTATTCTTGTGGTACATGCCTGCGCTTCCAAAGCCGAGTGGAAAAATCTCATGTATTTCCGCATCGTTTTCACCTGCAATATCAAGCATTCTCTCTACATACGAATGCTTCCTTTCCTTTTTAAGGTCTTGTACTGCAAATGACCAAAGCCACTCTGCATGAGCAAAAACAAGACAGGTCTCTATATCAGCACCTTCGAATTGCCCTCTAGTTTTCTCATCAAAGTTAAACTTGCTCACATCATAATTTTCTATGTACCTGCTGATGCAATCAGCTATCGCTGTCTCCGAAAGAATCTGCTGGTGATTAGTGAGGATGCTGTTTTTTTTGAGGATAAATTCCTCTGCAAACTGTTTTACGCTGGAAAATGTTTCTGTCGAGTGATCCTGTTTCATGACGCAAGTCCCCCAAGAGGTAATGTGAATAAATATTGAGTTTAACTAATTCATACCGGAGATGAGATTATGTTCATCAATATAGTTTTGATTGGGAAGCCAATAAAGGGTTTTGCACTCTGGGAAGGAAAAATAGGTAGGGCTACCTGAGGATTTAATATGTTTTTCAATAATGAGTCGTTCCCCGGAGACATATTTGTTCATAAGACAATAGACAAACGACGAATACAATAGAATCAATGCTAAGATCAATGACGCTTTTAGACTTGGTTACACTCAAGGAAATAAAAAAGATTTTCTAAATAGCCTGCCCTACCCACCCTGTTAGACCTCGGAATTTCACATTGTAGTCCAGTTGATGAGTCGATTGTTCGAATTGTTGAATATTCCCAGAATGTGTGTGAAATTAGATTCGGTTTTTAGAAATATTGCTAAATGGGCTACTCACTAAAATGAGTAGCCCATGATTTTATTATTTAGCTATTGTATGACTCATAAGCCTTCGGAAACGCGGACTTTAACTGAGCTAAATTGAACTTCTGGTATTTCTCAGTTGTTGAAAGAGAACTATGCCCAAGTTTTAATTTTACTAGTTGGACATCCCTATGAGCGGCATACAATCGCGCTCCACAATAATGTCTTAAATTGTGAAACTTATTTTTGCCAAGCCCCGCTGCAGTTGCAGCACGCTTGAATGCTCTAGAATAGAATTGTGGTTTATGAGATTTTGAAATCAGAAATTCCCATACAGCCACTTGAATATTACTCAACTGGATTGAGCGTAATTGTCTATTTTTACTTTTTGATGCCCCAATCACTAATTCATTATCATATCTAATAGCCAAAAATGGTTCTGACAAACGCATACCCGTATCCGCATACAGCTGAATAATTGGTTGCATCCAGACTGGGATATATTGCTGTATCTTCCGCAACCCAGCTTCACCAATATAGTTTATTTTCTCAATTTCTCTGATACGCTTGACCTTTAAACGTCGTCGCAATATCTCATGTTCATATAAATAAGTAGTAAAAGAAGCACATTCGCGTAACCTACGATTAGTCGTCGCAGCAGCTAGTCCTTCATCTACGAGATGTAACTTGTATTTCTCAATATCAGCAAGTTTCAAAGTATCTGCACGACGAGCCACCTGAAGAGAATTCTTCAGGTGGGCGTACATGTGTCTGTATCCAGCCAAAGTCTTTGGTGCAAGACCCTCAATTGACTTGGCTTTCATAAAAGTATTAAAATAGTATTCAATTGAACCACCAATCGTGGTTCTTTCAATAGCAGAATTAAGCCAGCTAAACTCAACTTTAATGCCGGCTTTAATCAATGGTGCAGCTATGCGAACTTCAGCTGCCCGTAGTTTAATAATCTTCGGATCACTCGACTTAAGAGGGATCGATATCTCAATAGTATTATTCATTCTCACGCGGGCGTAACCTCTTCTGGAAGATCCCAGTATGCGGACTCCAGGAGTGGGGTTATTATGATTCAAAGCGGTCATATAGCCCCTAGAAGACCTCATCATGTTCAGGAGTAGGAGACTTCAACTTCAGCCCATGGTACAGACTATCGCTTGACTTTCCTTTATGGGCAAGAAAGCGTTTGGACAGCTCTTTGTACAGCTTATCATCGCTCAAATGAATGGCAGGATTGGACGATTGCTCCCAAGCTCGATATGCTTGAATAATATCCTTAGTCCACGTTTTCGCTTTAGGATCTTTAACAATCATCTCTTTAATGAAACCATATAGAGGGTCACTCAGAGACATATAGTGGTCCAAAGCATTTAGCATTTCCTCTGTTTGGTGCAGCCCTTCCTTCTTATAGGCTTGATAGCCCGCTACTAACCAGTTAACAATACCGGGTAGCTCGTTACTAACAAGACGATCGTAAAGGTCCGTGTCTTCACGTCCTAAAAAAGAAACCTTAAATTCGAACAGCATTATTCGTCGATATAGCCCCATTGTGAAATCCTTTATTGCAGGCATTTCATTCAGTGAAACAATGATTTTTGCTGTATTCTCGACACGAGTAAAATCTTTATACATGGCTCTGGAAACTGAAGTTCTAGTGCCTACTATAGATTTTATGGAATGCTCATCCACAGTGCCATCGACAGGTATTTCAGTAATAATCACCACATATTTACCATTTAGCATATTTAGATCGCTAGAAATATGCTGTTTCGGTTTTTGAATAATTATACTCGAAGGTGCTGGAGAAGAGTAATCACCTAATATTGCCATCAAAATATCAGTGATTAATGACTTCCCATTTGCACCTTTTCCGATAAAGAAAAAGATGTATTCGGGCATCTCAGCGCTAAGAGTAGAGCCAATTGCTTTGTGAAACTGATGAATGAGTTGTTCATCACCGTCGAATATCTCATAAATCACCCGCATCCATTCGGGGGCAGTAGCCTCTGGGTCGTAGCTGATGGGAGAATTAATCGTAAACAGATCTTCAGGCGATGCATCTCGAAGAATGCCTGATGCCAAGTCTACGACCCCATTCTCTAAGAGAATCTGACCTGGTTTAGAATTGAATAGGCGTTCATCAATGCGTAACTCAGGCCGTGAGGCAGCTTTGATGAGAACTCTTGTCCATGCTGGGTCTTCGACTAATCGTTTTATTATTTTGTCGATTTGAAGAAGTTTGTCCTCGGATAGTTCTTTGGCATGTTCTTCACGGTATTTTTCCAAGGCTTTTGCAGCTAGCTCCATAAACAGACTCTGGTTCTGCTGCAGGTTGCTGAACTTGCCAGTGTTGTAGGTAAATATACTGTCTAAACCATCCTTTCCATCGATTACAGCAACCATATCTGGGTACGCATTGATTATCCATTCCATAATATCACGCCCAAGATTCTTAGGTATATCAGTAATCTGGTGTTTCGCCTTTATATTTTTGATTTGAAGAGCTTGTTTGAAATTACTAGCTTGCATTAGAATACCTCCTGTGCATGGGTATTCGTGAAGTAGGTTTGAATCAGGTATTTTGCTGCTTCTCGTATTGTGATATTCTTATAAAAAGCTACAAATTGCAATATGTGACCACGCTTATCACAATGCGAGCTAAAGCATATAAAATACTGTATGTTAGGCACAAATTTAAAACAATTTTTATGACCGCAGAGAGGACATACTTTCAATCCACGCACTTGGAAGGGCTGGCCAGTCATATCGCTGACCACTTTCCGTATCGGCAGTGTCGAAAAATCATGGGTGTGCATAGGCATTTTTCCAAATGGTGACTCTTGATTATTATACATATTACTCTCCATTCTCTTTCTTGATTGGGTTTGATATTAGGTCTTTTAGATCGATCAGAGGGGTAGATGAACCGTGAAGGATGGTTGCCTTCTGAAGGGTTCCGTTTTCGTTCATGCCAAATGGTTGGCGCGTATAACGACTACTTCCACTGAACATACTAATATCAGGAATCAGCTCTAGGTTCACACCTTCATCATGCTTGGTAGCTTCTGAGTAGTAGAAGTACCCAGGAAATTCACGGCAAAGCCACGCATAGTACTTGAAACAGGCGTGCTTGTATTCCTCGGCTGAGTTTGCAAAGTGTTTGAACCAAGTTGTACAGTGTAGGCTTTTGTTTCCAGAATAGGTGTAATACATTGGAGATGGAACATGCTTCGAAACAGCTAAGATCCGCTCCTTCTGAAATTCTAACGAACCACGATCGAATTCAAAAACAATTTGCTGAGTTGTAGCATCAAAGCGTTGTTGATCACCAGTTAGACTCGTAGGTCTCTCAACGAAGGGTAATATCTTGACATAGGGGAAGGCGTTCATCTCATTTTTCCCTGTCCCAAAATGGTTTTTCATTATATCTAAAGGATCATCAAGGTTAACCGGTACTAGCTTGCAATCCTTTCCAGGTTTAGCAAAAACATGTTTACAACGAACTATAACACCTCGCCGGTTTGAGTTTTTCCCCTTTAACTGAGTTGCATCTAGTTGGAAATCATTCTTACAACAGGGACACATCATTCTAGTCATTATGACTTCCCTCCATTTCTTGAGCAGGATGGCCAGAGTTCTGATCCAGGTAGAACTCTTTAGGTTCGAACGAACCATATTCATCAGTGACGATGTAAAGTCTTGGTAGTTTTTTCAATTTTGAAAAAATTCCATATTTGATGGGGTTCTTGTCAATGATCCACTGTGAAGTCGATCTTCTACTTTTGATTCTTTTGGGCATTTATGCCTCCTTTTGTTAATATTCAGACAACCGTATTGGTTGTCCATTTTTCAGGTCTAATAAACGCAAACCTTGGGTTCAAAAGAAGGAGGCTAGATTACATAAGTAGGCTCTAAAAGCATACATAAAGGCAGTGTTTACATTATGTTATGCGTGGAGATGATGAATGAGAATGATATCCCGGTAAAACCAATATCTACATAGCTATACGGGTGTATTGTGCTAACATAAGTGAAGGTAATGATGCATACATTTGCTCATTAGATATGTGTGAAGTACTCTAGCTGTTCGTATTCACTTATGTTAGTCAATCATGTGGCGGTGAAATATGGTGCGTTGAGTGAAAAAGTCGAGTTAACGAACATCTGATGAGCTCTTAGTGGTGATAACAAAAATTGATTAGGAATGAAAAAAGTGCAAAATATCGATCTTCAAGAGAATGAAAAATCACTACTGGTTTTCCGAAAATCATTCAACTACATCATGCCATGGTTTAAGCACAAAAATATGTGGAAAAATTTTTCATTAGAAAGATCAGAGAGTGATTCCCTTTATCCTGTTAACTCGTTGATTGTTAGAATTGAAGATGCTAAAGGGAAAAATGAAGGAAGATCTCACTCGATTCAATTTCATACGCCGCTAAAGTTCCCCGTCCTCTTTAAGACGGCATATATGTTGATAAAATACATTCTCTGGATGCATGCCAAAAATATATCCGATGAAATAGAGAGCGATAGATATTCACTCTTTATTAGTTACAGTGATTTCTATGATATGACAGTAGCTGGAAGGGGAGCAACGAAATTCAAACAACAAGTTCTGGAAGCAGCAGAAAATATCACACATTACAGGTTTGAGCTAAACGCAAAGGAGCAATACTATCAGTTGATAAGTACTGTCACTGAGGAGAAGGGGAAAGGGTTTACTATTACCTATAACCCCAACTGGATGGCATCATTCATGAGAATAGAAAAGAGTAGAACGCCCCGAACACAAGAAACCTTGGACTATCCAGTTGTATCTATCCTTAGCCTTTACCCTTTATCCAATTCATCAAATATTTTTATTCTCATAGATAAAATACTGAGCCTGGCTGGTGAATGGGACCCTGCTATTGGATCATTTACAACAACAAGAATCACATTGAACTATTTTAAGGCAGATCTGCCTGACAACTTGACTAAAGTCAGGAAAAAACTGTTTCTTCTTGAGGCCTTTTATAAGCTTGAAAAATTAAAATTGATTAAGGTCAAATATTTTAATAAAACAAATAGAGTGTTATTCCATGAATATAAAAAGCTGGATTTGAGCAAGATGAGCTCAGATAAATTGCAAAGGAAAAAAAGAATTGAAAAAATGTGTGACTTACTTTCTTTTGGTGACACACAGATCCAGTTTGAAATACAGCAGCTATTTTTTCAGAATAAAAGAATAATGGTTTCAAATGCCTTAAGAACAGATAAAATAAGTAATGGGGAGGTACAATTTCAATTCAAATCTGTTTAGACTTAGTACCCACCCTACCCACCCGCGATTTCAAAAGGGTGGGTAGGGTGGGTATTTCAGAAAAGTTATGAAAAAGAATTTTGATTATGACGGAAAATATCAATGTAATTCACAAAATCATTTCTCCTTGGCTGAAAAGCGTGCTGAGTTCGATTTGGAACCTATCCTTCCTTTCCAATCGTAATCCAATTGAGGCTATCGCAAGTGGTAGCCTCAATTACCTCTGAGGTCAACCTGATGTGGAAATCACGTCCTTGATAGAAAAATTAACTCGAATATCGAGAAAACTCTAATGGTTGATATCTGTAGGCATTTTTGAGAGCTCGATTGATCTCAGGAACTTCCTTTGAGAGACATAAAATTTGGCCCTTCTCAATATTGGATTTGAAAAAAGCAATGCTAGAGTGAGTTCCGCAATATTTCACACAACACTCGTTCGAACAAAACTGAAAATTTTCCAACTCAAGACCAGTTTTGTAGATATAACTCTTCCCATGTGTATTTTCTCCTGATATGTCAGAAACCATTATCTCATGGGGGAAGAGCTCTACCTCATTAGAAATGATCTGCTCCGCAGTAAAATTTCTTTCAACAGCTCTTTCGTTGACAATATTTCGAATCTCATAGGATTTACTGAAGTTCGGAAAATTTTCTCCGCAAACCTTGCATGAAGCAACTTGATGTTGGATTGATTCGGTGGGGAAACTCATGGGTGAAAAAACATCCATCTCCCTAAAATCTAGCATCATGCGTGATAAATGTATATCGTCTCTAAGAATAGGAGCGTATTTATTGATAAACCGATCCTCGCATTGTTCGCTACAAAAGATATGAGGTATCAAATTGTCAAAATTCACAGCTCGAGAATCATCGATTTGAAGAGAGTATTCGATGCGCCGTCCATCAGTAAGTGTTACGTATCGTTCTTCAGTATTATTGGAGCTTATAGCAGAATTGTTTAAGAATAATAGATACTGGGATTCTGCTAAAAAGCGGTAAAAATAATTGTCGGATATAGTCCCACAAAATTCGCAAGCCTTTTGCTTTGAATGCATATTATTGGTCTCTTTCTAGCGAAAATTCTGAGTGCAGAATTCGGATTAGCTCATCAACTTATGTTATTGTCATATTTGTATTGATCTATAATAAGTTGATCGGGAAATATAGGAGGCGTATTAGCCTGTGCACCAGAATCAGCATGCAGCATGAGCATTGCGTTCTTTTCTTTCGCAAATTGGCAAGCGCATTTTCTTGAACATATCATCACTTCATCGGTTGCACTACTAGACATATCAACCCAGTAGAAGTAAAAAGGACCCATTTTAATTGAGATAGAAGGATCTATTATTTCGCCACTTGTCAATGCCCAGTCCTGTCCTCGTTGACCTGACACAAGCTCGTCGGCAATTATTCGACTTTGTGTGACTGGAAAACGAACATATTTCGATAAGCTGTTTTGTTCCTCACAGATAACGCATTTTTCAGAGTTTGAAGATGAAAAGAATCCCACTGTATTTCCCCTTTTTTATGTTTTAGATTGCTCTGACAGATTAGTTATCTTTCAAATAAATTCAAAGACCGAATTATATACAATTGCCAAGCTCATTAGTGCCACCTAATGAAGATCCCATACTATGAATGTTTTCTGGGGGTAAAAAAGGGGCTATTTTGGGTGGGTAGGGAGGCAAACTTGGAAAAAAGAAGATTCATAATCTGCGAGGAAAATATTATTTCCCGTTTTCTTTTCCCATCACCTAAAGACCCTTGATTAAGAAGTGTATCCGGGAGTGTAATAGCTGGATTTCGCTCTATAATCGCTTGAAGAGTAATATGCTGTAAATATAGAAAATACAGTAAGAAACAGTCTGTTGAACCGGATATTTGGGAGCAGGGGGCCGGGGGTTCAAATCCCTCCACCTCGACATTAGATAAGCCTCTGACTCATAACGAGTTAGGGGCTTTCTTGTTTTATGTAGACTCTGCCATATTTACTGACTTTTACCCTCCAACTATGACATAACATGACACAATATGACAGAAATACCGTTCCGCAGGCTACGTTTGGGCAGGCTTGATTTGGGGTAGCTACAGCTTTAAAACATAACCCCCTCGATTTGGAGAACCTCTCCCGCACAAGTATATTGACTCATATTCACACACAAAGGGGGAGTAATGAATCAAGCTACTTCATCACCTATAAGCGAGCGATCAAAAAAAGATAGTTGGAAAATAATTCTGTCGATTTTGTGCATCGTAATTATTGCCTATGGGATACTCTTTTCAAAAAATACAAGTGAAAGCTTTTATTTCCTATTAGGGTTCATGTTTCCATGGGCTTTGTTCATTTGGGGTATCTTTTATGCCTTAGTGGGGAAAGGAAAAGGAGCCCAGCGTGGGGGTTTTGCATTTTTTGCCATAATCATTTGCTTGGTTGTAAGCGGTTATTTAGGGGTCCTAAGACAGAAACATGAAGCCACATTAGCGATTTCACAAGTCCAGCAAGTATATTCAAAGATTATTGAATCGTCAACCGATACAGAAGGGCATCCGAAACGAATAACAAGCCATATCGAAACGAACCCAGTAGCGAGTGGTCTTTTTGGTGAAATGGAGGAGCATGTAAAGGAGCTCATCAGTCAAATGGTATCACAAAGAAATGACTATTTGCTTGAGTTGGAAGCTATCGGATGGAGTAAGATATTAGATGTTAATCGTTTGAAAACTGATCAAACTCTTGCTGAAAGCAAATATATAATCCGAAAAGCAAAGCAGATCGTCCATAAGTATTCAGATAAATCTTTCTTGCTACTTAAAAACGGGAGGGACAAAATAAATTCCTACAACGTTAATGAATATGATAAAAAAGAATTGCTGGTTGGATATGACCAGTCGATGGAAGAGTCGAATAAGGTCGTACAATCGATATGGACATTGTGTAAGTCGTCAAAGTAATTCGGACAAGATCGCTTAAAAAATAAGAGACACTTTCCGGGCATCCAACATATTATGCAAACACCTCTTGGTGCTGCGATTTCATGTTTTTTTGTTTCCTCATCTG
>Ga0233442_1002841_pt1 | contig 11037 bp, 12 predicted proteins | sample SI_123_September_3_FD_182789 | JGI IMG/M metagenome (GOLD analysis project Ga0233442, IMG submission 182789) | Seawater microbial communities from Saanich Inlet, British Columbia, Canada - SI_123_September2016_150_MG | ecosystem: Environmental > Aquatic > Marine > Inlet | place: Canada: British...
CGCGGCGGGCGGCTACCAGCGCCGGAAGACAATGGCCGGAGCTATCTGAAGATCCCGCTCGATGCCTTTTCCGGAACTGTGTGGTGAAGCGATGACCGGACAGAACGCCAAGGCTGGCAAGGCGGGCATGACTCTCGCCGATATGGAAGCGCGGTCCGTTGAGGTGGCGGCGATCCTGAAAACCCTCGCGCATCCGATGCGATTGATGCTCGCCTGCTCGTTGGTGGAGGCGGAATACTCGGTTGGCGAGCTCGAACAGAAGCTCGGTATTCATCAGCCGAATCTCTCGCAGCAGCTCCATGTCCTGCGAGAATCCGGGATCGTCGAGACACGGCGCGACGGCAAGCAAATCTTTTACCGGCTGACGCAGGAGAAGGCCGCGCGCCTCATCGAGGCGCTCTTCTCGATCTACTGCGCGCCGGAGGGCGAGCCATGACCTTCCCCTATTGGCCCTCACTTCTCGGCGGCATGCTGATCGGACTCTCGGCCGCCATGCTTCTCTTGCTCAACGGCCGTATCGCCGGTGTCAGCGGTATTGCCGGGCGTCTCGTGCAGGGCGCGCAGCTTTCGGCCAATGCAGCCTTCGTGATCGGGCTCGTGATGGGGCCGCCGCTCTATCTGGTCCTGTTCGGCCATTGGCCTGCCGTCACGATAACTGCCTCGATGCCGACCATCGTCATCGCTGGGCTGCTTGTCGGCTTCGGTACGCGCATGGGATCCGGCTGCACCAGCGGCCACGGCGTCCTCGGCCTTGCAGGCTTCTCACGCCGATCAATGGCAGCGGTCGCCGCCTTCCTCTTGGCCGGGATCCTTACGGTCACATCGATGCGGATGGCGGGGCTATGACGAATCGCATTTCGCAAGGTGCCGTTGCGCTCGGCGCCGGGGCAGTCTTTGGCATTGGCCTCTCACTATCGGGGATGCTTGATCCAGCTCGCGTGCAGGGCTTCCTAGATGTGTTCGGAGCCTGGGATCCCAGCCTTGCCTTCGTACTCGGTGGCGCCGTCGCCGTCGCCATGATCGGGATGACGCTCAAGCGCCGCATGGCGCGTCCGATGCTGGATACGGTCTTTCATCTGCCGATCTCGACGAAGATTGACGCGCGCTTGGTCATTGGCTCCGCGATCTTCGGCGTCGGCTGGGGCCTGGCGGGTCTTTGCCCCGGCCCGGCGCTGTCAGCCCTGTCACTCGGCCTCATGCCGGTCGTAGCCTTCGTCGTTGCCATGGTGATCGGCATGGTCGTTCATGACCGCCTCGCTCAGGGGCGAGCGGCGTGAGCGAGGCCGTGTTTCTTGCCCTTGGTGCGGGCGCGCTGATCGGCTTCACCCTTGGCTTGATCGGCGGGGGTGGTTCGATCCTGGCAACACCGTTGCTGCTATATGTCGTCGGTGTCGCCAATCCACATGTGGCTATCGGCACGGGCGCGCTTGCCGTCTCGGTGAACGCCTATATCAATCTGATCGTCCACGCCCGAAATGGGCATATCTGGTGGCGCTGCGCGATCCTGTTCGCTTTGGTCGGGACGATAGGCGCCCTTGCCGGATCGACGCTCGGAAAGGCGATCGACGGCCAGCATTTGCTGTTCCTGTTCGGCCTACTGATGATGGTGGTCGGCGGTCTGATGCTGCGTCCGCGCAAGAACGAAGGTGGTAGTCCGCGTCGCGTCGATTGGCGCATGTGCGCGGTGACGGGCATAGTTGCTCTGATTGCTGGCGGCGTCTCCGGTTTCTTCGGCATCGGCGGGGGCTTCCTGATCGTCCCCGGACTGATCCTTGCCACCGGGATGTCCACGATCTCGGCAATTGGTTCCTCTCTGCTCGCAGTCGGCACCTTCGGACTGGCGACGGCGATCAACTATGCAGCCACAGGGTTGGTGGATTGGACGATCGCGACCGAGTTCATCGTGAGCGGGATCGCCGGCGGTGCGATCGGAACGCTTGCCTCGACACATCTCGCGTCTCGCACGGGTCTGCTCAATCGGGTTTTCGCCGGGCTGATTTTCGTCGTTGCGGTCTATGTGATCTACCGCAGTTCGGGCTCGCTGAGATGATGCAGTAGTTCCGATCGCGCCGCCGGCGAGCTGCCCGGAGCTAAGAACAATTTGATTCTGTAGTGGCTACAGGGAGCATATGCCCGCTAAACCCCGAGTCGCGAGTGGACGGATGGCATATGACGCATTGTCAGATCTGGGCTTGATTTGGCCGCGCCCATCCATGGGTGACCCTGCTGTGCTGGATGGCGCCGGCACGGTGCGCTCTAGTGATGGTGATGCGACGCGTCGCTCTAGGGCGAGCCTGTGGCGGTGAAGGCAAACGAATCTTCGGCGAGCACAACGCTGCAAAGATGTTTGTCTCGCTCCATGTCCGTTGGCGCTCGCCTGGTGGTACTAGTCCTCCTTGCCGGCTTTGCCATCGCCATGACGCCATGTTCAGCGACGGCAGCACCTGTCAGCGGTGAGACTACGGTGAGTAGCGGTGGTCTGAGCGATGAACATCAACGCGATCGACCCGCAACGCGCTTGGCGCCTTGTCCGGGTTGTCCTTGCATAGGGGGCTTTACGGCCCCATCGGCGGCTGCCGCGAGGCCGTGTGTCAGGAGCCAGGTCGGCTGGACTAGACCTCCCGAGGATCGCCTGTCGCCTGGGCCGACTTATGCCGCCTTTCACCCTCCGAAGCCGGGACGCCACCAAGCGAGTGCGACACCGCAGTGACATCCTGAACCTTCGGAGAAGATTATGCTCAATTATCGACCGATCGCCGCCGCGCTCATGGCTGCGACAACGCTGGCGCTATCGGCGTGCGCGACTGGCCATGACGGCCCTCGTGCATCGACAGCCGCCGACGAGAAGCGCTGCCTGCGCCAGTTCGGCCCGCCCGGGAAAGTGCCGGGCGTCTATGTGCGGTGTGGTCAACAACCAGACACCAATGGACGCCCCACATCTAGGGCGCGTGGTCCGCGTGGCTGAGTTCGGCGCGTCGGACGAGACCAGCCCCTTCAATTCAAACCCTAGGCGCGGTCCAGCATGTCCGAGACGCTCTGGCCCTTGGGCCGCAAATCGTTTTTGAAAGGGAATGTTATCATGTTCTCCACAGTCTTTGCTCGAGCGGCATTCGGCGCATCCGCTGTCTTGCTTTCGGTAGTCTCCACTTCGGCGACTGCACAGACACGGTCCCAACCAGCCCGGCTCTCGATTGGCGAGATCGCGGCTCGCGTCGAGGCCCAGGGTTATCGCGATATCGAGGAGATCGAACGCGAAGGATCGTCATATGAGGTCTGCGCCAAGGACGCGTCCGGAAAGGAGGTCGAGCTCACCGTGAACGCCGCGACCGGCCGCGTCGAGAAAGTGGAGCCCTGTGAGGATTGAAGAAGTCGTGTGGTCCATCGTGGAGCACTCGACGCGATGATCGGCTTCGTCAGACCGGATGCACGCGCTCAACGCAGCGCGTGCATTCGAGTTCTGTTCGCTGTGACAAAGCCGCATTGTGCAGAAATCCCTTGATCCTGTAGTCACTACAGAAGGCATATCCATCGAACCTCGAGTCGAGAGTGGATGGATGGCGCTTCAAGAATGCAGATCGCATAGCCTCAGGGCACGCCCACGGTGCGCGAACGTCGGCGGCGTTGCCGGCGGTCTCATTCCTGTTCTGCGGGGTCGAGCTGCACGATTGGGGTGCTTGAGGTGACCCGCCCACATTTTCTCGTCTGCTTGGTGTTGGTCATCTCGTTGTGCGCCGGCGGTGCGGCACACGCAGCGGCGCCATGGGATTGCGTGAAGTCACCCATTGTCAGTGTCTCTCCCCTCGCTGTCGACGTTCTACAGAGCCATTCTGATAAGGGCGGCACGAGCGGTCGGTGCAACGATCGTTGCCAATGGGCCAACGTCCCTTTGCAGGAATTGAGGAGCGTGTGTTCGCGACCAGGACCCTCGCAGCAAGACGTGATGATTGCTGAGGAGGAGCGTCGTCCAAGCGCTGATCCGGCCGAGACGTTGCGGCCACCTAGAGCCTGACAGTCGCATTTGAGCCCGGCCCGCTGTGGGTCACGACATCTGTCAGGAATCGTCAATGAACATCATAAATGCGGCTACCAGCGCCGCAGCTCTAGCGATTATCAGTTTCCCAGCGTCGGCGCAGGTCAGCGGGCCGATTGCCGCGCCAGTGGGGCGACCGGAACCGCCGCAGGCGCCCGCCACGACAGCTGGACCTTCCGCGCCGCCTCGTTCGCTTTCTTCAGCGGACGTCCGTTCGGGGCCACTCCCAACTACGCTCAGCGTTGCCGACGCACTTGCGGAGGCAATCGCTCGATCCCCGACCATCGTGGCGGAGCAGGCAGAGGTCGACGCGGCCCGCGCAAGGCTGCGGCAGGCAGGAGTGCGACCCAATCCGGAGTTGAATGTGGAGGTCGAGAACTTCGCTGGGACCGGCCCTTACTCTGGCCTAAACGGCACCGAGACGACTGTGTCGCTCAATCAGCGCCTCGATATTGGTGGCCGTCGGCGAGCGCGAGTATCGGCCGCCGAAGCTGCGCTCGCGGTCCAGGAGTTGCGATTGGCGATCGCCAGGGCAGACCTTTTCCAGAACGTCCGAAACGGGTTCGCCGCCGCCTTGGCGGCGCGTGATCGTCTGGAACTGGCGCGAGGCAACCATCAGCGGGCGACCGACCTCGCGCGTATCGCTAACGAGCTGGTCGACGCCGGCCGCGAGCCACCTCTCCGCGCGCTTCGTGCGAGCACTGCGTTGGCGCAAGCTGACGCCGCCCTTCGGGCAGCAGAGGCCGACGAGAGCGCGGCACGGTTGTCTTTAGGTGTCCTCCTCGGCGGTCGGGTGGCCCCTGCAGTTTTGCGCGATTCCCCGTTCTCGAGCGCTGCTGCCGCCTTGGATCCTCTGCGAACATTGGAAGTTCGGCTCGCCGATGCGGAACGCACGGCGGCCGAAGCCGGCGTAGCCCAGGAGCGCGCCGCCACCCGGCTCGATCCGTCCATCGGCTTCGGCGTGCGTCACATAGCAGAGACCGGTGATCGTACCCTTCTCGCCGGCGTGTCCGTGCCCCTTCCGCTCTTCGACCGAAACCGCGGGAACATCGCAGCCGCTCGGGCGGGGGTTCGGGCCGCCGAAGCTCGGCGGGAAGCTGCGGTCGCTCAGGCCGCGGCAACGATTAGTAATGCTGAGACGGCGCTCGCGGCCGCCGATGCACGGGTCCAAGCATTTGAAACTGCGGCAGTGCCCGAAGCGCGGGAAGCGCTTCGTTTGACCGACCTTTCGTACAGGGCGGGTCGGAGTTCGCTTCTTGAGCTGCTCGACGCGCAGGAGGCCTTCGCAACGGCACAGGGCGAGTTGATCGAGGCGCGGCTTGCTCGCGCCACCGCCGCGGCAGCGCTCTCCCGCGCCGCCGGCCAGTGAGGAGCAAGTCCATGATCTTTATCAATCGTCGCAGACGAATGCTGGCGGCGGCGGCTGGATTGGCCGTCGCTATCGGCGCCGGCGGCGTCATGCTCGGTCGGACCGTCCTCGCTCCCAGCGGTGATGCGCCCGCCACAGCAAAGATGGCTGACGAGACAGCCGAAGGCGCGAGCAGCCCCGAGGGGTTCGTGCCCGTTGAGGCCGCGCGATCGGCTGCGCTGGGCATCCGTACGGAGCGTGCGATTCTCGGCTCGATAGCTGCCGAGATCCTCGCGCAAGCCAATGTCACTGCGTCTCCGCAGGGAGAGGCGGCGCTCACCGCGCGGGTGGACGGCGCCGTCGTGCGGATCAACAAGCGGCTCGGTGAGCCTGTTCGCGCTGGGGAAACCGTGGCAGTGCTGGAAAGCCGTGAGGCTGCGACCATCGCCGCCGAACGCGCCGCAGCCAGCGCGCGGTCCACTGCGGCGCGCCAAGCGTACGCTCGCGAGCAGCGGCTCTACGGCGCCCGGGTCACGGCGCGGCAAGATTTGGAGGCCGCGCAGGCTACGCTCACGGAAGCCGATGCGGAACTTCTGCGAACGCAGCGAGCTGCTGCCGCCGCCCGACTCAGCGCCGATGGTCGATCCATTGCGGTTTCCAGCCTAATCTCGGGTCGGATCACGAAGGTCAGCACCGAACTCGGAGCTTATGTTTCGGCCGGGGCAGAGCTATTTCGTGTCGCTGACCCCAGCCGCATCCAGGTCGAAGCTGCGGTCACGTCCGCTGATGCGCGCCGCATCCGACCTGGTGATCGAGCGACGCTGGAACTCGGCAACGGCGAGACCCGCCGCGCGATTGTCCGAGCGCTTACACCCAGTGTTGACGCGGAGAGCCGGGCGGCGACCGTGGTTCTTGTTCCCGACGGTGTCGACGGGCTCACACCCGGTCAGGGTCTGCGGGTTCGCATCACGCCGCAAGCCGCGCCCCGCAGTGACCGGATCGTGCTTTCCGAAGGCGCCATTCAGTCGGTGGAAGGCCGCGAGGTCGTGTTCGTCCGGACAAGGGGAGGCTTCCAGGCGACACCGGTGACGATCGGCGCGCGAAGCGGCGGACGCGTCGAGATTCTCGCCGGTTTGAGGCCCGAGGCCGAGGTGGTGACTGCGGGAGCATTCCTCCTCAAGTCTGAACTCGGCAAAGAGGAGGCGGAAGAGTGAAGTCCGCACGTCGCCCCGCCCTCTCTTTCGTTGGCCGGCGCGTCGCAGCGCCCGTAGCAAAGGCCGTGCAGTCATGATTTTGCGCCTTCTCGACGCTGCCATCCGTTTTCGTTGGGCGGTCGTCTTCATCACGCTCGCCGTCGCCGCTTACGGCGTCGTGCAATTGACACGGCTTCCGATCGACGCAGTTCCCGACATCACCAACAAGCAGGTGCAAATCAACACTTCTGCGCCCGCTTTCGGTCCGCTCGATATGGAGCGACTGGTGACGTTTCCTATCGAAACGGCAATGGCTGGCATTCCCGGCCTGCAATCTACGCGCTCGATTTCGCGGAACGGCTTCAGCCAAGTGACGGCTGTCTTCGCTGACGACGTCGACCTGTACTTCGCGCGTCAACAGGTAGGGGAGCGTTTGTCTCAAGCGGGCGAGAGCCTCCCGGCAAATGTTGAGCCTCGAATGGGACCGATCTCAACGGGACTGGGCGAGGTGCTGATGTGGGGGGTTGATTATGCCTCGGCTGGATCCAAGGCTGTTCCCCGCGTCGCTGGACGGCCTGGGCCGCAACCCGACGGCAGTTTCCTGACGCCGGAGGGTGAGCGACTGACCGATGAGGTGGCAAGGTTAGCGTACCTCCGCACCGTCCAGGACTGGATTATCAGGCCGCAGCTTCGAGGCGTCAAAGGCGTGGCCGGCGTCGACTCGATAGGCGGTTACGAGAAGCAATACCTCGTGCAACCCGATGCCGCCCGGCTCGCCTCGTACGGGGTCTCGTTCTCGGAACTCGCCGAAGCGCTCGAGAGAGCGAACATATCGGTTGGCGCAAACTTCGTGCAGCGCGCAGGTGAAGCATTCCTGGTCCGAGCGGATGCTCGCATCCGCTCGATTGACGAAATCGCGCGCGCGAATGTCGCGACGCGTAATGGAGTTGCCGTCGCTGTCCGCGATGTTGCCGATGTGCGGATTGGCGGCGAGTTGCGTACCGGCGCAGCCTCCATGAATGGTCGGGAGACAGTGATAGGCACCGCGCTCATGATCGCCGGAGGCAACAGTCGGGTCGTCGCGCGTGACGCGGCCGAACGTCTGGACGCGGTGCGCCAGACTTTGCCCCCAGGCATAACGGTTACGACGCTCTACGATCGCTCCGAGCTGGTCGACGCCACCATCGGGACGGTCGAGCGCAATCTGGTAGAGGGTGCGCTGCTCGTCGTCGCGGTGTTGTTCTGGCTTCTCGGTAACATCAGGGCCGCGCTCATCGCGGCGGCGGTCATTCCACTCTCATTCCTGCTGATGGCCATCGGCATGAACTACTACGGGGTTTCAGGAAATCTGATGAGCCTAGGCGCTCTGGATTTCGGTCTGATCGTCGATGGCTCGATTATCATTATCGAGAACTGTTTGCGACGGCTCGCCGAGCGACAACACCAGGAGGGGCGGCTGCTCAACCTGCCCGAACGGCTGCATGAAGTGTTCGAGGCGTCACGGGAAATGGTGCGCCCTACCATCTATGGCCAGGCGATCATCTTCCTTGTCTTCGCGCCGTTGCTGACCTTCACCGGGGTCGAGGGCAAGACCTTCTCGCCGATGGCGATCACGGTTATGCTGGCGCTTGCTGGTGCCTTCATCCTCTCGTTGACGTTCGTTCCAGCGATGGTGGCGCTCTTGATCCGAGGTCGCGTGGCCGAGAAGGAGGTCAAGGCGATCGCCTGGACCAAGAAGCGTTATGAGCCGGTTCTGCGGGGAGTGGTAAATCGGCCCTGGCCTTGGATCGGGGCCGGCGTTGGCACGTTTCTGGTCGCGGCCACCTTGTTCACCTCCCTCGGACGCGAATTCATCCCGCAGCTGGACGAGGGCGATCTTTCCGCGCTGTTCGTCCGTGTACCTTCCACCTCCCTGGAGCAATCGCTGGCCATGGAGAGATCGCTTGAACGATCAATCTCGGCGCTCCCCGAAGTCGCGTACGTTTATGCCCGGACCGGAACGGCCGAGGTGGCGGCCGACCCGATGCCGCAGAACTTCTCCGACGCGATTATGATCCTCAAGCCGCGAGAGGCGTGGCCTGACGGGGTTGATACGAAGGCGGAGGTGATCGAGCGGGTCGAGCGCACGTTGAAGGGTGCGCTCGGAACGGGTTTCGAACTCAGTCAGCCGATTGAGCAGCGCTTCAACGAGCTGATCGCCGGGGTCCGCGGGGACGTTGCGGTCAAGCTGTATGGCGACGACCTCGACCAGATGAGCGTCACTGCAGCCGAGATCGCCAGAGCACTCCAAGCCGTGCCGGGAACTGCCGACCTCCGGGTCGAGCAGACCGCCGGTTTTCCCACGCTCGAACTGCAGTTCGATCGTGACGCCATCGCCCGTTTCGGACTGTCTCTCCAAGAGGTGACGGACACGGTCGCCGCAGCGCTTGGAGGCCGAGAATCGGGGTTGGTCTTTGAAGGCGACCGCCGCTTCGACGTTGTCGTGCGTCTGAGCAATGCCACCCGCGACGACCTTGACGCCGTTGGTGCGCTCCCCGTCATGCTGCCGGATGATGGCGCCGGGTCGCGCGCGTCGGTGCCGCTGCGCGAGCTTGTCCGATTCGGCTTTTCCGAGGGGCTTAATCAGGTCAGCCGGGAGAACGGAAAGCGGCGCGTTGTGATCCAGGCCAACGTGCGGGGTCAAGATCTCGGCTCGTATGTTGCTCAGGCTCAAGATCGGGTTCGACAGGGCGTCCAGCTACCGCCTGGCATGTATGTGGAATGGGGCGGTCAGTTCGAGAATCTGCAAGCGGCCTCTGCCCGGCTCTCCATCGTTATTCCTATCGTGTTCGTCGCCATCTTTGTCATCTTGATGGTAGCACTTGGCGGAGTGGCGCCCGCTCTCGCGGTATATTCGGCGATACCGTTGGGATTGGCCGGAGGCGCCTTCGGGCTGTTTTTCGCGGGATTGCCATTCTCGATCTCGGCCGCCGTCGGCTTTATCGTGTTGTCGGGTGTGACGGTGTTGAACGGTCTCGTCGTGATGACAAGCATTCGGCAGCGCATTGAGGCTGACCGCCCGCTCGACGAAGCCATCGTTGAGGGGATGATGGAACGTGTTCGCGCCGTGCTGATGACCGGCATTGTGCCGGCGATCGGCTTTGTGCCGATGGCGATAGCCACAGGCACCGGCGCCGAGGTTCAGAAGCCGCTCGCCATTGTCGTGATCTTCGGTCTCGTCACGGCGACGCTGCTTACGCTCTTCGTGCTGCCGGCCATCAGCCGGTTGATTCTCGGCCGCCGCGCCCGACATCACCAGACCGGCGACTACACCGACGTGGGACCGCTCGGCACCGCGCTGCCGGCGAAGTGAGGCGCTTGCGATGCCTTTCACAATCAAGAAGACTGCAAAAAGAGCGAGGGCGCATCGTCGAGAATGTGTGCAAGTATCGCATCACTCGTGCGCTGACTCTGTCCTGGCGGCGATCGCGCAGCATCGGGGTGACACTCGCTGAATATCCTCGTCGTATCGTGAGGCAGAGTAGCGTCTGACGATCGGCCGATCGGGCCTGGTGATGCAGGATATCGCGACGAGCTGAAGGGCGGGGCGTCCTAGGCCCCGCTATTGCGAGTCAGAAACAGGTTGCTTCTGTAGCTGCTACAGAAGCTATCTCATCGTCTACGCGTCGTGCCGTCGGCGCGCCGGCGCGGATGAAGGCGAGGGATCGGACCGTTGCACAGACTGCAGATCGCGTTGTTGGCGCTGCTTGTTGCGCTCGTTGGCGGCGTTGGCACACCCGCATCGGCAGCCCGGGAGGCCACTGATGCGGCGACGGCGTGGCGTCTGCTTGACTATATCGCGGTCGATTATCCAGGAGCGGTTTCGGCGGGAAAGATCGTCAGCCCAGCCGAATATGCCGAGATGGTCGAGTTCAGCCGGTCGGTCGGGGAGCGGATCTCCGTTCTTCCGGCGACGCCGGCTAAGCCGGTGCTCGCGAGGCAGGCTGAGGAGCTGAACCGCGCGGTCGCTGCGAAGGATTCGGCGGACCGGGTGGGCGGGATTGCTCGCGCGCTCGGCCGCGACCTGCTGCGAGCCTATCCGGTGCCGTTGGCTCCCTCGACGCTGCCCGATCTGTCGCGGGCAGCCTCAATATATCGGCAACAATGTGCGGCTTGTCACGGGCTGGCCGGGCGAGGAGACGGCCCGAGTGCGGCGGGCCTGGATCCGCCGCCGGTCGCATTCACGAACTTGGCGAGAGCCCGAGAGCGCAGCGTCTTCAGTCTCTATCAGGTCATCAATCAAGGCCTCGACGGAACGGCGATGTCGAGCTTCGCGCATCTCGACACTGCCGACCAATGGGCGTTGGCCTTCCATGTCGGCGCCTTCGCGTTCTCAGAAGCGGACGCGCGGCGAGGCGAAGCCCTGTGGCGCGCTGATTCGAGCCTTCGCCAACGTTTTCCTGATATGGAGGCGCTAACGCAAATCA
>Ga0233442_1002856_pt1 | contig 10968 bp, 7 predicted proteins | sample SI_123_September_3_FD_182789 | JGI IMG/M metagenome (GOLD analysis project Ga0233442, IMG submission 182789) | Seawater microbial communities from Saanich Inlet, British Columbia, Canada - SI_123_September2016_150_MG | ecosystem: Environmental > Aquatic > Marine > Inlet | place: Canada: British...
CCAAGACCGTAGCTTGGAATATGCAGAATTTGAAGAAGCACAACGCCCTTTTGGAATACAATTATTTGGCTCTGACCCCCAAATATTTAAAAAAGCACTGGATATTGCCTTAACCAAAAACCCAGATTTTATAGACATAAATATGGGTTGCCCTGTAAAAAAAGTTACTAAACGCGGTGCTGGATCTGCCTTAATGAAAACACCCGATATTGCCGCAAGTATCGTAAAAGAAACCAAGAAAATTTTAGAACCACTCAAAATTCCATTATCAGTAAAATTTAGGGCAGGCTGGAATATGTTTAATATTAACTCACTTGAATTTGGTAAACAAATGAGAGATGCAGGAGCAGATATCATCTGTCTTCATCCCCGTACACGTGAACAAATGTTTTCTGGCAAAAGTGATTGGAAACTGATTACAGAATTAAAAGAGGCAATAGATGTTCCCGTAATTGGAAACGGTGATATATTAGCAATTGAAGATGTGATAGCCATGTACCAGCAAACCGGATGCGACTCTGTGATGATAGGCAGAAGTGTTATGGGCAAGCCGTGGCTATTTAGGCAAATTCAAAACTATTTAATAAATGGAAAGATCAAGCAGATAACTACAGAAGAAAAACTGAAGATAATTAGAAGACACATGGAACTTATGATCTTCCATAAAGGAGAAAAACAAGCAGTTTATGAGATGCGAACTCATTTTTCTCATTACACCAAAGGCCTAAGAGGTGGAGCACAAATTAGAAACAGAATAAACAAATTATTTGATGTTGAAACAATCCTATCGCTTGTAGAAGAATTATACCAAACTCAACATATACCGGAGAATAATAGTGGATCAGAAAAAGCTGAATAATATTCTCTGGCAGGCTAAGATGCAGTTAAGCAAAAATTGGCTGGAATCGAAAAGAATTCTACAAAAAGGATTGAAGGAGTTCCCACGTAGCACTGAGTTACTTCTATTCATGGCAGAGATCTACTTTAGTAAAAAACTTTATAGAAAGGCAGTTGGCGTGTATCATAAAGTGTTAAAAGTAGAACCAAAAAACGAAACTGCTACCTTTCAGTTGGCTAATGCTTTTATGGCGATAAGCGAATACAAATTAGCTATAGATTATTACAATATGCTAAATGCAAACTTCCCCGAATTGCTTTATAATAAAGCCTTTGCATATTCTAAAATTGGTAGGAACGATAAGAGCATTGAAATCTTGAAACCTATTTTTAATTACAAGATCTCATCACTGCTTCCCTACATTTTTCTGGCTGAATTGTTCTTTTTAGATGGTAAGCATGATGAATCTATAAACACTTTAGAAAAAGCTGAACAGAAATTTGGAAAACGAGGAAATATTAGCTACCTAAAGGGATTGGCATATTTTAATTTGCATAATACATTAAAAGCCTATATTGAATTTGATACAGCAGAAAAGTTAAAGATAAATTCTGCTAATTTTTATAAGAATTTTGCACTCACTTGCGATAAGATAGGTAAAACAGACAAAGCAATAACTCTGCTAATGAACGGCATCAAGAAGAATCCATTCGACCCAATTGTATATATTGAACTAATACAAATATATATAGATCACAACAGATATGGTGAAGCATTTTCGGTTGCTGAACTTTCTAAGAAAAATGTACCTTACTCTGTTACATTATCTATGCTTTACGATAAGATAGTACTGTATCTTGAAGATAAAAAGAGCAGGGAAGAATAATAAGGGAAATACATGATCGGTTTTAAGATTATTTGGTGGATAGTTGTAGTAGCATTTTACATTTTAGGAATATTAGCAGCGTTAGATGCTATCTGGAAAGGCAGAACTTCTCAAGGCTCAGTAGGTTGGGCTATCTTCCTTATTAGTTTCCCATACCTGGCAGTTCCACTTTACTGGATGTTCGGTGACAGAAAGTTCCACGGCTATATTAATGCACGTAGGTCTGGTGATCTTAAAATAAATAACATAGCCAGAGACCTTAAAGTAAAATTTAAAAACAACGATCTCATCTCAGAAGATGAAAACCCCGATTTTACTGTAATAGAAGCGTTAGCAAGAATGCCTTTCACTTCCTACAACAAAGCAGAAGTGCTAATTAATGGCGATGCTACATTTGAAGCAATTTTTAAGGGAATAGATGAAGCACAAAACTATATTCTAGTCCAATTTTATAAGATAAACGATGATAAACTGGGAACGACCTTGCAAACAAAACTTATAAAGAAGGCTAAAGAGGGAGTACGAATTTATCTGTTGTATGATGACATCGGTTGTACACCTGTGCCCAGCTCTTATATGGAAACAATGCGCAACAACGGCATTGCAGTTCATAACTTTAAAAGCAGGAAAGGCTGGGCTTACCGGCTTCGTCTTAACTTCCGTAATCATCGTAAAATTGTAGTTGTAGATGGCTTAACTGCTTATGTTGGTGGGCTGAATGTTACAGATAAATATATGGGAATTCATCCTAAATATGGTTTCTGGCGAGATACACATGTAAAAATAGAAGGACCTTCCGTGCAGAGTGTTCAACTGCCGTTCATCTCCGATTGGTATTGGGCAACTAACCAAGTTCCCGAACTTAATTGGGAACCAACCTACAAAAAGGATTGGAAAAATAACGTTTTGGTATTACCAAGCGGACCGGCAGATGAACTGGAAACCTGCGGGATCTTCTTTGTGCACGCTATTAACTCAGCTAAAAATAGGTTATGGATAATTAGCCCCTATTTTGTACCGGATCAGCAGGTTTTGTGTGCTTTGCAATTAGCAGGATTACGGGGTGTTGATGTAAGACTTATGATACCAGAAAAATCTGACCTGCTAATTACAAACCTCTCTGCACTATCTTACTTACAGGATATTACCAAAGTTGGCATTAAAGTATATAGATACAAAAAAGGTTTTTTACATCAAAAAACAATGCTTATAGATGATGATAAAGCTATGATTGGTACTGCCAACCTAGATAACCGCTCTATTCGTATAAACTTTGAGATAAACATTTTATTTAGTAGCACAAAATTTGCTAAAAAAATGGAAGATATGATGATAGAAGATTTTGCCAACAGCTTTCAAATAACCGAAGAAGACTACACAAAAAAACCATTATGGTATAAACTAGCTGTTAAAGTTGCGAGATTATTAGCACCGATACAATAAAATTTCTAATTATCATCTACAATATATTTATATGCATTTACACACTCATGATTATTAGTAATAAATTTATTTATTTCTATTTATTCATACATCCATTAACTCTGCTAAAGAAACAGCAAATGGAAGCGCTGAACCTCGAGCTGCTTTAAAACCATGTAGCTTTCTTACATCCCATTCTTTTGCATTAAACTCATTACTTGGCATTTTTTCAATATCGTATACTAAATAAAACTCATGTGATGGATTTATATATCCTTTTTTTTCTATATCAGATTTTGAAAAGATACGCGGTTCATTCCTTGTAATTTTATATATCTCATTTGTAACAAGATCACCATGCTGGTGCAGTAGTATGTAATCTGCATCAGCAGTCTTAGGACTAATTGGAATTGAGCCTCTGTCGCTTCCCATTCTAAAATTGTAATATCCATTCTGAATTAATTTGTCGTGTTTTTCATTTTTGAAACCAATTATAACAAATCTTTCTGAAGGTGGAGAAACTCTTCTGTTATCCTCATAGTCAATGATGGAATCAGAGAGATATTTTTTATCTAGTTCTTTATGAATGTTGTATTTTTTGTATGAAAGTCTCTCTCTTTGTGAAATTCGATTTCTCAGATTTAAAACAACCTTTGAAATGAAATCTCTCAAAAACTGCGTTCCGTCATTATCTTTTGAAGGTCTCACAGTAAAGGCACCGAGTCCCGGAATTATCTCATGAAAACCTTTCATAGGTTGTTCTTGCTCCGTACCGGGATAAAGAACATAAGCTCCACCGGTTCTGCGGATTGCATCTTTGTAGGCATGCATTTTAAGAAGATCAGCTCTTTTATATGTTCCCTCTCTTTGCTCTAATTTTTCAGCATTCAGAATTTTCCCACTCATCTCAGGATCATCAGGGATATCTTCCCCGACAATATCTTCAAAATAATCTATTTTGTATTTTGCATCAAAATGGATATGAACTATCATTTCCTGTTTTTCTGCATCTTCTCTTTTTATTCCTTCCGGCCAGAAAGACAGCGTGTAATCAGGTCTCATACTTTTCGTCCAGCTACCACCTTTCGGATATTTCTTATTACCGCTGAACGTTCTATTATAGCAGAATTCAATTTCTAGATTTCTGACTGAATTTTTGAATACACCTTCCAGTACTAATTTTTTCCCTGATTTTAGCATCAAACCCAAGCCATCATCAGATGAAACTATCAGATTTTTCATAGAACTTGAACTGATTTCAAAAATTTCTTTTAATAAATCTATGAGTTTGAAGAACAACCAGTATTCATAAAGTATTGCAATATCACGTTTTCCTGCTTTATAAACATCTTCCCCGCCTTTCCAAATTAATTTAGCAGCAAGATCGAATAAAAGCCAGACTCTCAAAATCTCCCGATAGCCTTCCTTCCTTTGAAGGACTGGACTATTTAATGGCAATGTTCTCGGTCGTGAAATCTGTCGGAAAAGATTATGATCAAGGATTTCTTCAAGTTGAGTTTCCAATTTAGATGCTTCTTTAAAAGCTCTGGAAGCTGAACCTTTATTATGTTCCAGGATACTCCGTACATCAGAACAAAATGATGTAAAAACCTGCATGGCATGTTTTATAAAACGGTTTTCTGCCGTATCAACCGTTTCTGTTTTTTGTACAACAGTTATTTTAGCGGGGATGTCTTTTAATATATTATTTTGTCTCAAAGAATGGGAGTCAGGTAGAATAATTCTGTTTTTTCGTGAAACTATCTGTTTAAGATGAGAAGAATTTAATCTGCTCATTCTTCTGATATCAATATTCTCTTCGATGTTTGACCAGGAAGTAACCGGATCAGAGATTATTCTATTTACTGATTGCTTGAATTCATCAGAATCTAATATGGATTTTATAAAGGCGAATCTTTGATACAATGTTTCCGGGTTCAGCTCATGATCTGGTGTAAAACTCTGTGTAACTGGTGAAGTATGAAGCATCAGCAGATCAGTGCATTTTTCTGCAATAAATTCCAGCATGAATCTATAATCTTCACGATAACTGGTTTTTACTGATCTTACTTCCAGATCTACTTTCGAGATTATTCCCGATTTAAAATCAATAATGTCTAAGGTTAATGTGCCTACAAAAATACCGGTATTTATTCTGCCGCATGATTTGTTTGCTTTTGATTTTGAAACAATCTTACTTTTGTTACCAAGTTGATAGTTCTCACTAAGTTTGTATTCATATGTACATCCTTCCATTAGCTGTACTATCGCTTCACCGTTTTCTGAAGCAGTTTCGGCATCTTCTATCCAGATTTGTTTATCATTTTTAGATTCAGCAAATAAAACTAAAGTAATTTCTTGATTGAGATTATTCTCTATCTCAATATTGTATTTTGAATAGTACATTGTTTATGCTTCAGCGAAACTAGTAAAACCGTCTTGAATAACCCTTTTCTTCATTCGCAATATCTTTTCCATTGATAGTTTGAAACGAATTTTGTCATTATCAATATCCATATTTTCATCAAAGATAATTTTATTTAAATCAGCTCCTATATTTGGGTTCTTTCCCTTCTTCAATTTAAGCAACTCTTCTTTATGTTCATCGTTTAAGCATAGAATTGCTAATGAATTTAAAACCGGTTCCATTTTTTTACGGGAACCATGTAGTTTGGGTAAAAGCTTCTGCAGTACTGCCGCATCTATCATATCTTCAATTGCAAAAGTTGCTTTTTCACCTTTGGTTAATGTATTCAGTTTTGAACAAAAGCTATAAATCTCGGATGCTGTTCTATAGCCGAATTCAGCTCCCATCTTCTTAAGTTCATCAAAGAATTCTAATAGAGTTTTGTTAAGTGTTTCAGATTCTTTAAAATTATCAGGCTTTTCTTTTGCTAATTTCACAAAATCTGAAGCCATTCCAACACCTTTTCCATTTATCAAATCCAAATCTGGTTTAGCAGGATTCTCCAGGAAATTTTCCAATTCACTGTCAGTAACTCTAAATTCGATTACATTTGCTCTATCCAGAACTTTCGGGCTGAACATATAGGTTGTTTCATCAATATTTACTGTACCAATTACAAATAGATTTTTAGGTAATTTTACTTTGTCAGGGATATCATCCTTCCAATCACTCAAACTTTGGTGCAGTGGAATTTCTTCACCTGACTCCATTGCACTTAAGAAGTCTGCAAAATAACGCTCTACATGACTCAAATTCATTTCATCGAGAATTAGAAAATATGGTTTTGTAGGATTACCCTTTGCGTTTAGAATAAGTTCAAGCACACCATTCTCCGGTGTAACATATTTGCCTGTTTCAAGTGCATTTGGGTAACCAAGTAAAGGTTCACGGTTTGTCCAATCAGCTCCAACAGGGATAAGCAGATATTGACTTAAAATGTTACTCCCTATTGGGTTAATAAATGAAACATTAACTTTATCTCCAATTTCATAATTAGTGTTTAGATTATATTTCTTTTCATAAAACAGCTGTAATGGATTATAGAGTTGTGCATCAATGATTTGATTATCAATCCTGATTTGAATATCCTTATCGATCCATTTTATATATTTGGTTCTAGCCTCATTAGGCAGTGTCCAACCTCTATGTTCTATTGCACTTTTATTAACAGGAAGAGAAAATGAAAATTCTTCCTTGTTAATATTTTCTTTACTTTCGCAAATCCAGGTTACAAAAGCTTGTGCCAATTTTGTTTTACCTGAACCTGATAAACCAGTTAAAATAACAAATGGTTTAGAAGATAATGATGCAAGAAATCGATAGATAAGACTTTTATCAAAATGAAAACCAATATTACTGACATCTTGGTAGAATTTATCAGTTATTGATGTGTCAAATTCATAAACCTCTTCTTTATTTATTGAATCTATTGAATTAGGTTTACCATTTCTCACAAAATTTTGTTTGTATTCATTAATTATGGCTATTAAATCACTATCAATATTTTGCTTATAATTTTCATCAAGTTCGCTTATATTGTAAGCCTTAAACAAGTAAGATGTTCCATAACGTTGAGGTGGCATCAAATTGTTTTCTTGAAAATATTGGGTTATTGTTTTTCCAGTAGTGCTATTTCCCCATTTATCAGATGGTTTATTGGTTTCACTAATACCATAAGCTAAAATTAATATACCATGTTCTTTATAATACAAATATACAGGGTAAATTCCATCAGAGACTTTTTGATCTTCTAATAAGAAAGCTATCCATGGTATTTTAGCTGAATTACCTGCGCCAAAACTTACTTTAACATTTGTATCGTAAAAGATCTTTGTATAATCTGAAGTATGTAAATCTGTTGTTTGCGATTGATTTATAAATTTTATTAGAGTTGGGTAAAAGTTTGTGAAAAAATTATCAATTAATTTTATACCTTCCTCGACAGCAGTTCCATAATGTGTTAGATGATTTATATGATGAAAATCCATTTCAGTGTTTAAAGTATTTAAATATTTAAATGCTCCAGATAAGCTTCTATACTTTTCCTTAAAACTCTTTTTTTTAGTAGTTATGTTAATGCCTAATTTTCTTAGAAATCTTTCAGTCTTATTATTCCAATATGGTAGAGTTGCAGGATATTTTGCACCCAAAATTGGAGACCAGAAAGATTTAGCAAATACATCTATTTTGTAGGAACCATTTAGCACTTTATGACACTTCTCGATTGGATCATCTTCTGAATCAACGATATATTTAAGATTTCTTTTAATGAGATTTAAATTGTTTCTCATTCTTGCCTCACCTAAACGCATTTGTACAGGACCTTCTAACATTCTGGGATAAGCAAATACTTTAGCAAAAAAATCATCCTCTGTGGCATTTATTAAAAAATCTTTATTTATTAAGAAATCGTTAATATAAGTTTCAATTCGATGTAAGTAGTCAATATAGTCCTCTTCTCTTGTATAATTTTCATACCAAATTAAATAATTTCTCATTAGAACATGTAGTTGTTCATCTGTAATGTTAAATGGATTGTTCATATCTCACTCCTCAATTCATCTTCAATAGGTCTGTTTTGATGGAATTACTCCTCTCACACCACCTTTAGGATTTTGTTTAGCCAGCTACTTCACCGGAATTGATTCCAGTTGAATTTGTTTTTCTTTTGAAAACCATTTAAGAGCATTGCCTCATACAATATTTTATTATAAGGCATTATATACATGACTGTACTCTCCTAAAGTTTCGTATATTTCTTCGAGTTTCCCCTGGCTTTTTCCACGGGGTATTTTATAGCATTTTTCTTCATTTTATCGTTGGCAGCTTCTATCGGATCAATTCCCATTTCATCACATAAGCGTAACAAGTAAACAAAGGTATCACCAATTTCGTCTTTTACTTCGTTAAAGGTTTCTTCGTCCAGCTGCCTACTTTCTTCTGCTGTCTTCCACTGGAAGTGCTCCATAATTTCGGCTGCTTCAATGCTGAGTGCCATGGCTAAATTCTTGGGGCTGTGGAATTGTTCCCAGTCGCGTTCCTGTATAAATTTCCTTATTTTCAACATGAGATCTTTCATAGTTTTCCTTTCTTTTGTTCAAAATAATAATGCATCATGAATTGAATAATTAAGTCTTAACTGTCAAGCAGAATAAAAGAGCGTAATCGTTTTTCCAAAAAGAGAAAAGCCGACACATAACTATTTGATAGTGTGTAATAAATACAGGGTTTAGGTTTGTGTAGAAGCGCTGAGAACGAGAATCTTGGATGATAAGATATTTTTTCAGCTATTTAAAAAAGAATTACTTCTCCCCTCTCACTTCTCACTTTTCACTTAAAAATTTATTAGTTCCAGGGATTATATTGTAGTACAGTTTCCCAGGCGATAGTTTGTAAAAAGTCTCTTTGTTCCACAGTAATTTGAGGATCGTTAACATAGTTTATACCTTCGGGGCTCTCACCAAACAGGCAGGCATAAAACACACAGATACTTAGATACGTTCCCCACACATTTGGGTGGCTATCATCAGAGAGATGCAGAATAAGCTCAGGATCCTGCAAGAGTGAATTTTGCCAGGCTCTTCCCACCGGACAAACCATGGCATCTAGTTGTTCTCCAATAGTATCATAAGCTGCGGCCAATCCTTCTATCATACTCGGATCAAAAGCGCGTGCCCAAGTCATAAAAAATGCAGTTTCAGCACCCGCTCCGGTAATAACTCCATCTAGTAAAGTAGCGTACTGGTACATAAGTTCCGGGTTATCTATAGGTCTGGTACTTTGTTCCTGCAAGATCACATAATCCCAACCACCAGTTTCTATAGTCGTTATTGTACTGGCATTATTGTAATGAGATTCTAGTGTAGCTCCGCCACTTGTTACCGCTTCTGCATTAAAATTCAATTCAGGATGCACTTCATCTACCATTTCCTGCAAGCGTACATCCATGCCACCATTACCATAAGTGTAGCTGTTACCTATAAATAAAACGTTTCTGGGTGGTTCTGTTGCCGAGGTACTAAAAGTAATATTCTCTATCTGCTCTAAGGGTATTGTTTCGGTTGTACCGTCTGTTTTTTGAATTATCATGTCTGTAGCAAAACATAAGCTTGCTGATAACACTAAACATATTAGTAGTAATTTTTTCATCTATTTATCCTCTATTTTAATAGTAACATTTTTTTTGTTTTTTGCTGTCCGTTTATCTGCAATTTGTAAAAGTATACTCCAGATGCAACCTGTTTATTCCCCTCATCTTTTCCATCCCAAACATAACTGTGCGTTCCAGAAGTTAGCGTTGCATTAACCAGTTGTTTTACTTTTTGTCCTTTTAAGTTATAAATAGTTAGTAATGTATGTTCAGGGGTTTGGCTGTTCAGAGAGAACGTTATTTTTGTGCTGGGGTTAAATGGGTTAGGTGAATTAGATAAAAGGCTAAATGGAATTTTACTGAAAATATTTTGCAGTTCTTGGGCAGTTACCTCTTCACTAAAGGTAATATTAGCAATATCTGCTAGATCAATTTCTATAACGCCACCTGCAGTTTGAATAATTATGCTATCTGCCAAAATCAGGTTGCTAAACAGCAATAACAAAATTAGTAAATAATACTTCATCTTCCTCTTTATTTCCCTTTTTTCTTTTCACTTTATACTTTTTTTTCTATAAGCTTTTTGCTTTCTACTTTTCCCTTTTCACTTTCTACTTTTTACTTTTTGCTTTATGCTTTTTGCTTTTTTTCTTTTTGCATTCTACTTTTCCCTTCTCACTTCTCACTTCTCTCTTCTCACTTCTCCCTTCTCTCTTCTCACTTCTCTCTTTTCCCTTTTCCCTTTTCCCTTAAAAACGCTAAAGCGTTTTTAACAACTCTTCAATAGCTCTTTTAAGTTGTACATCATCATCATTAATAACTTGTTTTGGTGTAGGATCTACAAAGATATCTGGTATTGCTCCGTTTCCTTCCATGTTCTTTCCAGTGGGAGTATACCATCCGGTAGAAGGCATTCTCATGCTAGAGCCATCCATAAAGTAGTAGTGTCCTGTTCCAATTACAGAGCCGCTAGTTGGCATACCTATAACGGTGCCAAGCTTTAATTGTTTAAATAAGGTTGGAAAGATCTCAGCATCGGAAAATGAATTCTCGTTTATAAGTAATACCATTGGAACATCTACTGTGTTGCCTGGATTTTTGTATTTCACTTTCCCGTCAAATCCTCTGTAAGTGCTCAAAGCGTAAGGTTTTTTGGTAAGGATCTCTACCAGCATATCATGAATATAGCCACCACCATTATTTCTCACATCAATTATAAGTGCTTGTTTATCTGCATTCTCGGCAAACAGGTCTTGCACAAACTT